>SXGT01057357.1_pt1 | contig 58770 bp, 48 predicted proteins | sample 3176221 | NCBI WGS metagenome assembly SXGT01 (sample SAMN11356862, study PRJNA531348) | freshwater metagenome | isolation source: freshwater sample F1-120 | place: China: Fuxian Lake, Yuxi | collected 2017-12-25 | reverse complement strand
TACGTGGCCGGCCCGAGTCACACGCTGCCCACCGGCGGCGCCGGCCGTTCCTTCGCGGGGCTGACCGTGGACCAGTTCCAGCGCCGCACCAGCGTGGTGAACTACTCGAAGCCCGCGCTGAAGCAGGCTCTTCGTGCAGTGCAGAAGTTCGCCGAGCTGGAAGGCCTGGACGCACACGGCAAGTCGGCTGACATCCGGCTGTGAAGCGGCTGCTGGGCGGACGCACATTCAACTCGCCGCTCACCCGGGGTTGCGCCAAGCTGCGCGCAGCCTTAACGCACCGTTCATCATGGCCTCCGAGTTCAAAGCCCTCCGCCGCGTCGAGTTCAGCGAGACCGACATGGCGGGCATCGTCCACTACTCGAACTTCTTCAAATACATGGAGACGGCCGAGCACGCGTTCTTCCGCTCGCTGGGCTTCTCCATCATCTCGCGCCACACGGACCCGCCGGTGGGCTGGCCGCGCGTCCACGCGTCGTGCGACTACCGGCATCCGCTGCACTTCGAGGATGAGGTGGAAATCCACATGCTCGTGGCGGAGAAAAAGGCGAAGTCCCTGAGCTACCTCTTCAAGTTCCGCAAGCTGAACGGCCCGCATCCCGTCGAGGTCGCGCGGGGAAAACTCACTGTCGTCTGCGTCACGCGAGATTTGCATGGCAAGATGTGCTCGGTGCCGATTCCCAAGGACATTGAGGAGAAGATCGAGGTCGCCCCGGCGGAACTGCTCGCCTGAGCACGCCGGCTCTCACGGCTTCGCAGTGGTGGATGACTGCTCCCACACGCGCACGAGGAAGCGCAGCTCTGCGCTGTTCTGAAGTCTGCCGCCCGCAGACGCGAAGAGCGCCTTGGCCCGCTCCAGCTCACCGCGCGCGATGCACTCGCGAACGGCGTCGCCCACTTCACTCGCGGCGGGCGGGGTTTGGTTCGTGCCGCCTGCGCGCAGCTTCTGCTCCACGCTGAGGACGAGCAGCTTGAAGTCCGAGTCGCTGCGTGCTGGTGCGAAGATGCCGGTGCGCGCGCTCGCGGCCTGCGCGGCGTCGGGATTCACGGAGCCGAACTGCGGGAAGACCGGCGCGAGCAACGCGGCGGACGCGGCACTCAATGCGGCGCGCTTCGGCTGCGGCGCGAGCTGGTGCTGGCGCGTGCGCTCGTCGAACTGGAGGAACTCCTTCGCAGCCGCGCCGATGAAGAACGCTTTCGGCGCGGCGTATTCGAGCACGGGGAATTCGTCGGACTGCTCCGGGCCGTTCTCGATGAACAGTCTCGCGGTGCGCTGGGATGCGAGCTGTCGCGCCCAGAGCGCTTCCGGCGCGGTGAGTCCGATGGCAGCCAAATTCTTCCCCGGCTCCGCGCGCTCGAAGACCTTGCGCCAGACTTCCGGGCCGGTGGTCCAAGGCTTTTGCGAGCCGAGGAGAATGAGATCGCCAGTGCCAGGGTCCCAGACCTCCAGATACGGGAAGACGCCCGCGAAGGTGTGCAGCACGAGCGCCACGATGCCGTCGTGCATTTCATACACGTGAAACCACTGTGTCATGACGCCGCCGTCCTTCAACCGGCTGGCGCACAGCTCGTAGAACTCGCGGCTGAACACGCTGCCCACGCCGACCATCCACGGGTTCGACGGCTCGCTGATGATCACGTCGTAGCGCTGCGGGCTGAGCTTGAGCAGCGTGCGCGCGTCCTCGGGCACGATGCGCGCGAGGCGGTTGGTCAGCACGCCGCGGTTCCATGGCTCGAAGAATTTCCCGGCGCGCAGCACGGGCGCGCAGTTCTCTGCGACGACGATTTGCTCAACCGGATGGCCCAGCAGCGCGCCCGCCGTCACGCCGCTGCCGAAGCCGAGGACGAAGATGTCCTTACTCTCGGGCCGCGCGAGCATGGGCAGGTGCGCGAGGAGGAACTGCGTCGCGAGGTCGCCGCGCGATGTGGCGTCGGGTTTGCCGTTGATGCGCAGCACGAGCTGATCGCTCGTCGCCACGCCGTCGCCTTGCTCGACGGCGACCGAAGCATCGGGCGCGTCCTCGTAAAAATGAATCTTGATATGGCGCTGCCGGTGGCCGACGAGGTCCTTGCCCAGCTCGGTTTCACGCAGCCGGAAGATGCCGGAGCTCATCAAGTGCTGCCATGTGTCCCCGCCGATCGCGCCCACAAGCAGCAGTCCCGCGCCGACTGTCCCGGCGGTGAACTGAAGCGTCGCGCGCTGGAATTTCCGCCCCAGCAGCCACGCCGCGACGCACAATCCCAGCGCCAGCGCGAGGAACGCGCCGCGCAGCCCGAGCTGCGGCATCAGCACGAAGCCCGTGACCAACGTGCCGGCCACTGCGCCGATGGTGTTCCACGTCAGCAGACGCCCCACGCCGCGCCCCAGCTCCGGCCCGCTCTGTGGCAGCTCGCGAATCCAGAGAGGCAGCACCGCGCCAAGCAAGCCCGCCGGCACGCCAAGCACCACGAGCGACATCGCGGCGGAGCCAGCTTGGTGGAACGAGTAGCCGGTCTCCGTCCGTGCGATGCCGGTCTTCACCCAGCGGTAGAACTCGACCCATTGCTCAACGCCCGCAACCAGCAGCCCAATCCACGCCGCTGCGCCGAGCAAGAGAACTGTCGTCGCCGACTCTCTCGCCCAGCCCCGAGTTCGTGGCGAAGCCATCACCGCGCCACCCAGCCCGATGCCGAGGATGAACGACATCAGCACGATCGCGAATGCCTGAAGCGACGCGCCGAAGATGAGCACGAGCGAGCGGGCGGCGAGGACTTCGAGGCCCATCGAGACCGCGCCGGTGAGGGCGACGAGGGAGAGGGAGAGGGGGGAGTGATTAGTGATTAGTGAAGAGTGGTTGGTGATAGGTGGAGCGCCCATCGGCGCTGTAGCGGCGGTCTGTGACCGCTGTTCTTCGTCGAGTCGGCTCTCACAGAGCACCACTACAGGGGCTTTGCGCGCGAGGCCGAGTGCGGCGAACCCGATGGCGACGTTCACCATCGCCGTGAGTTGGAGCGACGCCGTCATGCCCATCGCCTGGACGAGCACGAAGCCCGCGAGCCACGCGCCGCAGACCGCGCCGAGGCTGTTGACCGAGTAGAAGCGCGCCGAGAGCCGGCCTGCGTCGGTGCCGCGGCGGTTCAGCCACGCGGCGATGAGCGGCAGCGTCCCGCCCATGAGGATCGTCGGGCCGAGCAGCAGTCCGACACTCAAGCCCGCTTTCAGCGTGAGCAGGGCGGCTGGGTTCTCCAGCAAGGGCGCGCCCACGCCGACGAACAACTTGTCCGCCGCCTGATGCAGCAGGTGAAAGACGAGCGCGTAGAAGCCAATGGCTATTTCCAGTTTCCCGTAGAGCGCGAGCGGGTCCGCCGCCGCGTCCGCGCGCCGACCGAAGAGGCGGTTGCCCAGCGCCAGCCCGCCCATGAACACCGCCAGCACCACCGTCTGCGCCTGCACCGTGCTGCCGAGCATGAGCGCGAGGTATTTGGACCAGAGGACTTCATAGACCAGCGCCGTCGCCCCGGAGCAGAAGAAGAGCAGAAGGACCATCACGGCAATGGCGGGAGGGAAAATTCAGCTTTGCGCGCGGCCATTCGCAGTGAAGTCTTCGTGAAGGCCACCGGTGCGGCAAGGAAAACCCCGGCGGGCCGGTGCGGGAAATGAGCTGTTGACGGCATCGGGTCGTTTGCTACTTTCCCCGCTCCCTTCACGGGGAAACAGCATGAAAACATTTTTGCCGAACGCCCAAGCCTCGCTCGATAACCGCAAGTGGCACGTCGTGGACGCCAGTGGGGTCGTCCTCGGTCGCCTCGCCGCCAAGGTCGCGATGGTGATCCGTGGCAAGCACCGCCCCATTTTCACCCCGCACCTCGACACCGGCGACTTCGTGGTCGTCATCAACGCTGCGAAGGTCGTCCTTACCGGCAACAAGGAAGAGGACAAGTCGTTCATGTCCTACTCCGGCTGGAAGGGCGGCGAGAAATACGAGACCGTCGCCCAGCGCCGCGCGCGCAAGCCCGAGTTGCTCATCGAGCACGCCGTCAAGGGCATGCTGCCCAAAGGCCGCCTCGGCCGCAGCCTGAACACCAAGCTCAAGGTTTATGCCGGCGACAAGCACCCGCACGCCGCGCAGCTTCCCGCGACTCTCGTCATCAAGAAGAAGTAATCCACCCAACCCGACTCACACATGGCCGCCACTCAGGAATACCTCGGAACCGGACGCCGCAAGACCGCCGTCGCCCGCGTTCGCATCGCCACCGGCTCGGGCAAGATCGTCATCAACGGTCGCCCGTTGGAGAAATATTTCCTCACCGAATCCCAGCGCGCCGCAGTCATGCAGCCGCTCAAGGTCGTTGACTCCGTCACCAAGTTCGACGTGCGCGTCAACGTGCAGGGCGGCGGCCCCAACGGCCAGGCCGGCGCTGTCCGCCATGGCATCGCCCGCGCTTTGATCACCGTGGATGTCGCCCTCCGCCCCCCGCTCAAGGCCGACGGCCTGCTGACCCGCGACCCGCGCATGCGCGAGCGCAAGAAGTATGGCCAGCCCGGCGCACGCAAGCGCTTCCAGTTCAGCAAGCGCTAATCGCCCAGGCAGTTTTCAAAGGACCCCGCCCGCGCAAGCCGGCGGGGTTTTTCTTTGGCTCAGCCCGTCCCGGCGATTTGCAGTCGTCGTGCCCATTCAACTTGCGGAGACGGCGATCACAACTCCCGAAGCGCCCGATCGGGCGACCGGACAATCACTGCGGGAAAACCACTGCGACAAACCTCAAACAACCGCTTGGCCTCTCCGGCCCGCGAACCTAACCTCTGGGCAACAACTCATGAAACGCCGCGCCTTCTTGAAAACCTCCCTCGTCGCCGCCTCCGTCACCGCTGCCACCGACGCTTCCGCCGCAGCCAAACCCGGTCTCGAGTATTACGAGCTGCGCACGTGGACGCTCAAGGCCGCCAAGCAGCCGCTCCTCGACACCTATCTGAGCCGCGCGTTCATCCCTGCGCTCAAGCGCCTCGGCCTCGGGCCGGTCGGCGTGTTCACCGAGCCGATGCCGAACGGCGAACTCAAAGTCGTCGCGCTCATCCTGTATTCCGCACCCGAGCAGTTCGCCACGATGTCCGCGCGGCTGGCGGCGGACGCCGAGCATCAGAAGGCCAGCGCCGAATATCTCAACGCCAAGGCCGCCGACCCCATCTACTCGCGCATCGAGAGCGCCTTCTTTGGCGCCATCGAGGGCCTGCCGAAACTCGCGCGGCCCGACGCCTCCCAGCCGCGCCTGTTCAACCTCCGCATCTACGAGAGCCACAACGAGCGCGCCGGCAAGAAGAAGATCGAGATGTTCAACCGCGGCGAGCTGGACATCTTCAAGCGCGTGGGCCTGACGCCCGTGATGTTCGGCGAGGCGCTGGCCGGCACGGCGATGCCCAACCTCACCTACCTGCTGGTCTTCCCCAGCGAGGACGGGCGCAAGAAGGCCTGGGACACGTTCCGCGCCGACCCTGCGTGGCTGAAGCTCAAGGCCATTCCGGAATACGCCGACAAGGAAATCGTCTCGCGCATCACCAACCGCCTGCTCACGCCCGCGCCGTATTCGGAGCTGTGATGAGTGGAGCGGCTCCTGAACCCGTGCCGGCGGCTTGCAGCCGCCGCGTTGCGGGTGGATCGCTCGAGATCGTGATTTGCCGCGCCCCACGGACGGCGGCTGCAAGCCGCTGGCACGGGCCGCAATACACGTCCCGCTGGTAGCGTTTGTCCTTCTTGAGCGCGGCGACGTAAGCGGTGGTTTCCTCGGCGGTCTTGCCGCCGGCGGTCTGGATGACTTGGTGGGGCGCGGCATCCACGTCCTTCGCCATGCGCGAGGCGTCGCCGCAGACGTAGAAGCCGCCGCCCTCCTCCAGCCACGCATAGAGTTCCTGCGCGTGCTCCAGCATCCGGGTCTGCACGTAAATCTTCTCCGCCTGGTCGCGGCTGAAGGCGAGGTCGAGCCGGGTCAAGGTGCCGTCGCGCTGCATCGCTTCGAGTTCCTCGCGGAAGAGGAAGTCCGTCGCGCCGCGTTGGTCGCCGAAGAAGAGCCAGTTCTTGCCCTTCGCCCCGGTCGCGCGCCGCTCTTCGAGGAACGCGCGGAACGGCGCGATGCCCGTGCCGGGGCCGACCATGAGCATCGGCGCGTCGGGGTTCGCGGATGGACGGAAGTTCTTGTTGTGATGCACGAAGCCCGACACCGCGCCGCCCGTCGGAACGCGCTCGGCGAGGAAGGTGGAGCACACGCCCTTGCGCGACCGGCCCAGCGAATCGTAGCGCACCACACCCACGCAGAGATGCACCTGGCCGGGATGCGCCTTGGGGCTGGAGGAAATCGAGTAGAGGCGCGGTTGAAGTTTCTTCAGGAGCGCGATCACCAGAGCCGCTCGGCCTTCACGGTCTCAATCCTCTCCTGCCTTTCCTTGGGCAGCCCTGCGTAGAAGTCGAGGCCGGTCTGCCTTTCGATCTCCCGCACGCTCGTCAGGAACTTCGCCAGCGGCTCCTGCCCCGTCACCGTCTGCGGGGTGATGAACGCCAGCACGCGGGGCTGGCCGCTCTCCTCGTCGAGGATGATGCGATAGAAGCTGGTGGGGATCTGCACTCCGCTGGGCAGCGTCTTCACGTCACCAGCGAACACCGGCCCGGTCATCACCCACACCTGCTCCAGTCGCACGGCAAAGTGGTTGGCCTCCTGTTCCTCCAGCGCCCGCCACCAGATGCGATTCAGGTCCGGGGACTGAGGCGCTATGTTGCTCATCAGAAACGTCTCCCGCTGCGCCTCGTGCCCGTAGCGCGTGCCGATGGCGTAGTTGGGTGCCATGTGTCCGCGGTCATACCCTGAGTTGCTGTAGTCCTGATGCGCGACCCGGCTCGTCGTGCGTCCCCTCCAACGGGGGACTATGCGGGGCTCGTCACCGTGGCGGTGGCGGGGTTGAGGGTTTCGGTTGTGGTGCTCGACTCCGTAGCGGAGCTCACGCGGGTCAGGCCGCTCGCGCGGTCCATGTCCGTGACGTAGCCCTGCGCGCGGATGAGGGCCGAGTTGTCCCCGTGCTTGGGATGCGCCCGCATGCCGTGGACGACTTTCTGGTATTCGGCCCACGCCTGGTCGTCCGCCTTTTCCCGGGCGACCAGCCAACGGTTGAATTCCAGAGCCAGCTCATCCAAGCGGCGGCGGGCCTCCAAGGCGGGCTCCACAACGGCTTTGAACTGCACCAGTGTATAACCCGCGAACTCATCGGTCGCGGCCAATTGCTCCCATGCCGCCATGGCGGTCAGGAGTGATTCTTGCATTTCTTTTTTGGACTTAGTTGACATAAGCTAATTATACCTTAATTTTGATGCTTGTCAAGCACAAATCGTTGCATTGTAGCACTTTGCATATCTTTCATATTAACCGTTTGAAACGATTAATATCTCAATCCCAGCGGGGTATTTCTAAATTCCGGCGTGTGGGCTGCTTTTGGGCTGGGGATGCCCGCCTCCCCGTTGGGTAGGGCCGTCTCCCCAGTGGGGAGGGTCGCCTACCCGCTGAGTATGGCCGTCTCCCCGGCGGGGAGGACCGCCTACCCACTGGGGCTGCGCGTCTCCCCAAGGGGGAGAGCCGTCTCCCCGGCGGGGAGGGCCGTCTCCCCAGCGGGGATGGCTGCCTTACCCAGTGGGTATGCGCGTCTTCCCAAGCATGAAAAAAGTTGTGTGCGTCAAGTTCAGCAAAAGAGTTTGGGCCATGGCCGCTGGGGCGCTGGCCCGCCTCGCGTTCCTCCCGACGCGCCCCTGAAGGCTGAGGGATAATACCGACTGCCGCTGAAGTCCGGTAGAATCCGGCGGGCTCCACGCAGCCATCTCCCTCTCCCTTTGCGGCGCAAGGGGAGAGGGCTGGGGTGAGGGGTGAGCGTCGTCGGCATGGGCGGCCGCACTCCTCATCCGGCCTTCGGCCACCTTCTCCCCTCGCTGCGCGAAGGGAGAAGGCAATCACAGGCAACCACACTTCATTCCACCAGGTTCCATCAGGAGTTGGTATAATTTATCAAAATTGCGCTTGCCCCCCGACGGAAGGCCATTCTCCAAAAATAAGCCCGACCCAAAAGAAAATCCCATCGAACGGGGGGGCTAAAAAGCAAGATTGTATCAGTTAAGCAAGAATCAAAATAAACACCATGAAATCACACCTCAGCACTCGTTCGTTCGTCCTCACTGCACTCGCACTGTTCGTGGCGGTCTGCCGCCGCGAGGGCGCGCAGCTCGTCGTCGGCAAAACCAGCCAGGCCACCGGGAAGACGGCCTAACGCCCGCGCCGGCGGTTTGCAACCGCCGCAGCTAGCGCGAGCGACATTGAACCTTCCCGGTCCGCGCGCCAGCATCGCGCCGATGACTTCGCGCCCGCGCCCGTTCCGCTTCGAGCGAGGTGCGGTGCATTTGCCCGAACTCGCGCTGTGGCTCGACGCGCACGACTCGCGCGGCCCGGACGAATGGGCAGTTGTCAGCCACGCGCACTCCGACCACATCGCACGACACAAGCGCGTGATCCTCACCGGGCCGACCGCTCGGCTGCTGCGGCAACGGCTCAGCGGGCAGCGTGAGGAGCGCGTGCTGCGTTTCGGCGAACGCACGGCGTTCAACGGGCCAAGCGGCGACTTCGCGCTCACGCTCCTGCCCGCCGGCCACATCCTCGGCAGCGCGATGGTGCTCGTGGAGTGGCGCGGGGGCTCGCTGCTCTACACCGGTGACTTCCGTCTGCGAGCCAGTCCTGCCTGTGAACCCTGCGACTTCAACCCTGCGCGCGGCTGCGACTGGCTCGTGATGGAAACCACTTTTGGGCACCCGGAATATGTTTTCCCGCCCACGGTGCAAGTCGCGGCAAACCTGCTGCACTTCTGCCGCGAAGCCCTCGGCGCGGGCGAGACTCCCGTGCTCCTCGGCTGGACCCTCGGCAAGGCGCAGGAGCTGATGCGCCTGCTCGCCGACAGCGGCCTGCGCGTCGCCGTCCACGCGGCCGTGCTCCCGCTGGCCCGCATCTACGAGCAGTGCGGCGTGCGGCTGGGCACTTACGAACCGCTCGACGCGACCCAGGCAAAGGACCGCGTCCTCATCTGCCCACCCACGTTCGCGCAATCCGCAGCGCGCGCTGCGCTTGGCCCGTGCCGCCTTGCCGTGGCCACCGGCTGGGCGATGGAGAGCAGTTGCAAGTATCGCTCCGGCGTGGACGCGGCGTTTCCGCTGAGCGACCACGCCGACTTCAACGAGCTGGTTGAGTTCGTCCGCCAAGTGCGCCCGCGCCGCGTCTTCACCACGCACGGCTTCGCGGCCGACTTCGCCGCGACCTTGCGTGACCTTGGTTTTGCCGCAGAAGCCCTCGTGGCAGCGGAGCAACTGACCCTGTCCCTCGGCGTGGCCCCCACCCCGAGCCTGCGCCCGGCGCCGTAGAGGCCGGAGTCCGGAGCCTTTTCCTTGGCGCCCTGCGCGACCGTTGCGAGGGGCACAAACTCCACTTGCCTTTGCGTTCTCTTCCGCAACACTCGCGCCGCTTATGAGCAAAAACGCTGGCCCCAAAGTCTCCAAAAAATTTGCCGCCTATCCTCGCCTCAACCCACTCGGTGTGGGTAAGGACATCTCCGCCGCCGATTTGATTGATCAGGTCATGCTCGCCTACAACGGCGGCCGGCTCCGCGAGGCCAGCCAGCTCCTCGCGAAGAAGATGCTGCCCCAGGACGGCTTCATCGGCATGAGCCTCACGGGCGCGCTCACGCCCGCCGGCCTGGGCAAGTCCTGCCTCATCCCACTGATGAAGGCCGGCTTCGTGGACTGGATCATCTCCACCGGCGCGAACCTCTACCACGATCTCCACTTCGGCCTCGATATGCAGCTCCACAGCGGCTCGCCGTTCCTCGACGACGTGCAACTGCACCAAGACGGCGTCATCCGCATCTACGATGTGCTCTTCGACTACAACGTGCTGCTCGACACCGATGCCTTCGTGCGCGAGGTCATCCAAGGCCCCGAGTTCCAGCGGCCCATGGGCACGGATGAATTTCACTACCTCCTCGGCAAATACGTCGCCGCGCGCGGGGAGAAACTCGGCCTCAAGGACAGTTCCGTCCTCGCCACCGCCTACGAGTGCGGCATCCCTATCTTCACCAGCAGTCCCGGCGACAGCAGCATCGGCATGAACGTCGCCGCGATGGCCATGCGCGGCTCGGCGTTGTTGCCTGACGTGAACCGCGACGTGAACCAGACCGCCGCAATCGTCTATCATGCCAAGTCCACCGGCCACACAAGCAGCGTGTGGATCCTCGGTGGCGGCAGCCCAAAGAACTTTATGCTCCAGACCGAGCCGCAGATTCAGGAAGTGCTCGGCATCCAGGAGAAGGGCCACGACTATTTCCTCCAAGTTACCGACGCCCGCCCCGACACCGGTGGTCTCTCCGGCGCGACCCCCGCCGAAGCCGTGAGCTGGGGCAAAGTGGACCCCGACAAACTCCCCGACAGCGTCGTCTGCTACACCGACAGCACCATCGCCCTGCCGCTCCTCACCGCATACGTCCTCTCGCGCGTGAAGCCGCGCAAGCTCAAGCGCCTCTACGACCACCGCGACGCCATCCTCGACCTGGTGAAGCAGAAGTATCTCAAGTCCGGCACGGTGACGAAGGTGCTGACCAGCCGGAAGCTTTCGAAGCGCGGCAGCAGCGTCGGCCTGAAATAGTTCCGTTGGAGACAGTGAGTGTCCGAGTGGAAATGCGCTTGCGCGGTGCCAGAACCGCTGATTAGGTTCCCGCCCGCGTTTGACCGGACGCGTGTCCTCGGCGGGCTGGTAGCTCAGTTGGTAGAGCAGTGCCCTTTTAAGGCATTGGTCGCGGGTTCGAGTCCCGCCCAGCCCACCACCTCTTATTCACCCTGTCTCCCTCGATTCTGGGGCGTGGGGACATCTTGTTCATGGGCTACGGGACAAACTGCGCACCTCTCACCCGCGGCCTTTGTGGCCATCGCAGCGGGTTCGCCACTGGGAAATTCCTTTGCCCCGCGTTTGCTCGCCGCTACTTTTCGTGCGTGGATCATTCGCCCGGCTTCCTCAAGCTCGTCAACGCGGCCCGCGCCTCGGTGCGTGAGGTGACCATCGAGCAGTTGCACACCCGGCTTGCCGCGAACCCGCGCGCGGTGCTGCTGGATGTGCGCGAGGATTCTGAGTGGCTGGCCGGTCACGGGGAGCAGGCCCAGCACCTCGGCAAGGGCATTCTGGAGCGCGACCTGGAGCAGCGGTTCCCCGATCCGGACGCGGAGATCATCATGTATTGCGGCGGCGGCTTCCGCTCTGCGCTGACGTGCGACGCCGCGCAACGCATGGGCTACCGAAACGTCGCGTCGCTCATCGGCGGCTACAAGGGGCTGGTCGCCGCAGGCTGGCCGATGAAGAAGGAGGCCTGAGCAACGTCCTCAATGAAGTTCGACTTTATGAAACACCTGCTTCCTCTGTTCGCCGCCTTGTTCATCGCACAGCAATCCGCCTTCGCCCAGGCGACCACCATCGTCACGTTCGAGTCCGCCAAGGTCACCGCCGGCGAGGCGCTTCCCGGCAGCAATTGCGTCGTGGCCGTCAGCTTCAAGATTCAGGCGGGCTATTACCTCCACTCCAACCGGCCAACGGTCCCCCGCGTCACTCCCACAGTCATCCAGGTCGGCGCGCTCGGAGCGACCCGCGCGCTGCCGCCCACGTATTCCGCGGCTGGGCAAAAGACTATCCCCGGAAATCCAGCGCCAGTGCCTGTGTATGAGGGAAGTTTCACCGCACTAATCCCCGTGGTCCTCGCGCCTAACGCCACCTTCCCCATCACCCTGCCCGGCGTTATCGGCTACGCGCCGGTGAACGAGAAGACCCAGTCCGCCGGCCGCATGGAACAGGTGCGCTTCACCATGACCATCCCGCGCTCCACCAACCCGCCGGCGGCCAAGTCGCCGACGCCTGACCCGAAGAAGAAGAAATAGGCCCGTGCGAAGGACGACGCTGTCCTGCGGTGCGCTTGCCAACCCTCCTTGCCATTCTTGCGATGAAGAGTTCAGCCCCCGCCCTGACCGTCGTCTGGCTCCTCGCGCTCGCCTTCCCCGTCGCAGCGTTGGAGCGCGTGAAGTTCAACCACCCCGGCCTCACCGTGGATCTCGGGGTCGGCCTGTGGGCGTGGCCCGTGCCTGCGGACGCGGGAGGCAACGGCCAGTTCGATCTCTTCGTCGCGTGCCCGGACAAGCCGTTCAACGGCGTGTGGCTCTTCGAGAATCCCACCGGCGCCACGGCGAAGAATCCTTTCCCAGTCTTCAAAGCCGCGCGCCAACTCAGCCGGGCCGTCCACTACGTCACGCCTTCGTATGTGGATGGTCGCGTGCGGGTGCTCTCGCCGACGACGGAGTATCCCGACTTCCTCACAGCTGGACTCGCGAAGTCGCTCAAGCTCGGCCTGCCCGCGAACATCCACACCAACCTCGTCAATCCCAAGGCCACCAAAGGGCCGCGCATCCGGCACAACCAGTGGCGCTTCGCCGACTTCGACGGCGACGGCGCGCTCGATCTCGTCGTGGGCGTCGAGGACTGGAGCGACTACGGCTGGGACGACGCGTGGGACCGGGCGGGCAAGTGGACCAACGGCCCGCTGCACGGCTTCGTGTATCTGCTGCGCAACCTCGGCACGACGGCCGCGCCGCACTACGAGGCGGCCCGCAAGGTCGAGGCCGGCGGCGCCCCCGTCGACACATTCGGTTGTCCCTCGCCGAACTTCGTGGACTTCGACGGCGACGGCGACCTCGACCTGCTCTGCGGCGAGTTCCTCGACGGCTTCACTTACTTCGAGAACGTCGGCACTCGCACGCAGCCCCGCTACGCGCCGGGCCGCCGGCTCAAGCTGCCAGGCGGCCCACCGCTCACGATGGACCTGGAGATGATCGTCCCCGTCGCGTTCGACTGGAACAAGGACGGCCAGCCGGACCTCATCGTGGGCGACGAGGACGGGCGCGTCGCGTTGCTGCTCAACACCGGCAAGCTCGCTGCCGACCGCACGCCGCAGTTCCTCGCGCCGCGCTACTTCCAGCAGGAGGCCGACGATCTCAAGTGCGGCGCGCTCGCCACGCCGGTGGGCATTGATTGGGACGGCGACGGCGACATCGACATCCTCTGCGGCAACACGGCGGGCTACGTGGAGTTCTTCGATAACCTGAGCGGCCCCGGCGTCGAGCAACCCAAGTGGGCCGCGCCGCGCCGGCTTGAAGCCGACGGCAAGGTCATCCGCTTCATGGCCGGGCCGAACGGCAGCATCCAAGGCCCCGCCGAGGCGAAGTGGGGCTACACCACGTTGAGCGCCGCTGACTGGGACGGCGATGGCCTGCCCGATCTCATCGTGAACTCGATCCTCGGCAAGGTGGTTTGGTTCAAGAACTCCGGCACGCGCAAAGCGCCGAAGCTCTCCGCCGCCCAGCCGATCGAAGTCGAATGGAGTAGCCCGCCGCCCACGCTCGCCTGGGGCTGGCTACGGCCCGAGGGCAAGGCGCTCCTCACGCAATGGCGCACCACGCCCTTCGCCGTGGATTGGAACCGCGACGGCCTCGCCGACCTCGTGATGCTCGACACCGAGGGCTACCTCACCTTCTTCGAGCGGGCGAAGCGCGAAGGCAAACTCGCGCTGCTCCAGCCCAAGAGGATTTTCTGCGATGAGCAAGGCCAGTCGCTCAAGCTCTCGGCCGGCCCCGCTGGCAAGAGCGGTCGCCGCAAACTCTGCGTCGTGGACTGGGACGGCGACGGCAAGCTCGACCTCCTGCTCAACGGCGAGAACGCGAACTTCCTCCGTCAGGTGGCTGCCCACGACGGCAAGTTCCACTTCAAGGACGTGGGCAAGCTTGCCGACAAGAACGTCGCCAGCCACGACGTCAGCCCGACGGTCGTGGACTGGAATGGCGACGGCATCCCCGACCTGCTCGCGGGCGCGGAGGACGGGCATCTCTACTATCTGCGCAACGCCCGCAGCGAGAAGAAGCCTTCGGCGAAGTGAGCTTGCCATGATGCTCATCCGCACGCGCGTCGCGCCCAGCACGATCCACGGTATGGGCCTGTTCACCGTCGAGCCGGCCGTGAAAGGCACGCCCATCTGGCGCTTCGAGCCGGGTTTCGATCACGACTTCTCGCCGGAGTAGTTCGCCGCGCTGCCGTTGCTGGCAGGTGACCACACGCGCTGGTTCTGCTTCGTCAGCAAGGTGGATGGTCACGTCATCCTCAGCGGCGACCACGCGTGCTTCATCAACCACTCACCGACGAACAACACCGGTGCGCCGCCAAATCCGCAGCCGCCCGTCACCACCGTCGCGCTGCGCGACCTCGCCGCCGGCGAGGAAACCACCTGCGACTACTGGAGCTACGACGCGGACACCCCGTGGAAGCTCGGCCTCGTCCCGCGCGACGCACTGCGGGGAGCCTCGTAGCCGCCGACGTGAGGAGGCGGACGGTTGGAATACGGTTGGTTCCGCCTCCTGACCTCGGCGGCTACTTGAGTTCAATCCCCACTGGGCAATGGTCGCTGCCCGGGACCTTCGCGCGGATGAACGCGGACTTCAGCTTCGGCCGCAGCGAGGCGCTGAGGAGAAAATGATCCAGCCGCCACCCGACGTTTCGCGAGCGCGCGCCGCCCATCGGACTCCACCACGAGTAGTGGCCGCCGCCCTTCTCGAACTCGCGGAACGTGTCCACGAAGCCGGCGTTCACAAAGGCTGTGAAGCCCGCGCGCTCCTCCGGCGTGAAGCCGTGGTTCTTCACGTTGGCCTTGGGGTTTGCGAGGTCCAGCTCCGTGTGTGCCACGTTCAAGTCGCCGCACCAGATGACGGGCTTGGTCCGCTCCAGCTTCTTGAGATACGCGAGGAAATCCCTGTCCCACTGCTGGCGATACGGCAGCCGCGTCAACTCGCGCTTCGAGTTCGGCACATAGACGTTCACGAGGTGGAAACCAGGATACTCGGCGGTGATGACGCGCCCCTCGTGGTCGTGCTCGGCGACGCCGAGGTGGTTCGTGACTTTGAGCGGCCGCGTCTTGGTGAAGACCGCCGTGCCGCTGTAGCCCTTCTTCTCGGCGGAGTTCCAGTAAGTCGTGTAGTCCGACGGCCAGAGCTGCTCCACGTCGTCGGGCGTGCATTTGGTTTCCTGAAGACAGAGCACGTCCGGATTCTCCTCAGCTAGGTAGTCGAGGAAGTTCTTTTTCAGCACGGCGCGCAGGCCGTTGACGTTCCAGGAAATAAGTTTCACGAGCGGCGACGCTAGCGGAGCCAGTGTAACTGCGCCAGCCCGAGGCGCGCGGAAGGCGCCGCAGAGGAGGGAAAGTCGCAGAGAAGAACCTTGCTGAGATCGCCCCTCTGCGTCTTTCCCGCCTCTGCGGTGCTCCACTTGCCTTCTTGCTCGGGGCGCGCGCGCCATCGCAGTCTCAGCATGTATGAACTCTCCCATCCGCCTCGGCATCGACAACTACGCCCTCCGCTCGCTCGGCTGGAAGGCCGGGCAAATCCTCGACCACGCCGCTTCGCTCCAACTCGACGCCGTGCTTTTCTCGGACTTCGACGTCTATGAGTCGCTGGCTGACGACCACCTCCGCGACCTCAAGCGCCGCGCAGACGACCTCGGCCTCCATCTCTACGCCGGCATGTTGAGCATCTGCCCGACCTCGGTGATTTTCGACGCGCGGCGCGGCACAGGGGAGGAGCAACTGCGCCTTTGCCTGCGCATCGCGAAGCTGCTCGGTTCACCCGTCGCGCGCTGCGTGCTGGGCAAGGTCGAGGACCGGCGCAGCCCTGGCGGCATCGCCGCACGCATCGCCGAGACGCTCACGGTGCTGCGTCCCGTGCACAGCGAGGCGCTCGATGCAGGCATCAAAATCGCCCTCGAAAACCACGCGGGCGACATGAACTCCACCGAACTGCTCGAACTGATCGACGCGGCAGGACGCGACTTCGTGGGCGCGACGCTCGACACCGGCAACGCGCTGTGGGCCTTGGAGGAGCCGATGGACGCGCTCGAAACGCTCGGCCCCGTCACGGTTTGCACCGGCATCCGCGACTCGTATCTGTGGGAAACCCCCGAGGGCGCGACGCTGCAATGGACTTCCGTCGGCACCGGTCTCGTGGACTGGCCCGCCTTCTTCCGCCGCTTCGCCGAGCTATGCCCGCGAGCACCGATAATCATCGAGACGATTTCAGGCCGCCCGATTTCCCTGCCGATGCTGCGCGACGATTTCTGGTCCGCCTACCCGCGCGCCACGCCGCAGATCATGTCGAAGCTGCTTCGTCTCGCCCGCGCTGGAAAACCGCGTGAACCGTTCACACCCCCGCCGGGAACCGACGGGTTGCGCGCAGAGCGGGAACAGCAACTGGCCGAGCTGGAAAGCAGTGTGCGCCACTGCGGGGAATTGTTCAGGGAACTGGGCGGGGCGGGGCGGAGGTAGTCGCATCCTTCAGGTTGCGAACTTGATCCTGTGGCGGCGCTCTGTGAGCGCCGGGCGAATATCATCCGAAGAAACGGCGGTCACAGACCGCCGCTACACAAGCGCAGGCTGAAGCCTGCGGCTACGGTGTGCGCTGCGGCAAATAGTCCGGAAGCGGCTTGAGCACGCCGTGCTTCACCAGCGCGATGATAAGGAGGGTATAGGCCAGCGAGATGCCGATGTCTCCGGCAAGCTGCCGGCGGGTGTAAGGCTTGGGCTCGCCCGACAACACCTGCTGCGCGCCCTTCTGCATGAGCACGAGGCCGAGTATGTTGGTCAGCCAGTAGCCCAGGACAAAACTCGCCCCGAACACCGCAGGCCAGAAGAGGCTCACCACCCACGCGAACGCCAGCGCGAGCGGGACGTTTACAAAGAGGTCGTTCCACCACGACAGCGGCGAAAGCATGAAGCCGATGAAAGCGAGAGTGCTGCCGGTGAGTTTGCGTTTCCAAAGCATTGGAATGGCGAGTGGCGAATTTCGAATGGAGAATCAGTGCGGACGCACGACGAATGATTCGCCATTCGCAATTAATTTACTCCAGCACCCGCATCTGCACCGCGTCAACGATCTGCGTGCCGCTGGACATGGCGCTGATGATGACGACGGTGTGGCCGCGATGGAGGATGCCGGCGGCCTTCATGTTGGCGAGCGCGACATCAATGTTCTTCTCGGGGTTGTTGTAGTCGAAGGGGAACACGACTGGCGTGACACCCCAGTTGAGCGCAAGGGAGTCGGCGAGCGGCCACGTCTCGCACACGGCATAGATGGGCGAGAAGCGCGGGCGCAGCCAAGAGGTCCAGCGTGCCATGTTGCCGCCGCGGGTGAAGACGATGACGGCCTCGGCGCGGAGCTGGTCGGCCATGACGACGGCGCTCTTGACGAGTTTCTGGCGCGGGCTGGTCAGCTCGGCGCGCTCGTGATAGCCGGCGTTGCCGCTGCGCTCGATGCGGCGGGCGATCTTGTCGAAGACCTCGATGCATTTCACCGGGTATTTGCCCACGGTGGTCTCCCCGGAGAGCATGATCGCGTCGGTCTGCTCGAAGACGGCGTTGGCCACGTCGGTGATCTCGGCGCGCGTGGGCATGGGGTTCTCGATCATGCTCTCGAGCATGTGCGTGGCGACGATGACGGGCTTGCCGACGCGAAGGCAGATTTTGACGACCTTGCGCTGGATGATGGGCAGCTCCTCGTAGGGCACCTCGATGCCGAGGTCGCCGCGCGCGACCATGATGCCGTCAGCCTCGGTGATGATCTCGTCAATGTTCTTCACGGCCTGCTGGTCCTCGATCTTGGCGATGAGCTGCGGGCGATGCTTGGAACCCTGCGTGAGCGCGCGGAGCTGCATGATGTCCTTCGCCTCGCGCACGAAGGAGAGGGCGATGTAGTCGACGCCGAGTTCAAGGCCGAGCGCCACGTCAGCGATGTCCTTCGCGGTGAGCGCAGGGAGGCTGACCTTGACGCCGGGGAGATTGATGTGGCGGCGGCTGCCGAGCTTGCCGGGGGTGAGGACTTCGCACTCGACCTTGTTGTGGTGCTTGGCGAGCACCTTCATGTGGATGGCGCCGTTGTCGAACAGCACGACGTCGCCCACGCTGATGTCGCTGACGAAGTGCTCGTAGTTCACGTCCACGGAATGCTCTTCCTCGCTCTTCTCACCGCGCACGGTGAGGGTGAACTTCTGGCCGGGCTTGAGATCCAGCGGCACGGGGAGGTCTCCGGTGCGGATGGCCGGCCCCTGCGTGTCCATGAGGATCCCGATGGAGCGCTTGCCGGCCTCGGCGGCGGCGCGGAGATGCTTCACCGTGGCGCGCACCCAGTCGTGCGGCGCATGCGACATGTTGAGCCGGGCGATGTTCATGCCGGCGTCCACGAGCTGGCCGATGATCTCCGGAGAACTCGTGGCAGGCCCGAGCGTGGCAATGATTTTGGTGCGGCGCATAAGCGGTGGCATGGGGGAACCCGCGGCTGGCGGCGGCCAGCGCAACTTGGCCGACGATAGTTGCGCGCCGAGGGAATGAAAGAGCCAAGTGGGGCCTGAAAAACCTTTGCGCGCCCGCGCCCGTTCGCTAGGTTCCCGGCACGGTTTGTCCGATGGTGTAATGGTAGCACAAGGCCCTTTGAAGGCCTTTGTCATGGTTCGAATCCATGTCGGACAACCAAAAACACAGAGGAAATCGAAGAAATACGGCCTGCGGACACAGATTTGTCACAGGTTTTCCGGGAATCCAGCGAGGCGGAAGTGATCAAGTGGCCCAAGAAGGTGAAGCGCCACGGCAAGGTGCTCGCCAAGATTTACCGTTCCACCGGACGGCGAGGCTACCGCGTGGGCTGGCAGCCAGCCGGAGGCCGGCGGCAGATGAAGTCCTTCGCCACCTATGGCGGGACCAAGGGCGCACTCCAATTCGCGGAAGCAGTCGTGAAGGAAATCGCCACCGGCTCCGACACTGCGCGCCTTACTTCCAAGCAAGCCCGTGCCGCGCTTGCCATCTTCGATGCCCTGGACGCCTTCCACCGCAAGACGGGCCGCGCCATCTCTGCGCTGCAAGCCGTCACCGAATACCTCGACGCCGCGCGCAAGCTCGGCGAGCAGCACACGCTTTCTGCCGCCGTGACGGGCTTTCTCGCCAACGTCGCCACCGTCCGGCGCGTGACCGTGTCCACCGCCGCCGAGGAGTTCCTCGCTGCCTGCGCTGCCAAGACGCACGCCCCGGAGGGCAAGCGCCCGCAGTTGTCCCGCACCTATGCCTACATGACCGGCCATTTCCTCCGCCGGTTCACCAACACTTTCTCCGGCTACGCCGTGTGCGACCTGACCAGGGACAACCTCGACCTCTTCCTCGGCGCACTGGCGAAACTCTCGCCCAAGACGCGGAACCACTACCGCGCCACGCTCAAGATGTTCCTCGGCTGGGCGGTGAAGAAGGATTACCTCTCCGTCACCCACCGGCTGCTCGACGCGCCCGCCATGAAGCCCGAGCCGCTCACGGCGGGGGACACGGATTACTACCGGCCCGCCGAACTGCGGCTCATGCTCGACCACGCGGACGACGAGTTGCGCCCCATCATCGCGCTTTGCGGGCTGGCCGGCCTGCGCTTGCAGGAATCCCTCCGCCTCACCTGGGAGGACGTGTTCCGCAGGCGCGGCCATGTGGACATCACCCCGGCCAAGAGCAAGACCCGCAGCCGCCGGCTCGTCGAGATTGTGCCGGCGCTGGCGGAACGGCTCCGCCCCTGGCACCAGCGCACCGGCCCGCTCTGGTCGCAGAGCGTGGACCGCTACATGGAGCGGTCCATCGAGCTGCGCGAGTCCCTCGGCATTCCCACCCGGCGCAACGGTCTGCGCCACGCCTTCTGCACCTACCACTACGCTCTTCACAAGGGCAACGAGCACTACACCGCGCAGCAGGCCGGCAACTCCCCGGCCATGATTCACGCGCACTACAAGGGCCTCGCCACCGAGGAGGAGGCGAAGGAATGGTTCGCCGTGTGCCCGCCCGACGCCGCGCAGAACATCGTCAGCCTGCCCCTTGCCGCCGGAGGTGCCGCATGAAGAAGACCATCACCATCACGCTCGACGAATACGACGCGCGGCTCCTGGAAGCTGCTTTACGCGCCACCCGGCGGCCTTACAGCTCCGGCGAGGAAGTGGACCGGTCGCAACGCCGTTGCGTCTTGGGCTGGATGCTGCGCTCCGTCGCCGCCGCCATCCTCCGCCAGGGAAATATGCCTGCGCCGCTCGCGGTGGAACTGCGGCATGAAACCGAGGTGGAGACGGAGCAACGGTTGCGGAAGCAGTTGCCCCGGCCGCCGCTGCCCCCGCTGTCGGGCGGCGGCCAGCCTTCGTGGTTGAACTGAACCCGCAAGAGCCATGAAAAAAGCATCCCAAGAAAAGGCGCATGCCCTCCGCACGCCAAGAGCACCGCAGGGCAACAGCAAGCCGGTGAAGCCCGTAGTCATGCAAGACGAACCTTACGAGGCGAAGGTGCTTGGGCAGGCGCGTGCAGTCCTTAGAGCATGGACGCCCGAAGGGAACCTGTCGTTGGCAGATGGCACCGAGTTCGTGTTCGAGCCGCTGGTGAAGCCGTCCTTCGGTTTCCGCTCCCGCGCGTTGCACTCTGTCGCTTCCCTTGAGCTTACTGACGACGGATGGGATGAGGACGGACTCGGGGAAGACCGCTGGCTCTTGAATGGCGAGAATTGTCTCAGTCGAGACGCTGTGAATGCTTTGGCTGACAAAAACGACCCCGACGCCTTTCGCTTTTTGATTCTACGCGCCAAACTACAAAGCCTCGACGACGAGGCTTCACACTCGGTGTGTGCCGTCGCGTGGTTCGCTCCAACCTATGCGCTCAAGGGCCAGGATGAGCCGGTGCTGCTCCGCGAGTTCTACAGGGTTCAGACTGCCATCAAGGAGCCACCTGCCAGTCCGCCAAGTGAGAAGCACGAACGGGAACTCTGCTGGTGGCACGATTCGGAAATCACAAACATCAAGGGAACAACGAAGCGAGGGAAAGAGTTTGTGGTTCCCATCTCGCCGGCACTGCGGGAGGTCCTCCAACTGCTTCTCGAACAACCGGGGGAGCCTGTGCCGCTGGCTCGGTTGAAGGACCGAGTGAACCAATCGCGTGATACGGCAGGCTACCGCGCGGCGAAGATTCTGGACTCAGCCGAGGCCAAGGAATTGCATCGGGTCGGCGTGCTGAAATGGCACAAAGCACCGGGAGGCAAGCTGGTTTCCTACTCAGTGGTTCCGCCCAGCAATCCTGTGTCGTAACGGAAGAAAACGGGCACAAAACGGCCAGATAGCTCCCGTGGCTTGTCGGTGGCAGGTGCGCTTTCCTTTGTAGCGACGAGCAACGCTCGTGCTGCAAATGAAAACTGAAGCAACGACCACCCCGCCATCGGCTGAGAGAAACAGCCCCTTCCTAGACTTCCCCGGCCTCTGCGCTCGCGTGCCCTACTCTCCGCGCTCGCTGCGTGCGTTGGTGCAGCGCGGCGAAATTCCCAGCATTCGCCTCCCCCGCTGCCGAAAGCTGCTCTTTGACTGGCCCGCCGTCGAAGCCGCGCTGCGCCACAACGCCAAGGGAAGCGGCCTGTGAACCTCGAACGCGAACAGCAGTGGCTCCGCTTCGGCCGGCTCACCGACACGCTGCGCTGCATCGAGGCCAAGCACGAGTTGCCGCGCACCAACCTCGCGCCGTTGCTCGACGAGTTCTTCGCCAACCCCGAGGACGCGCTCACCGCGCTTGAGCGCCATCTGCTCTCCGTCGTCGCCGCGACCTGAACCGCACCGCTGAATCGCCCTGCTCCTGCCGCTGCCCCTGCCATGAACCCGCTCCTGTCCATGACCCGCAACGCCCTCGACCCCGCCACCAAGGACACCCGCACCGTCGCCGTCATCGAGGCCATCCGCTCCGACCGCTGGCGCGAGCCAGTCGAGCAGCTCCGCGCGGAGTATGCCCGCGTGCTCGCCGCCACGGGCGACGTGAAGCAGGCGAAGAAAACCGCCGGCCCGCTCAAGACCCAACTGCCCGGCGTGCTGTGGAGCGGCAATTTTTCCCAGCGCCGCGCGGAATCGCTCGTGGCCCATTCCGGCCTGCTCTGCGCGGACCTGGACGACCTCGGCGAACCGCTTGGCGAAGTCCGCGCGCGGCTGCTTACCAGCCCGCATTTGTGGGCGCTGTTCACGTCGCCCACGGGCACGGGCTTGAAGTCCGTGTTCCGCGTCGCCGCCGCTGCCGCGCCGCACGCCGCCAGCTTCGTCGCCGTCGCCGCGCACGTCCGCGAGTTGTGCGGCGTGGAGATTGACCGCGCGTGCCGTGACGTGGCCCGGCTCTGCTTTGTGAGCCACGACCCCGACGCCTTCCTCAACCGCGACGCCACCGAGCTGCCGCCACACGTCGAGTCCACCGGGCCAGCGGCAAAGCCTTTGGCTCCCGCGCCTGCCACCCGCGCGGCAGCAGCGGCAAAGCCCGACCTCCGCCGCACCATCGCGGGCGAGCTGCTCGGTGAAGTCGGGTGGACAGACGACACGCGCGGCTTCTGCGCCTGCCCTGGCCGCGCGCAGCACACGAACCCCGACGGCCCGCGCGACTGCCGCGTGCATCTGGACGGCGCACCGACGCTCCATTGCCTTCACAATTCCTGCCGCGCCGCCGTGGACGCCGCCAACCGCGAGCTGCGCTCCCGCATCGGTGTGGCCGAGTCCACCAACGGCGTCGAGACGGCGGAAGTCGCGCGGCTCGCCACACTGCCGCCCTTGGATTACGACCGCGAGCGCCAGCTGGCGGCGGAGCGGCTCGGCGTGCGCGTCGGCGCGCTGGACGCGGAGGTTGCCCGGCGGCGCACCAGCGCGGGCGGCGTGCAAGGCGGCGCGGTGGAGTTTCCCGCCGTCGAACCTTGGCCGGAGTCGGTGGACGGCGCGGAAGTTCTCGCCGCCACCGCTGCGGTCTTCGCGCACTATGTCGTGCTGCCACCGCACGCGGCGGACACCCTCGCGCTCTGGACCGCGCACGCGCACGCCTACGAGTCATTTCTCCACACGCCCCGGCTCAACCTGCGCTCGCCGGAGAAGGGCTGCGGCAAGACCACGCTGCTCGACGTGCTCGCCGCCTTGGTGCCGCGCCCGCTCCGCACCGAGAGCATCACGCCCGCCGTGCTGTTCCGGCTCGTCGAGGCGCACAAGCCCGTGCTGCTGCTGGATGAAGTGGACACCTACCTCCGCGACAACGAGGAGCTGCGCGGTCTGCTCAACGCCGGCCACAAGCGCGGCGCGAAGGCTTACCGCTGCGAGGGCGACCGCAACGAGGTCCGCGCGTTCGCCGCGTTCGCCCCGGCCGTGCTCGCCGGCATCGGCGAGCTGCCCGGCACGCTCCACGACCGCAGCCTCGTGGTGAAGCTGGTCCGCGCCAAGCCCGGCGAAGTGCCGGCCCGCTTCGACTCCCGCCGCACCGCAGCGGAAGCGGACGTGTGCCGCCAGCTCGCCCGGTGGACAGCGGACGCCACGCCACAGCTTGAGTCCCTCGACCCGTCGTTGCCGGAGTCCGCGTTCAACCGCCTCGCGGACAACTGGCGCCCGCTGTTCGCCCTCGCGCACGCGGCCGGCGGTGACTGGCCCGCCCGCGCGGTCGCCGCGTTCAACGCCTTCACGACCGGTGACGACCTCGACGCGCACGGCCTGGGCACCACGCTGCTCGCCGACATTCGCGACGTGTTCACCGCCGGGCGAGTGGACCGGCTCGCCTCCGCGCGGCTGGCCGAATTACTCAGCGACATCGAAGGCCGGCCTTGGGCGGAGTTCGGCAAGAGCCGCCGGCCCATCAGCGCCAACCAGCTCGCGCGCCTGCTCCGGCCTTTCGGTGTCAGCAGCCGCAACATCCGCGTGGGCGACGACACGCCCAAGGGCTACCCGCTCGACGACTTCGCCGAGGCGTTCGAGCGTTACCTGCCCGCCGCCCCCCTTTCCAACCGCCACACCGCCACAAGCCCCGTGAACATTGAGGATTCCGCCCATTTGGAAGCGCCACAGCCGGGAGACGTGTGGCGGATTGAAAAGCCTGTTCCAACCAATGAAATCAATGCTTGTGGCGGTGTGGCGGATGCGGAACCCCCGGCCGAGGTGCTTCATGTCTGACGCCGCCGCCATCCTCGCCCGCTGCCGCCTGGCCGGGCTGCACGTCTGGCGCGACGGCGACGGCCTCGCCATCGCTCCCGCGCGGCGCTGCCCGCCCGAGTTGCTCGCCGAGATTCGCGCCGCCAAACCGCAGTTGCTCGACTGGCTCGACGCGCGCGCCAGCGAACTGCCCGCTGACGAAATCCCGTGGCTCCACATCGCGCGACAGGTGCTTGCCGGCGAGTTCGCCGGCTGCGACCGCAGCACCGCCGCCAGCCTCCGCATCGGCCTGCGCGGCCTCGCCAGGCGCGGCATCCGTCTCGCGCGGCGCGCGGAGGAACACCTTCACCAGCCCCATCGCCACGCATGAACGCCGCGACCCTTTCGGCTCCGTCGGAGTTTCCACGCCACCCGGCGCGGACGGCGGAGCCGCAGCCAAAGCAACCGCAACCGCAACGCACTGAAAGGAACCAGACATGAAACTCACCGAAGCCTTCCCCTCGAAGTGGCTCCGCGCCGCCGACCTCGACGGCCAACCCCGCCTCGTGACCATCGAGGGCGTGAAGCTCGAAGCCGTCGAGCCGGGCAAGCCCGCCAAGCCCGTGATTGGCCTCCGGGGCATGACACAGGGCTTGGTGCTCAACAAGACCAACGGCAACACTCTCGCCGCCTTCCTCGGCGACGACACCGACACTTGGCCGGGGAAGAAGATTGTCCTCTATCCCACGCAGGCGGAGTTCCAAGGCAAGCTCGTGGACTGCCTCCGCGTCCGCGCGCCCAAGCCGCAGCCGGCCAGCTCCGCACCGGAGAGCGCCGCAGCCACGAAGCCCGCTGCGCCGCCGGCCCGCCCCAGCAAGGTCGCCGAGGAACTCGCCACCGCCACCGCCGATGACGTGCCCTTCTGAGTCAGCCGTCCGCCCTCGCGCGCGCACGCGCGCGCGTAGGGTGGTGCAAATTACCCTCGTCCATGAGCAAACTCCGCAAGACCCGCGCGCCCGGCCGCCCGGCGCTAATCACCTTCGCCGTGATGGAGCAGGTCGCCGCGCTGGTGGCGGAGGGAATGCCGGAGCGCGCGGCGTGCGCCCTGGTGACACCGCCGGTGTGCCACGAGTCGTTTCGCTCGGCCAAGCGCCGCAACCCCCGGTTCGCGCTCGTCATCCACCAGGCACAGGCGGAATTCCTCGCCCGCGCGCTTACGGTCATCCACACCGACGGGCCGGGGAGTGGCGGCTATCGCTGGTTGCTGGAACGCCGCCACCCCGAGGACTTCGGCCCGAAGGCAGTCCGGCGCACGGTCGGCGACTGACAGCGGTGGCAAGTTGACCGCGCGCGGCCTTGCAACGCGCTCCATCCGTGTTCACGATTGGCGCTGCTGGGCCCTGAACTGTCACTGCGGGCACTGCCCCGATGGGCACCCAAGCGGAGGGAGAAGCCTCCACCAGCCTGACGCCGCGCGCGGCGTCAGGAAGGCGCAGCGGAACCGGGTGGAAATCCCGGTAGCAGTCCAGCCACTTTCCTTTTTCTCCGCGCCGCGCGCTCGGCCGACTCGTCAATCTGCGCCGCCAGCGGCGTGCGGCGGAACAGATGCCAGAAGCAGAGGCGCACCCGGCGCAAACCAGGAGCGGCCGAGCGGCGGCTCGTTTTGCCCCTCTTTTGCGGCGCAGTAGTCGTCATGCTGCGCTGACTATTCGCCAACCCCGCCGGCTGCTCAAAGTCCTTTTGCTGTAAATTTTCTCTCACCCTACCTATCGCATCTCCCGTCCGCCCCGCGCAACGCAAATCCTCCTACCACAACCACTGGGCCTTCACGTTTTCAATCCGATCCTGCAATTCCTTGGGCAGCGCCGCGTAGAAATCGAGGCCGGTCTGCCTTTCGACTTCACGGACGCTGGTAAGGAACTGCGACAACGGTTCATTCCCAGTGACTGATTGCGGGACAAGGAAGGCGAGCACTCGGGGCTGGCCGTTCTCCTCGTCAAGGACCTCGTCGAGGATGATGCGATAGAAGGCGGTCGGAACGTCCACGCCTCCGTGCAGTTTCTTGACGGTGCCGTTGAACACTGGCCCCGTGACGATCCACACCCGTTCGAGCCTCACCGCGAAGTCGTTGGCCTCCTTCTCTTCGAGAACACGCCACCACATCTGGTTCAGCTCTTTGGTTTGCGGTGAGATGTTGCTCATGAAGAACGTCTCCTTCTGAGCTTCCTGTCCGTAGCGCGTGCCGATGGCGAAATTGGGTGCCATGTGTCCACGGTCGTAGCCGCTGTTGGTGAAGTCTTGATGCGTTGCGCTCCGTGTCCGTGAGTCCGTGAAGAATTTGCTTGGGCGTTTTGCCAGCGAACCAACCGTGATGCTGCTGATGCTGAACCCGACCCACGCGGGGTTGCGCCGCGCCTCACAGTAGCCACTTAGGTAGCCAATGTTGGTGAGGACCAGAACTGGATGGCCGTAGTTGGCGGCGCTGGGTAGGCCGCCGTAGATGCGAAACTCCGAGGAGTCCGTGCGCGTAGCAGCGGCACGACTGGCCGTGCGGTTCCGCTCGACCATCAGCGCCCAGACCACCGCCGTAATCAGGGCGGCGACCAGGAGCAGCACGGCCAGGGCGACGATCCAGCCCTGTTTCCGCGACGTGCTGGGAGGCTCCGGGTCACTCACGGCACCCCGCCTCCGGCCATCCCTTGCATCAGGTCGTCGAGCGGCTGAAGCCACTCAGCCTCCATCTTGAGCAAGGTGTTCCCACCCAACCAGACCCTGCTTTCAGGCAGGTGGCAGAACGGGCATTGACCGACCGTGGACATGGGAGAGGAATAACGGAGAGGGGACGCAGGCTCCAGCCGGAAGTCGGTGCGGCGAGCTACCGAGCCGGGGAGAAGCGGCCCGCCTGGCGAGTTGTCCCAGAGGTCAAACCAAACAACCCAAGTGCGGAGGCTACCCGCTCTCGCCAGCCGGACCAAAGGTGAGGTGCTGGAACTGCCAGACAGCCCGACACTGCGCCAGTGCAAACCGGGCTTGGCAGGCAGCGGCGACTGGGCGCACTGGGCGCGTGCCGCTGATCTGCCTCGCTGCCATCAGCTGGAACAATTGAAAATCCGTTGAGCGCAACCATTTGAAACGCTTTGAATTTGCCACGGGCGGCGTGCCCCTTACGATGCAGTCATATTCATGCACTGGATCGCCCCTTCCGAAAAAGACGCCGCCTCCGCCGCGCTGGAAAAGCGCCTCTGGGATGCGGCTGACCAGTTCCGCGCCAACTCCGGCCTGAAGTCCCAGGAATACTCCGCGCCCGTCCTCGGCCTCATCTTCCTGCGCTTCGGCGAAGTCCGCTTCGCCGCCCAGCGCGCCAAGCTGGAGAAAGTGGCCGCGTCGTCTCGACGCGGTTCTCGACTCGACGAACCCGCCGCCTATCACGCCGAGGGCATCCTCTATCTGCCCGCCGAGGCGCGGTTCGATTACCTGCTCAACCGCCCCGAAGCCGAGAACATCGGCGCGAAGGTCAATGCCGCCATGCGCGACGTAGCGAAGTTCGAAGTTCGAGTTGCGAATTCCGAAGTTCCGTCCGTTCGACATTCGACATTCGTCATTCGCACTTCCCCGGTTCCCGCCTCGCTGGACTACGACGCCTTCGGGCGCATCTACGAATACTTCCTCGGCGAGTTCGCCATGAGCGAGGGCCAGGGCGGCGGCGAATTTTACACCCCCAGCAGCATCGTCCGCCTCCTCACCGAAGTCATCGAGCCCTACCACGGGCGCATCCTCGACCCCGCGTGCGGTTCGGGCGGCATGTTCGTCTCGTCCGCCCGCTTCGTGGCGGAACACAAGCGGCAACCTGCCGCTGGGCAATCTGCGGGGAATAGGCCAAAGGACTATTCCGGTGAACCAACTCGCGAGTTGTCCATCCACGGCGTCGAGAAAACCGACGAAACCGGCCGCCTCTGCCGACTGAACCTCGCCGTCCACGGCCTCGAAGGTGAAATCAAACACGGCGGCAACATCAACAGCTACTACGACGACCCGCACGACGCCACCCGCCGCTTCGACTTCGTCCTCGCCAACCCGCCGTTCAACGTCAACGCCGTGGACAAAGAGCGGTTGAAAGACCAAGTGGGATCAAACCGCAGGTTTGCCTTCGGCCTGCCGCGCACCGACAACGCCAATTACCTCTGGATTCAACTCTTCCACTCCGCGCTCAACGCCAAAGGTCGCGCCGGTTTTGTGATGGCCAACTCCGCCTCCGAGGCCCGCGCATCCGAGCAGGAAGTCCGGCAGAAACTCATCGAGAGCCGCGCCGTGGACGTGATGGCCGCACAATGCTGCAATTTGGTGCTTTCATGCCCTTGTGATTCTTCACCCTTCAAGCGTGGAAAAAGGAGGAACTTCGGCGTGAAACAACACGGAAAAACGAATGATCTTGGATGTAGGAAATGGAGCAAATGAAATCTATGAAAACTGCAAAACACAATCAGACTATGGGCTGGTTAATGTTCATCTCAACAGCCGTCATGCTGTTGTCCACCGCTGTCGGGCGTGGCGCAAGCGTCAGCGGTTCAAACACCGGAAATGTGACAATCCCCGATGCGGGTGGTTATGTTTCCAGCACCATCGCGATTTCAAGCGCGCCCGCTGGTTCGGTGGTGACAAGCATTGATGTCAATTTCAAATGCACCCACACGTATTCAGGCGACCTGACTGTGGATTTGAATGCCGACTCAACTGGCAGCTTGGGCAATCGCAACCTTTGGAATCGCGAAGGAGGATCGGCAGATAATCCGACCAGAACCACCACCGGGATTACGACGTTCAATGGTCTTTCAGTCAATCGAACCTGGTATCTTTACGCTAAGGATTTCGTGGCGGGCGACAGCGGATACATTGATGAGTGGACAATTACCATCAACTATTCGACTCCCAACACAACGCCGACATCGGGTTTGGCGAACCAATATCGCACTGACAGCGGTGCGGCGATTCCACTCGGCGGCACAATCCCATCGGGCGTGAACGTAAATTTCAAAGCCACGGTCAACGATGCAGACGGAGACACGGTGAAGTTGGAAGTGGAGTTGCGACAATTGCCAGCAACTTTCACCGGCGTTGCGACCCACAGCAGCGGCTTCGTCAGCAGTGGTTCGCAAGCGACGACGGCGACAGCAAGCGGTTTGGCGGCAGGAAACTGGGGCTGGCGTTATCGCGTCGTGGACAGTCGCGGAGCAGCGGGGAATTGGAGTTCGGTCGGCAATCCCGATTTTGTTGTGCAGGCGGCGAATCAGACGCCGACTTCGGGTTTGGCCAACCAGTATCGCACTGACAGCGGCGCAGCGATCCCGCTCGGTGGCACGATCCCATCAGGCGTGAACGTGAATTTCAAAGCCACGGTCAATGATGCAGATGGAGACACAGTGAAGCTGGAAGTGGAGTTGCGACAATTGCCAGCGACTTTCACCGGCGTTGCGACGCACAGCAGCGGCTTTGTCAGCAGCGGTTCACAGGCAACGACGGCGACGGCTAGCGGTTTGGCGGCGGGGAATTGGGGCTGGCGTTATCGCGTTGTGGACAGTCGCGGAGCAGCGGGGAGTTGGAGTTCCGTCGGCAATCCCGATTTTGTTGTGCAGGCGGCGAATCAGACGCCGACTTCGGGTTTGGCCAACCAGTATCGCACTGACAGCGGCGCAGCGATCCCGCTCGGTGGCACGATCCCATCGGGCGTGAACGTAAATTTCAAAGCCACGGTCAACGATGCAGACGGAGACACAGTGAAGCTGGAAGTGGAGTTGCGACAATTGCCAGCAACTTTCACCGGCGTTGCGACCCACAGCAGCGGCTTCGTCAGCAGTGGTTCGCAAGCGACGACGGCAACAGCAAGCGGTTTGGCGGCAGGAAACTGGGGCTGGCGTTATCGCGTCGTGGACAGTCGCGGAGCAACGGGGAATTGGAGTTCCGTCGGCAATCCTGATTTTGTTGTCCAAGCAGCCAACCAAACGCCGACATCCGGCTTGGCGAATCAGTATCGCACGGACACCGGCGCGGCAATTCCTCTCGGCAGCGCGATTCCGACAGGCATCAACGTGAACTTCAAGGCTACGCTCAACGATGCGGATGGGGACACAGTGAAGTTGGAAGTCGAGTTGCGGCAATTGCCAGCGACATTCACCGGCGCGGCCACACACAGCAGCAGTTTCGTCACGAGTGGGACACAGGCAACCACAGCTACCGCAACTGGACTAGCGGCGGGCAACTGGGGCTGGCGTTATCGCGTGGTTGACGACCGAGGAGCGGCGGGCAACTGGAGTTCGGTTGGTAACCCGGATTTCATCGTCCAAGCGACGGTGACACCTGCCATCACCAGCGTCAGCCCGAACCCCGTAACCGGTTCAAACAGTCAGCAGCCGTTCACAATCAACGGGAACAACTTCGTTTCCGGCTGCAACGTCACGCTGCGCGATTTGTCCACTGGCGAGGTGTTTCCGAATCGAGCGATTTCGTCATTCAGCGCCAACCAAATCGTCGTCAATCCGAACTTCACAACTGCCGCGCACAACTGGAGCGTGGAAGTCATTAACCCCGGTGGAGCAACTTCCGGGCAGTTCAATTTCACCGTTGGTGCTCCAGTCGCGACACCTACGATTACGGGCGTCAGTCCCAATCCCGTGACCGGCTCATCCAGCGCGCAGCCGTTCACGATTCTCGGTAACAACTTTGCCTCCGGGTGCAATGTGACGTTGCGGGACTTGTCCGCAGGACAGTCGTTTCCAAACCGCGCCATCAGTTCTTTCAGCGCCAATCAAATCATCATCAATCCGAACTTTACGACGGCGGCGCACAACTGGAGTGTCGAAGTCATCAACCCAAATGGTGCATCATCCGGCCAGTATGCTTTTGCCGTGGTTGCTCCCGGTGGTGGATTCTATCTCAGCTTCCCGCTGGCTAATCGGACTCCATACACGGCAACGATTAACAGCGTGTTCGACCACGCGACTGGCTCAGGAGTGGTAATCGCATTCACGGGTGAGAAAGGTGAAGAACAGTATGGCCGCTTGTCACAAAGCGATCCCAGCTTCAAGCAGGCGAACGGAAATAACTTTTCCGTTACTGGGAATGGCCACTACAGTGGAGGCGGGTTTCCAAATTACCTTTCCTACGACGGCCACCAAGGGTTCGACTATCGAACCAGAGATGCCGACCAAGACCCGGTAAATGGCAGAGTGAACGTGATGGCGGCTGCGCCGGGTGTCGTTCACTGGATTGCGGGAAGCCAATACAACACCATCGAAATTGACCACGGGGGCGGCTACACGACTCGGTATCTGCACCTCTACAGCCGCCAAGCCGGACTTGATGGTGTGACGGTGACTCGCGGCCAGGTGATTGGCATTTCCGGTGACACTGGTTCGCTGGGAAGCCCGCATCTCCATTTTGAAGTGCGCTTGAATGGCGTTGCTGTTGATCCGTATGGCTGGTCCGGCGTTGGCACAGACCCTTACAAGACCGCAACCGGCATCGAGAGCGTCAACCTCTGGAACGAGCCGCAGGGATGCACGTATGTCGTTTCACCTGTCAGTCGTTCTCACGGCTCTGCTGCTGACTCCGGGACTTTTTCAATCACTGCGGGAACAGGTTGCACTTGGACTGCCACGCCAAACGCGGTCTGGATAACCATTAATAGCGGGAGCAGCGGAAGCGGCAACGGCACGGTGAGTTATTCAGTGACCGCGAATACCGGCAGCGGCATCCGCACAGGCACAATCAATGTGCAAGGAACTGCGTTCACGATTTCACAGGCCGGCGTTGCCGGAGACCGAATCTATGGAGTTGATGTTTCGTCCGTCGGGCAAGGGACAATAACGCCTTCGCAATGGAGTCAGGTGAAGAACTCCGGCAAGAGCTTCGCGTGGATTCGCGCTTCCAAGGGCAATGCTGATTCAGACGGTAACTGCCGCTTTCTCGACCCGAAATTCTACAGCAACATCAGTAACGCCAAAGCAGCGGGCTTGATTGCAGGTGCGTATCACGTCGGCAATGTCGTTCAACACTCAGCCGTCGAAGAAGCCGCCTTCTTCGTCAGCGTGGCTGGTGACTACATCAAGCCGGGGCATCTTCGCCCGGTGCTCGATTTGGAATCGCACTCCTGCGGCGACCCTGCATCGCTCGGAGCTTCCGCTCTCTCAACTTGGGTTGACCAATGGGCAACCGAAGTCCAGCGGCTCACCGGCGTCTCGCCAATCATTTACTGCAACCAAAGTTTTCTTGTGAATCTTCAATCCAGCATCGCGCAGAAATACGACTTGTGGGTGGCGAAGTTCACTGAGAATCCCGAATCAGCCGTCAGCGTCACTCCTTGGAGCGACTGGACTGCTTTCCAATACAGCCAGAGCGGGTCGGTTGGCGGAATCTCTCCTGTTGACCTGAACGTCTTTCGCGGGACTCTGGCAGAGTTCCAAAACCGGCTCGTCATCCCGATGCCTCAAATTACCGGGATCGGCGGCGGCGGAATTCAACCGCCCAGCAACGGGCAGTTCCAGTTCGAGGTTTCAGCGCCAAGCCAGCAGCAAGTAATCTTGCAGGCGTCTGACGACTTGGCGACGTGGACAGACGTTGGCGCAGTCATCATCGTCAACGGCAAGGCGACATTCACAGACTCGGACGCGAACGCACACCCCAAACGGTTCTACAGGCCGAAGCCTTGAGCTTGACGCTAACGACATACTCGGTTGCGCGCGGCGCTGGAGCGGCTCAATCCCGCGCTGCCACCCGAGGCCATCACCGCTGCGATTGATGATTTGACCCGAGACCGTTCGGTCATGGGGCTTCCGGCGGCCAATCGGGAAATCTATCGGCTCTTGAAGGATGGCATTGCCGTGTCGATTGCCGCGCCAGAAGCCCCACCCTCATCCCCGGCCCTTCTCCCAGGGGGAGAAGGGAGAGTAGCCGTTCCCTCTACCTTTGGGAGAGGGATCAAGGGTGAGGGTGGCGGCGACGATGCTTCGCGGCGTGACAGCGGTGGTCAGCGCACCGAGAGAGTCCGCGTCATCGACTGGGAAACCCCCGCCGCGAATGATTTCCTGCTGGTCAGCCAGTTCAGCGTCACCGGCGCGCTTTACACCTGCCGGCCGGATTTGGTCGGCTTCGTCAACGGCTTGCCGCTGGTGGTCATCGAGTTGAAGAAGCCCGGCGTGCCCGCGCGTGCGGCGTTCGACGAGAACCTGACACACTACAAGGCGGAGATTCCGCAGCTCTTCTGGTTCAACGCGCTGCTCATCGCCTCGAACGGCACGGACAGCCGCGTCGGCTCGCTCACGGCGGATTGGGAGCGGTTCTTCGAGTGGAAACGCATCGAGCGCGAGGACGAGCCGCGCCGGGTGTCGCTGGAGGTGATGTTGCGCGGGACGTGCGACCGGGCGCGCCTGCTCGACCTGGTGGAGAATTTCACGCTGTTCTCGGAGCACAAGGCCGGGCTGGTGAAAATCATCGGGCAGAATCACCAGTTCCTCGGCGTGAACAACGCCATCGCCTCGATGCTCCAAATCCGACGTAGCAGCCGACGTGAGGAGGCTCTAACTTTTCCGGCACACGGGAGAGAAGTGAGCCTCCTCACGTCGGCTGCTACGGGAAAGGGTGAACGAACGCCCGCACCTCGATCCGCCTCCGCCAATCCGAACGGCGTGGGTGTGTTCTGGCACACCCAAGGTTCAGGGAAGTCATTCTCGATGGTGTTCTTCGCGCAGAAGGTGCTGCGCAAGGTGGCGGGCAACTGGACGTTCGTGGTCGTGACCGACCGCGTGGAGCTGGACGACCAGATTGCCAAGACTTTCAAGGCCACGGGCGCGGTGAGCGAAGCCGAAGGCGACCATTGCCACGCCGCAAGCGGCGCGCATCTGCGGGAATTGCTGCGCGGGAATCATCGCTACGTCTTCACGCTGATCCACAAGTTCCAGCCCGAAAAGGCTCGGGCTGGAACACCCTCACCCGGCCCGGCGGGCCACCCTCTCCCCGGGGGGGAGGGACAGGGTGAGGGTAACGAGGGCGTCATGCCTGTGTTGTGTGACAGGCATGATGTCATCGTTTTGACGGACGAGGCGCACCGCAGCCAATACGACACGCTGGCGTTGAACATGCGTGCGGCGTTGCCCAAGGCGCTGTTCCTCGCCTTCACCGGCACGCCGCTCATCGCCGGCGAGGAGCGCACCAAGGACGTGTTCGGCGATTACGTGTCCATCTACGACTTCCAGCAATCCGTCGAGGACGGCGCGACCGTGCCGCTGTTCTACGAGAACCGCACGCCGGAGTTGCAGCTCGTGAACCCGGACCTGAATGAGGACATCTACAATCTCATCGAGGCGGCGGAACTTGACCCCGAGCAGGAAGCGAAACTCGAACGGGAGTTGAGCCGGCAATACCACATCCTCACCCGTGACGACCGGCTGGAGACGGTGGCGCAGGACATCGTCCGGCATTTTCTCGGGCGCGGGTTCGTCGGCAAGGCGATGGTGGTGTCCATTGACAAGGCCACCGCCCTCAAGATGCACGACAAGGTGCGAAAGTATTGGGACGTAGAGGCGCGGCGCGTGCGGTTGGAGTTGGGGAAGCACGGGCTGACCACGGAGCAGAAGGACGAACTGCTCGACCGATTGCAGGTGTTGAACACGACGGACATGGCGCTCATCGTCTCGCCCGGTCAGAACGAGATTGAGCAGATGCAGAAGCACGGCCTTGACATCGTGCCGCATCGGAAGCGGATGAACGAGTCGCAGCCGCCGCTGGACGAGAAGTTCAAGGACAAGGATGACCCGCTGCGGATCGTGTTCCTGTGCGCCATGTGGCTGACCGGCTTCGACGCGCCGAGCTGCTCCACGGTGTATCTCGACAAGCCGATGCGGAATCACACGCTCATGCAGACCATCGCGCGGGCCAACCGCGTGTTCCCCGGCAAGCACAGCGGCATGATCGTGGATTACGCCAACGTGTTCGCCTCACTGGAAAAGGCACTGGCCATCTACGGGGCAGGCAAGGGCGGTAAGAATCCGGTGAAGGACAAGGCCAAGCTGGTCGCGGATTTGCGCCGGGCAATTGATGAGGCAACAGCTTCTTGCGCCACGCGTCAGGTGGTTCTTCCCGCCATTGAACAACTCCCGACTGGAAGCCTGGCGCGCTTGCAGCGGATTGACGATGCGGTGAACGCACTGATTTCACCCGACCCGCTGCGCCGTGAGTTCTTCGGCCATGAACGCATCGTCAGCACGCTCTACGGTGCGGTGAAGCCCGACCCGGCCGCGCTGGAGTTCTCTGGCCGGGTTGCCTGCCTGATGGCCATCGCGGACGCCATCCGCAGCAAGCTCAATCCGAATCCCGCGGACATCACCGGCGTCATGGGCGACATCGCCAAGCTGCTCGACGCCTCGATTACCGGCGTGGACATGCCCGCCAAGCCCGCGCCAGTAATGGACTTGTCAAAGATTGATTTCGAGGCGCTCCGCGTCCGATTCAAGGAATCGAAACACAAGAGCACAACCCTTGAAGTCCTCAAGTCTGCCATCCGCGCTGAATTGGAAAAGCTGATTCGCCTGAACCAGACCCGCGCCGATTTTGCGGAAAAGTTCGAGGAATTGATTGAGTCCTACAACGCCGGCACCCGCAACATCGAAGAATTGTTCGAGGAATTGGTGAAGTTGAGCCGCAACCTGAGCGAAGAACAGCAACGCCACATCCGCGAGAACATGACCGAGGAAGAACTGGTCATCTTCGACATCCTCACGCGCCCCGCGCCCGAGCTGAGCGCCGACGAGCGCGCCGAGGTGAAGAAGGTTGCCCGCGACCTCTTGGACCGGCTCAAGCAACTGCTGGTTCTGGATTGGCGTCAGAGATCGGCCTCTCGTTCCCAACTCAAGCTCACCATCGAGGACGTGCTCGATACCGGCCTCCCGCGCGCCTACGATAAACCTCTCTACGAGCAGAAGTGCTCCGCCCTCTTCGAGCACGTATTCGAGAACTACCCGGAACGGGATGCGGGAACCTACGCGAATGCGGCTTGATGTCAGCGGTCAGTAGCACTGCATTGCACGGCGTTCCACCGCAACAGCGCTTCCCAGTTCGGCTTGCGTCGCCAGAGCCGCCAGAGAGTGAGCTGCCATTTGCTGAAAATTTTCTCGGACCCAACCCATCGTCTCGCTTCACCCCCGCCCCAACGCACGCCCCCCCCCCCCGCCGCCTCTTGGTCCGTGACACAGATTGGACACAAGAACCGCCCGTTTTAGGTGCGGACACACTTTGGACACACGCCGCGCGTCGTGACACAAACGGTCACAGCTTTTCGCGTCACTCATTGCCGCGCACTGCAACGAGACCATTGACAGCAAAGTCGATTTCGCGCATTCGTCGTTGCAATGAACAACACGAGCGTTGCAACAAACGGCTCTTGTGTTCGCGGCGAAACGACATTGGAAACAGGTTCGAATCCATGTCGGACAACCAAACTTCAACCGCTCGCCTTCACGCTGCGTCTCGCGCTCCCGATCGCCCTCGTCCTCCTTTCCACCAACCTCACCAGCGCGGCCATAGAGTCCGGCCCCGCTGTGGACAGCCCGCTGCCGGAGTTGAAGGCCGACGCTGTCACCGGCGATGACGCGGGCAAGAAGACAACCTTCACCACCACGCGCAAGGCCAAGCCGACGGTTTACGTTTTCATCCGCGCGGACAAGTTCGCCCGCCCCATCGCGCGCTACCTCAAGGTTCTCGACAAGGCGCTCGCCGAGTTGGGCAAGGACAGGCACGTCGTCGCCGTGTGGATCACCGAGGACGCCGACAAGACCCGCGAGTATCTGCCCAAGGTCCAGCAGTCCATCAAGCTCGAGGCCACCACGCTAGCGCTCTACGCCGAGGACAAGAACGGCCCCAACGCGCGGGCCATCAACGATCGTGCCCATGTCACCAGCATCGCGAGCGACGGGACGAAGGTGAAGGCGCGCTTCGCCGAGCAGTCGTTCAACGAGACCAACGTCCCCGAGGTCACCGCCGCGCTGAAGGTCCTGTTGAAGTGACGCGCGGCGCTCGCGCGGCTTGTCTTCGTCACTCCTTTGCCGCAGTCTTCGGGGATGGCAGAAATCGTCCAGTTCGTTCACCGCGGCGCGGCGCAGGTCACGCCCAAGATTCTTGAGGGCATCCACCGCAAGCTGCCGATGCTCAAGATCGAGTTCGCGCAGATCAACGCGCCCAACCATCCCCACCTCGTCGAGCAGCTCGAGTTCCTCGCCGATGTGGTCGAGGACAACGTCGAGGGCGCGGACAAGGAAGTGCCTTTGTTCGTCGTCGCGGAAGCCGCCTTCGCCCTCGCCTACGCGCACAAGCAGCGCGACCTGATTCCCGACACCAACGTCGAATTCGGCTACGCGGACGATTCCGCCGTCGTGCGCGCCGTGCTCATTGAGAACGAGCGCGTGCTCGCCGCCTACGCCAAGCGCCACAAGCTCAACTGGAGCCGGGTCACGGTGAAGGCGTGAAGGGCGCTGAAAGTAATTAGTGATTAGAAATCAGTTCGCCGCCTCCGTGCCGCCGCCCACTAATCACTAACTACCAATCACTCTTCCATGCCCCTCCCTCCCGCCACGCTCGCCCAGCTCCGCGCACTTCTCGGTGCCGACCATGTGCTGACCGGGAAGGAAGACCTCATCCCTTACGCCTACGATGGCACGGCCGCGATGAACCAGATGCCCGGCTGCGTCGTGTTCGTTACGACCACCGAGCAAATCGCTGGTGTGCTCAAGCTGGCGACCGCGACAAAAACCCCCGTCGTCACGCGCGGCTCCGGAACGGGCCTCAGCGGCGGCAGCCTGCCTTCGCGGGATTGCATCGTGATGTGCACCGCGCGGATGAACCGCATTCTCGAAGTGGACCGCGCGAATCTCACCATGCTCGTCGAGCCGGGCGTCACCACGCTCGCCATCGCGGACGCCGCTGCTGCGGTCGGCCTCTTCTACCCGCCCGACCCTGGCTCGATGAAGATTTCCACCATCGGTGGGAACGTCGCGGAAAACTCCGGCGGTTTGCGCGGCCTCAAATACGGCATCACCCGCAACTATGTGATGGGCCTCGAAGTGGTTTTGCCCGACGGCGAAGTCCTCTTCACCGGCAACAAGTGCGTGAAGGACGTGGCCGGCTACTCGCTGAAAGACCTCTTCGTCGGCAGCGAGGGCACGCTGGGCGTGATGACCAAGGTGCTGCTCAAGCTCATCCCCAAACCCGCCGCGAAGAAGACGATGGTCGCCACCTTCAGCGCGATGGACGCCGCCGCGCAGACCGTCAGCGATATCATCGCCGCGCAAATCATCCCCTGCACCCTGGAGTTCCTCGACCGCACCACGATCCACTGCGTCGAGGACTTCGCGAAGGTCGGCCTGCCGCTTGATTGCGAAGCTCTGCTCCTCATGGAAACCGACGGCCACCCCGCCGCCGTCGAGGACGAGGCCGCGAAGATGGTCGAGCTGGCGAAGAAAAACGGCGCGATGGAAGTCCGCGTGGCCAAGGACGAGGCTGAGGCGAACAAGCTCGCCGCCGCTCGCCGCAGCGCGTTCAGCGCGCTCGCCCGCCTCGCGCCCACGACCATCCTCGAAGACGCCACCGTCCCGCGCAGCGAGCTGGCGAAGATGGTCCGCTTCGTCGCTGTCATCGCGAAGAAATACAACCTGCGCGTTGGCACCTTCGGCCACATGGGCGACGGAAATCTTCATCCCACCTTCCTCACCGACGAGCGCAACCACGCCGAGATGCACCGCGTCCACGAGGCGTTCAAGGAAATCTTCGACGAAGCCATCCGCCTCGGCGGCACCATCACCGGCGAGCACGGTGTGGGGCTGGCGAAGAAGGACTTCCTCCCCAAGTTCATCGGTCCCGCCTCCCTCCGCGTCCACCGCGAGTTGCGCAAGGCGCTCGACCCACACGGCATCCTGAACCCGGGGAAGATGTTTGATTAATCGTGCCAGCGAGGGCCTCAAGCCCGCTAGGTCCGCGTCAGCCGGGGGCAATGCGCGTTTCTCCCTCCATCTGGCCGCGAGTCACGCCGAGCTGGTGGTGCAGTTTCAACTCGCGCCAAAGCTGCTCGCCGGTGAGTTCACCGCGCAGCAGGCCGCGATAACGCGCGATGGTGGTGGCGACCTCGTCGGGCGACTCGTTCACGAACTCAATGCGGAAGCGCCGCACGCCCTGCGCCTGCAAGCGTCCGACAAACTCCGCGCCTGTCTGCGCCCGGGCGTTGAAGACGGTGTTGCGGCAGCCGGCATCTGCCTTCAGCGGGTGTTCTTGCCCGACGCGGTCACGCACACGCACGTCGTGGTGATCGCAGGGGCGGCCACAGTCGCGGAAGTCTTTGCCCGTCGAGAGAAAGGCGCAGAAGACGCAGTGCTCCATGTGAAACATGGGCATGTGCTGGTGAATCGTGACCTCGAACCACGCCGGGGGCGCGGCGCGCAGCAGCGACTCTAGCTGACTGATGTTCAGGTCGTAGCTCGCGGTGAGCCGCTCCAGGCCGAAGCGTTGCATGAAGTGCTCGGCGGTGAGCGGGTTCGCCACGTTGAGCGAGAAGTCGCCGACGCGCCGGCAGTCGGAGAAGAAGTTCAGGTGGTCGTAATTGCGGACGAGATAGCCATCGGCGGCGCAGGCGCGGACCTGCTTGAGGATCCATTCCTCGGCGGACTTCGTGATGCGCGGAGGAGCGACGAAGATGGCGGGTGACGGGTGGCGGGTGACAGGTGACAGGTGGGGCGATGGGCGTTCGGACGCGTCAATTGTCACCAGCCACTTGTCACGTGCCACCTGCACAGCTTCGCGATAGCGCTTCGGGTCCTCGAATTCGCAGTAGATCGTCGTGATACCGGAGCGGAGGGCGGCTTCGAGTTGTGGGAGGGTGCGGACCAGGACGAGAAGTTCTGAGTCGCGCGACGCGGCTGCCGCGCGCTGGCCTTCTCCCTCTCCCCCATCGGGGGAGAGGGTAGGGGTCTGGGGACGAGCAACTTGCGCAAGCAACGCCACATCACCTCGAACGTCTTGCCCCCTCACCCCGGCCCTCTCCCCCGATGGGGGAGAGGGAGGGGAAGCGTCGGGAGCTACGGAGATCGTCCACCGCTTCGGCCGCGCGCGCTGGCGTTCGAGCTCGGCGGCGACTTCGCGGCGCAGTCGGTTCAGTTCGCTGACAGGGGCGATGACCGCGCCTTCGAGCTGGTTGCGGAGCGCGCCGAGCTTGAAGGGCGTCCCGCCGAGGCGACCGAGTTGCGCTGTCAGACGCTCGGTGGTGAGCGGCTGCTTCTGCGCAACGGCGAGCGGTGCGGTGGACTGGGCTTGGGCGACGTGTCCTTGTTCATCGCGAGCGATGAGCGTGAGTGGCGCGCCCACATGACCCTGGACTTCCATGCTGATGGGCCGCTGGAAGCGCGGGGCATCGCCGGCAAACGTAGCACGAACGCGCTTCTCCAGTTCCGCATCGCTGGTTTTCCACAGTTTGTCGCCGGGATGAACACGGGAGAAGTTCACCGCCTCGGGCATGAACGTCAGGACGGCCTCGTCATTCCGCGTTCCGCGTTCCGCGTTCCGCATTTCAAACACACGCCCGCCTTCCTCGTCGTCGCCGCCGTGGCCGGGGTCAAAGACGATGCCATCACCCGCCTTGAGCGAGCCGCCGAGGCGGACGTGGACGCGGTCGGCGGCGACGCGCGTGACTTCGCCGACGAACGCGCCGCGCTTCTTGCCGAAGCGGGCGTGGACGAGCTTCTGGTTATCCACGCCGCCGAACCAGCCGGTGGAGAGGCCGCGGCTGAAGGCCATTTCAAGTTCGTATTGCCGATTGCCGATTGCCGATTGCCGATTCAGTCCCGTTCCGCGTTCCGCGCTACGCGTTCCGAGTTCATCCAGCACCTTCCGGTAAATCCGCGTGATGCTGGCGACGTATTCGGGAGACTTGAGCCGGCCTTCGATCTTCAGCGAGGCGACGCCAACGCGAGCCAGGTCGGGCAGGACTTCGAGGCCGGCGAGGTCTTGCGGCGAGAGCAGGTAGTTGCGTCCACCCAACTCGACCTTGCGGCCGTCGGAGATCAGCTCGTAAGGCATCCGGCAGGCCTGCGCGCACTCGCCACGATTCGCGCTGCGCCCGCCGAGGGCTTCGCTGGTGAGGCATTGGCCGGAGTAGGCCACGCATAGCGCGCCGTGGACGAAGACTTCCAAAGGCAGTGTCGGGTGACAGGTGAGAGGTGACACGGGGGGCATCGGGACTTCCGCCGTGCCACGTGTCACTTGCCACGTGTCACCGGCCGCCCTTTGCGCCGCTTGAATCGCTTCGATCTCCTTAATCGAACACTCACGCGCAAGGACGACGAGATTGCACCCCAACTCGCGCGCGAAGGCCACGCCCGCCGCGCTGGTGATGGTCATCTGCGTGCTGGCGTGGATGGGGAAGTCCGGCGAGAGGCGGCGGATGAGCCGCGCGATGCCCACGTCCTGCACTATGGCGGCATCCACCCCGGCAGCGATGATGCTGCGGAGGTAATCCTCGGCGGTGGCGAGTTCGTCCGTGAAGACGAGCGTATTGAAAGTCACGTAGCCCTTCACGCCGCGCCGGTGCAGGAACTCCATGAGCGCCGGGAGGTCGGCCTCGGTGAAGTTCTGCGCGCGCATCCGGGCGTTGAAGCGGTCGAGGCCGAAATAGATGGCGTCAGCGCCATTCTCGACGGCGGCTTTGGCGCATTCCCAATCGCCGGCGGGGGCGAGAAGCTCAGGCACTGCCGGGGCCGCACCCGTGGAAACGGGCGGCAGAGAGGCGGGGTCGGGTGTGGCCTGAAGAGCGGTGGACATGGAAAAGTGCCAGCACGAGTAGGCTAGGGCGCGGTGCCGGGAGCGTCGAGCCTCGTTGATGGATGAGCGCGAGATTTTCGTGTGGGCTGTCGGAAAGCACGCGGCTTGACCTGGCCGGCAGCGTGGTGGATAGTATTTGCCGCTGACTGGGGGCGCACTGGTTTCGACTTGGGAGATGCGCCAGAGGCGGCATGCCGAGGACGGTTCGTTTGCCTCGTTAATCCTCGAACCAAAACATAGTTGCTAACAACGAGTTGGCTCTCGCGGCCTAACGGCCCCGACGTTCACCGGTGGACACCTGCTACGCCGGATGAACGCTACAGCAGGTTAGGTTGCTGACGGGGACCGCGCGGCAGCAGCCGAAATATTTTCATGCGGACTAAGCAGCGGGTTTCGAGTTCAAGCGCTATCCCGTGGCCGACAATTCACCTTGGACTAAGCATGTAGTCGCGGCTGGCAATTCCACCAAGGACGGGGGTTCGACTCCCCCCGCCTCCACCAGTCTTTGATCGTGTTTCACAGATTACAAACGCAGTTTTACACCGGCTTGTTCCGCCTGCCGCACTGAACGCCACGCTCCAACTGAATGGTCCCGGTTTGGCCGCCCTGCGCGCCGGACTTCTCGCAGGCGCACTTCTGGTCGCAGCCTCGGTCGCCGCGCGCGGTGCTGACTGGCCGCAATGGCGTGGACCGGATGAAAACGGCATCTCCAGCGAACGGCTGCCGGACAAGCCCGACTTCGACAAGGTGAGCTGGCGCAAGCAGGTGGGCACGGGCTTCAGCTCGGTCGCCGTGGCGGAGAAGCGCCTCTACACGATGGGCCATCTCGGGCCGAAGGTGGGCGGATCGGAAACCGTGTGGTGCCTCGACGCGGAGAGCGGCGCGGAAATCTGGGCGCACTCGTATCCCGCGCCGTTGCTCGATCGCTTCTACGAGGGCGGGCCCGGGGCCACGCCAACCGTGCGCCAGGGCCGGGTGTTCATTTACAGCAAGCACGGACGGCTTCACTGTTACGAGGCGCAGACCGGGAAAATTGTCTGGCAGCGCGACATGCTGGCCGAGGCGGGCCTGGGCGGGCCGCCGGAATGGGGCTTCGCCAGCTCGCCGTATTTTCTCAACGACCAGACGCTTATCATCGAGGCGGGGGCGACCTTCGCGTTGGAGGCGGCGACGGGGAAAGTGTTGTGGCAGGGCGAGCGCTTCACCCCCGCGTATGGCACGCCGAAGCGGTTCGAAGTAGACGGCCGAAAATTGCTGGCCGTGATGAAGACGGAGGGCTTGGCCGTGGTGGATGCGGGGAATGGCAAGACCGTGGCGACCGTGGATTGGAAGACGGCCTTCGACACGACGGCCACGACGCCCATCGTGCTGGGCAGCCGGATTTTCATCTCCACGGGATACGATCGCGGCTGCGCGCTGTTCGACCTGGCCGGCGATCGGCTTCGGAAAATCTACGAGAACAAGCGCATGGCCAACCACATGAACAACAGCGTGCTGCTGGACGGCCATCTGTATGGCTTCGATGGCACGGCTCACCGCGGCCGGCCGACGGAGTTCGTCTGCATGGAGCTGGCCACTGGCACCGAGAAGTGGCGCGTGCCTCCGAGCGAAACGCTGGGCTGCGGGTCGATGATGGCGACCGCTGGGGGCACCTTGCTGATCCTCAGCGAGCGCGGCGAGTTGGTGTCGGCTCCGGCGGCTCCGGCGGGTTTCAAGGCCACCGCTCGATCTTCGGTCCTCGGTGGCAAGTGCTGGACCGTGCCCGTGCTTTCCAATGGCCGCATCTACTGCCGCAACTCGCGCGGCGACCTGGTGTGCGTGAACTTGGCCGCGCAGTAGCGGAGCGTGCCGAGAGGCCCTTGTCTAATTGGCCCCAAAGCGGAACACCGTCGTGCTCTTCAGTGTCTGGCCGGGCCGCAGGATCGTCGTGGGGAACGACGGCTGGTTCGGCGAGTCAGGATAGTGCTGCGTCTCCAGGCAAAAGCCGTTGCGGAATTCGTATGGCCGGCCGCTCTTGCCCGTCAGTTTTCCATCGAGAAAGTTGCCGCAGTAAAACTGCAGGCCTGGCTCGGTGGTGAGCACCTCCATCGTGCGGCCAGTCGTCGGCTCATACACGGTGGCGGCGAGGGCGAGGCTGCCGGTCTGGTTGTCGAGAACCCAGTTGTGGTCATAGCCGCCGCCGAACTTCATCTGCTCGTCGACCGAGTTCACGCGCTCGCCGATGGCGTGCTTGCTGGTGAAATCGAACGGCGTGCCCTTGACCGGCCGCAACTCGCCAGTGGGGATCAACCCCGCGTTCACTGGCGTGAACTTGGAAGCCTTGAACGTCAGCTCGTGGCCAAGGATGTCGCCGTTGCCTTCGCCCTTGAGGTTGAAATAGCTGTGCTGCGTCACGTTGATCGGTGTGGCCTTGTCCGTCGTGGCCAGATAATCCACGCGCCACTCGTTGTTGTCGGAGAGCCAGTAGGTGACGGTGAGCGCGAGCGTGCCGGGATAGCCTTCCTCGCCGTCCTTGCTGACGTAGCGGAACCTCACGCCCTGTGCGCCCGCCTGAGTCACGCCCTCGCCCTGCCACACCACCTTGTCGAAGCCCTTCAAGCCGCCATGCAGCGCGCACGGCATGCCACCGGGAGTGTTGTTCGTCGCCAGCGAATGCTGTTTGCCGTCAACCTTGAACTTCCCCTGCGCGATGCGGTTGCCGTAGCGCCCGACTATCGCCCCGAAGTAGGGCGTGCTCTTGATGTAGTCGGCGAGCGTCCGATAGCCCAACACGATGTCCGCGCTCTTGCCGTTGCGGTCGGGTGTTTCGAGACTGAGCACAATCGCTCCGTAAGTCATGGCGCGGAGCTTGATCCCCTTCGCGTTGGTCAGCGTGAAAACTTCGACGGGCGTGCCGTCAGCGGTTTTGCCGAACGGCTCTCCTTTTGGTTTCGCTGCGGCAGCAGCCGCTGAAGCTGTCGTGATGGTCGCGATGGTCATGGCGGCGGTGAGGCAGTAGGCGATGAGTTTCATGCTGACTTCGGTTTGAATCGAACGAGTTGTCACCAGCAGCGCTCACGAAGGCGCGGACACGGCAGTCCCAACGTCGAGGCGGCTGATGCGATGGGCGCAGACTACAGGCCGCGATGCTCAGGGCAAGTCCGGGAACTCACACGGCGCATCAGGCCCGGCAAGCCCCACCCAATTCACCGCTCGTAAAGCCGCCGCAACTCCTCCAGCGGCACGCCGCGATAATAGCCCAGCGTCACCCGCCACATCAGTGCGTATGTCCGCAGCACGCCCAGCTTGCGGAACTTCCGCGCCGAGGTGACGACCGTCGCGTCCGCCAATGCGAGCCGGCCGAGCAGGCGAAGCCGTTTGCACAGCTCGAACTCCTCCATCAACGGCACGTCCGGCACGCCGCCGATTCGCGCCAGCGTCTCGCTCCGGAGAAAAATTCCCTGGTCCGCCATCACGCGCCGCGCGACCATAAGCCGCCACCAACACTTGAAGCGCGACCCGCGCACCAGACAGCTCGGCGGGTCACGGAACACTTTGTAGAAGCCACCCGCCACCACACGAGGCTGGGCCAAACACGCTAGCAGCGCCCACCCCGCATCCTGCGGAACCCAAGTATCCGCATGCAGGAACAAGATCACTTCACCCGTCGCCCGCTCCGCTCCCGCGCGCAGTTGATGTCCGCGTCCCGGCGCGCAGTTCACCACAACGCAGCCCGCCTCTTCTGCCAGCTTCACCGTGTCGTCCCGGCTCCCGCCATCCGCGATGAGGATTTCCCTCACCTCCGGCACCCGCCGCAACCGCCGCAACGTCTCCGGCAGCTCCGCCGCCTCGTTCAGCGTTGGGATGACGACGGAGATGTTCTGGGCAGTTTCGGCCACGCGCGCAGTGTAAAAGCTCAACGGCGTTTTGGCACAAACTTATGCCAGTCGCGTAGCAACGACCGGATTGTAGCCGTGGGTTTCAACCCACGGACAGCCAAGCAAGCAAAGCGAGTCGCGTAGCGACGGAAGGACGACGCGCACCAAATGCGCTGTCGGCAACGCGCGGCTCAAGCGTTGTCCAAATCGGCTTTCTCCCCACCCGCCGCAGTGCTACTGTCAGCCCACCAAAACATCATGCGCCGCGAACGCCTCCTCCTGTTGCTCTCCCTGACTGCGAACGTCCTGCTGCTCGCGACCTTGTTCTATGGGCTGAACCAGTTGGCGCGAGCGAGAGTTGTTGGGGCGAAGGAGCGTCAGCAAAGCGACCGGCTGTGGAAACGTGTCAACGAACTTGAATCCGCTGCCAAAGCTGCCGCACCGAACAAACCCGCCCTCTCCGACTCCGAAGTCCTCGAACTCGCCCGGCTCCGCAACGAAGTCACGCGCCTGCGCAACGAACAGCGCACCGCAACGCTCACCAACTCCCCGTCCGTCCGCCGCCCCACCACCCCACCGCCGACTTCACCTCCGCTCGCCTCACCGGTCACGAAACTGACCAGCACTGTCTCAGCGCAGATGCCGCTCGGCCACGCGCTGGCCCTCGGCGGCTGGGCCGGGCCAGAGCCGGGCCAGCGCATCGTCGGCTTCATCACACCGGCTACCGATGCCAGCATCCCCGGCCAAGTTTTCCTCCAAACGCACTTGGTGACCATTCCCGACCGCCTGCTCGACCGCCTCGGTTTGCAAGATCTGCGCACTGATCAGCCCGTCAGCCAAAGCGCCGCCGGTCTTGACCCAGCGCGGCTCGCCGCGCTGCTCAAGTTGGCTGAGGGGCAAACCGGCGTGTCCATTCTCGGCGCACCTCGGGTCGTCACCAACAGCGGCCAAGACGCGCAAGTTTCCGTCGCCCAGATTCAACCTGATGGCACTCAGACCGGCCCGGTCCTCAAGCTCACACCCACGCTCGACGCCACCGGAACCTCGGTGCGGCTTGATGTGGGGCTGGAGTGGAGCCTGCCGACGAAGCCCTAACCCGTGCCGGCGACTTGCAGTCGCCGCCACACCACCCTTCCGCCCAGCCCCGCTCCCTGTTACGTTCCGCGCCGTCCTGATTTGAAAGCACTCATCGCCAACCCCAAGCACAAGGCCCAGCGCGTCTTCCTCGTCGGTGTGGAGTTGAAGTCCGGAACGGAGTGGGAGACCGCCGATTCCATCGCGGAGCTAGAGGAACTCGCGCGCACCGCCGGCTCGAACATCGTCGGCGAGGGCACGCAGAGGCTGGAGTCCATCAGCCCCGCCACCTTTATCGGCACCGGCAAGGCGGAGGAATTCGCCGCTAGCTGCCGCGAGTCCAAGGTGGACACGGTCATCTTCGACGACGAGCTTTCGCCCGCCCAGACGCGCAACTTAGAGAAGGTCTTTGACTGCACCGTGCTTGACCGCACGGCGCTCATCCTCGACATCTTCGCCCAGCGCGCCCGCACGCGCGAGGGCAAGCTTCAGGTCGAGCTAGCGCAGCTTCAGTATCTGCTCCCGCGCCTCACGCGTTACTGGACGCACCTCTCGCGTCAGCGCGGCGGCGTGGGCGCGATGGGCGGCGAAGGCGAATCGCAGCTCGAAGTGGACCGCCGCAAAATCTCCGAGCGCATCTTGAAGCTCGACGAGGAACTCATTCTCGTCCGCCGCCAGCGCGCGACGCAGCGCGCCGGCCGCCAGCGCAACCAGTGGCCGCTTGCGTCCATCGTCGGCTACACGAACGCCGGCAAGTCCACGCTGTTCAACCAACTCACCGGCGCGACGGTGCTCGCTGAGGACAAGCTCTTCGCCACGCTCGACCCGACTACGCGCCGCCTGCGCCTGCCGACGAACCAGAACGTCCTGCTCTCCGACACCGTCGGCTTCATCCGCAAGCTGCCCACGCGCCTCGTCGAGGCGTTTAAGGCCACGCTCGAGGAAGTCGTGGAGGCGGACCTGCTGTTGCACGTCGTGGACTGCTCGCACCCGCAGGCCGAGGACCAGATTCGCGCGGTGAACACGGTGCTGGAGGAAATCCACGCTGGGGACAAACCCATTTTGCTCGTGCTCAATAAAATTGACCGCGCCGAGCCTGACCTCGTGGCCCGTTGGCTGATGCAGCACCCGCGTGCTGTGGCCGTCTCCGCGCGCACGGGCGAAGGTTTCAAGGCGTTGATGGCGGAGCTTGGCACCGCGCTGCGGCCGGTCCGCAACTACGTTCAGCTCGCCATCCCGCACGAGCAATCCGCCGTCATCGCCAAGCTCCACGAGGTCGCGCAAATCGTGGAGCGCAACTACCGCGGCAAGGCCGCGCGCTTCAAGGCCCGCATCCCGCCCCACCTGCACGCGGAGTTCGCGGAGTTTGTGGTGAAGGAGCTATGAGCGGTCAGCTATCAGCAGTCAGCGGTCAGCCATGCGCTGGCTCCCTCTCCCTTCCTCGGAGGAGGGGAGAGGGTTGGGGTGAGGGGTTACGTGCGTTGGCATTGGCGGCCCCTCCCCTCATCCGGCCTGCGGCCACCTTCTCCCCTCCTCCGAGGAAGGGAGAAGGCGCGCGCGGTGCCCACCGGTTGGCAGGCCAATACCTGGAGCTTGGAGCATTCCCCCCATGAGCGGTCCGCGCATCAAAGACATCCCCGCCAATGAGCGCCCGCGCGAGCGCCTCGCGGCGAACGGCGCGGACACGCTGGCCAACTCCGACCTCATCGCCATCCTGCTGCGCACTGGCTTGCAGGGAAAATCCGCACTGGTCATCGGCTCGGAGCTGCTCGCGAAGTTCCAGACCCTCGACCGCCTCTCGCAGGCGTCGGTGAAGGAACTTTGCGCAGTGAAAGGCATCGGACGCGACAAGGCGGTGACACTTCAGGCCGCGTTCACCCTCGCGCGCCGCATGGCGGCGGAGATTCGCACCGAGTCGCCGCTGCTCGACACGCCCGAGCGCATCGCCGACCTGCTGCGCGAGGATGCGCGCGGCTACGCGGTGGAGCATTTCCTCGTGCTGCTGCTCAACACGCGCCGCCGGCTCATCCGTGTGGAACGCATCTCGCACGGCACGCTGGACTCCATCCACGTCCACGCCCGCGAAGTCTTCAAGCACGCCATCGTCGCCAACGCCGCCGCCATCGTGCTCGTTCACAACCACCCCAGCGGCGACCCGACGCCGAGCGAGGCCGACATCAAAGTCACGCGCGACCTCATCCGCGCCGGGCAGTTGCTCAAGATTGAAGTGCTGGACCACGTCATCCTCGGCCACCGCACGACGGAGCGGGCGCGAGATTTTGCGTCGCTGCGGGAGTTGGGTTTTTTCTACTCATGAAGGCGAAGCAAGTATTCAGTGTTCAGATTGCGGCCCGGTGCGCCCCTTCCGTCACTGCTTACTGAACACTGACTACTGAACACTTTCCCCATGCTCCACCCCACCGCCCTCATCGCCCCGACCGCGCAACTTGCGCCCGACGTGCAGGTCGGCCCCTACGCCGTCATCGAGGGTCACGTCACGCTCGGCCCCGGCTGCGTGGTCGGGCCGTTCGTGCATCTCCTCGGGCATACGACCCTCGGCGCGCGGAACCGGATCCACGCCGGCGCGGTTATCGGCGACACGCCGCAGGACTTGAAATACAAGGGCGATCCGACGCGCCTGGTCATCGGCGACGACAACATCATCCGCGAGCACGCCACCATCCACTGCTCGACCAAGGAAGACACCGCCACGACCATCGGCTCGCACTGCTTCATCATGGGCAACGCGCACGTCGGCCACGACGTGCAGGTGCGGGACCACGCGATTCTGTGCAACGGCATCGCCATCGCCGGCTTCGCGGTGATCGGCGAGCGCGCGTTCCTCTCGGCGAACTCACTCGTGCATCAGTTCTGCCGCGTCGGTCCGCTGGCGTTGTTGCAAGGCAGCGCAGCGGTGAGCAAGGACGTGCCGCCCTTCTGCATTGCCACGGGCATCAACTCGATCTGCGGGCTGAACACCATCGGCCTGCGGCGCGGCGGCTTCACTGGAGAGCAACGCGCGGAGCTCAAGCGCCTTTACCACCTGCTGTTCCTCAGCGGCAAGCTGCGCCGCGACGCGCTCGTGGAGGCTGGAACGTTCACCACCGGTGAGGCCGCGAGGCTCCTGCTCGACTTCGTTGCCGCCAGCACGCGCGGCGTCTGCGGTCATGTCAGCGAGCGGCAGCATGAGGAGTAGGTCCGGTTCCCCGTTGGTTCCGAACTCCGAAGTTGGCCGCAAAGAACGCAAGAAGACGCAAAAGGGACACGGCATTCCATCACTGGGCTTGGAACTTTTTCCGCCCTCCGCTTGGTCTCCCGCAATGGCTTCTCTTTGCGCCTCTTTGCGTTCTTTGAGGCAACCCTGTTTCGGACTTCGGGTTGATTCCGAACTCCGAAGCGACCCGGCGGACTGAGACCTGTGGAACAGGAGCGGCAGACGGCTGCAATCCAGCGAAACAGGAGACTGCAAGTCTGCGCTGCGATGTCTAGCCGTCTCGACTTCGGAGTTCGGGACAACTGCCGGCCGTTCAAGAAAGCCGCGTCCGCCTCCAGAGGACGCCGCAGCCCAGCAGCGTCGCCAGCGAGATGCACGCACCGATGCGGAAGGGCCGGTCCACGTAGTCGAGGCGGACGGCGCTCTCGCCGGCGGGAATGGGGATGGCTTGGAAGGCGTGGTTTGCACGGAGCACGGGTGCGGGCTGGCCGTTCACGGTCGCGCGCCAGCTTGGATAGAAGTTTTGCGCGATCGCCAACCCCTGAGCGGCGTTCACTCGAACATTCAACTCCAAGTGCGCAGGACCGACGCTGGTGACGCGGGCAGAACCAACCAGCGCGGCGATGTCGGGCGGGCCATAGTCCCACTTCACCCCGCCATTGCCCGTCACCGGCAGTCCGGTGACGAAAGCCTCCCGCTGCGGGTCCCAGTCTGGCGACATCATCGCCTTGAGTGCCCGGCCCGGCTCTGTTGCTTCAACCGCCTCGGCTGGAAATGTCACCAGTGGCATCGCGTTCGTGCGGCGTTCCCACTGCATCAGTTCGCCGGGCTTGGTGGTGTGCGTCACGCCGAGGAAGTCCATGAGGTTCGCGGGCGCGGGGTTCGTGGTGCCGTAGAGGAAATACTCCACGTCGTTCCACTCGCGCGTCACGAGGGTGGACGCACCGTTCACTTTGGGGAGTCCGTCGAGCAGGTTTAGGTTGCCCCAGAACGCGAGCCGCTGGCCGATGAAGTCGTCGTAGAACTTCGGCACCATCCGCGTGTGCAGCGCCCGCTCGGCCAGCGGACTGAGCATGAGGCGCGACTCGCCGAGCTTCGGCACGGGCGTGAGCGCACCCTTGCTGGCGTGGTAAGCGGCGGCCAGGCCCGGTTCGAAGGCGGAGGCGGGGATGGTGGGGTTGAGGCCTTTGAGGTGAAACACACCGTGGGCAGCGACCAGGAGAAGCAACGTGAGTTTAACCGCAATGGACAGCGGGCGCGCGCCGCGAAACTGAGGGACAACCACCATCGCAGCAGCAAAGGCTAAAACCGCGATGCAACCAGCTATCGAGTTTTGCACATCGCTTGAAACGCGGGACAGCACCGGGAACTGCGTGTTCACCTTGAGGAGCAAAGCACCCAGCGCTCCAACGGCAGTTCCCACGATCAGGCATTGCTCAAGGATACGAGGGAGCCGCTTGCCATCTTGTAAAACGTCCGCCTCCGCCGCGCGGAGTCGCGCTTCAAACTCCGCAACTCCCCACGCCGCCAGCAGTGGCAGCGTGAAGGCCGCCAGCAACAGCGCCTTCACCGGGAAGCGCACCACGCCCAGCGGCAGCACTTCGCGCAGCCAACCCCACAGCACAAAGTTGTCACCGAAGGCCAGCAGCACGGCCAGCAGTGTGGCCGCGCCGAGCAGCTTCACCTCCGGCGTGCGCACGCGCCACACCGCCAGCAGCGCCAGCGTGAGCGGCACGAGGCCGAGATAGACCGAGGGGAAGAACGCTTGGCTGATCATCACGAACACGCCCTGCTCGGTCTGAAAGTTCATGAACAGCGGGAAGAACAGGTTCACCCAGCCCCAGCCGGGCAGCGACCAGAACGAGTTCACCGCATCCCCGCTGCGTTGCGAGAGCGAGAGGAGCTGGAAGAAGGGGAGCAGTTGCGCGGCGCAGAGGCCGGTGATGAGGGCGATGACGGCGGCGAAGCGGCGACCCAGCAGAAAGTGTTCAGTGTTCAGTATCCAGTGTTCAGACTTGGCGTTGGGTTGTCCGGGAGGCGCGGGGAATTTTGCATCCTTACTGAACACTGAACACTGAACCCTGAACACTTCGGTCAAAGCCAGTGCCGCGAGAAAACCCCACGTCAGCAGAATGATTTCCGGCGCGCCGGAGAGCATCTGCATTGCGCCGGCCAGCGCGGCGAGGACGAGGCTTCGCCCGCCTTCCTGCCACGCGCGCCGTGTGGCGAGCACAACCCACGGCATCCAGCCCAGCGCGACGAGGTAGTTCGGATAGATGACGCAGCTCAGCACCAGCCCGCTGAAGACGAATGTCACACCCGCCACCGCCGCGCCGAAGCGGCTGCCCGTCCAACGCTCCGCCAGCGCGCGCATCCCCATGCCGCCGAGGAGCAGGTGCGCGACGCAGAAGAAACCCAGCGACCACGGAAGCGGGAGGAGCAGGTAGAGGAGCGAGCCGGGGTAAAGGCACAGCGTGTTCCACTGGGCGAGGTAGGGCGCGCCGCAGTTCACGTAGGGATTCCAGAGCGGGAAGAAATCGCCGTTCCAGAAACACTCGCGATGAAAGAACGCGAATGGGTAGCCGAGGAACCCGTAGTCACGATAGAAGAACGCCTCGCCGCCGAAGAGCACGCGCCAGAAAGTGACTGCGAGGAGCGCGGCGAGGATGAGCGCGAAGCGGTTCGGCGTGAGCCAGGTGTCCGCCGTGCCGGGGTCTGGTGTCTGGGGTCTGGCGTCTGGGGTGGGAGGTTCGGGAGTCACGATGACTTTGGACTTTGGACCTTGGGACTTGGTCTTTTCCACCAGAGGAAGCCGCACACGGCCAAGCCCGTCAGCGAGATTCTGACACCGAGGCGGAACTTTTCATCCACATACACCAGGCGGACGGTGTGCTTTCCCGCCGGGACGGCGAGGGCTTGGAAGGCGTAGTTCACGCGCCAGAGCTTGACCGGTTGGCCATCCACGAACGCGCGCCACGGGTGGTAGAACGACTGCGCCACGGTCACGAGCGTCGGGGCGTCGGTCTCGACCTCGGCGAGGATTTCGTGGGCGGCGAAGCGGTGGGTGGTGAGGCGGGCATTGGCAGCGTTGGTGGGGATGGAGGCTTCGGCTTCGGGCGGGAGGTGGGCGACTTGGCGAGGGTTGAAGTCGGCGGCGAGGAGTTGTGAAAGGGTCTCGATGGCTGGGGTGAAGTGCGGCGCGGCTCCCGCGAACACGAGTGGCTGCGCGGTCGTGCGGTTGGACCACATCGAACCAGCGAACAACGCGGTCTGCTCCTTGACGCCGAGGAAGTCGAGCAGGCCCGCTGCGGCCAGAGCGTTCGTGGCACTTGGTGGGTAGAGGCGGCGTTGCAACTCGTCCTGCTCGCGGAGGCGGAGGTTGGAGGAGCCGTTCACTTTGGGGACGCCGTCGAGCAGGTTGAGGTGCGACCAGCCCGCGCGGAGTTTGCCGGCGAAATCGAGCACTTGGAGATTTAGCGGCGAGGCGGGCACACCGGGTGGGAGGCGTTGCGGATCCACGTGGCGGCCGTAGAGGAGGAGCTCTTCGTCGGTGGGAGAAATCATGGCGCGACCAGTGGGAAGGGTGGCCAGCTCGGGCTGCTCAGGGGAAATACCCGCGCGGTTCAGAACCGCTGTGGGGATGCGCGGCGATTGGCTTGGCAGGTGAGAGCAAGCGTCGCCCGCGAGCAAAACGAGAGCGGCACCGGCGGCGAGGAGGCGTTCCCGCACTGCGCGCGTGCCGAGGCCGGCCACGATGGCGATGGCTCCGAGCGCAGTCGCCAGCCACGCGAGGCGGACGAGGGCGTTGGCGCGCGTCTCCGGCCAGCGGTCGTATTGCAGCGGGTGCTGCTGGCCAAGCCAAATTATCAGCGCCACGCCAGCCACGAACGCGAGGGCGATGGCGAGGAGTGCCGAACTCCGATTCGGCCCGCCACTGGCAGCCGACGACGTGAGGAGGCTTTGACTGGATTCCGCACTCCGCGTTCCGCACTCCGCATTGTTAGATGTAGCCTCCTCACGTCGGCTGCTACCGCGCAGGAGCCACGCGACGCCGAAGGCGGCAAGCATGGGCACAGTGAAGGCGGCGAGGAGGACGAACTTCACCGGGAAGCGCGCGATCCCGCCGCCGGGCAGCAGGTTCTTCAACGCGGTGTAGAGGAAGCCCGCGTCACCGAGGGCTATGATGAGGACGAAGAGTGTCACGCCCGCCAGCAGCCAGACACGAAGCTCGCGAAATTTCCACACGGCCAGTAGCGCGAGGGCGAGCGGGGCGAGGCCGAGGTAGTAGCTGGAGAGGAATTGTTGGTCGTGCTGCACCCAGAAGCCTTGCGGGGTTTGGAAGTAGCGGAAGAGGGGCACGAAGAAATTCGCCCAGCCCCACGGCGGCATCGGCCAGCGGGCGTCGCGATAGGCGGCGTCGCGCTGCGAGTGGGCGAGGAGGTCGAAGAAGGGGAGGAGTTGCGCGGCGGAGAGGGCGGCGATGAGGGCGATGACGGCGAGAAAGCGGGTGAGGAGTGAGAAGTGATTGGTGATTAGCGGGCTGGGGTGCGGACGTTCGGAAGCGGTGGGTTGTGGGTGGCTTGCCCCCTCACCCCGGCCCTCTCCCCCGGTGGGGGCGAGGGGGACCGAGGTCGTGGGTGCTTGGTGCGGTCCGGAGCATTCGTGCGCTGACGGACTTTGGACTCTGGACTTTGGACCTTGGACCCATTCGGCAATGAGCATCGCCGCGAGCAGCCCCCACGTCATCGCAACCAACTCCGGCACACCCGTCAGCATCTGCATCGTGCCTGCCAAGGCGGCGAGGACGAGCTTGCGACCACCTTCGCACCAGGCTTGCTCGGTGAGCAGGATGATCCACGGCATCCAGCCGAGGGCGACGCAGTAGTTCGGCCAGGTGATGCACGCGAGCGACGCGCCGTTGAGGGCGAAGGCCGTGCCGGCGACGGCGGCGGCGAAGCGGTTGCCGGTCCAACGTTCCGCCAAGGCGCGCACGCCGAGTCCGCCGAACCAGAGGTGCAGCAGGCAGAAGACGCCGAGTGCCCAGGGCATCGGCAGCGCGACGAAGAAGAGCGAGCCGGGGTAGAGGCACATGGTTCCCCATTGCGCGAGGAAGGGCGCGCCGCAGTTCGAGAGCGGGTTCCAGAGCGGCAGCTCGCCCGCGCGCAGGCTCTCGCGCAGGTAGTGCGCGGATGGGTAAGCCATCACGCCGTAGTCGGAGCGGAAGAAGGTCTCCGTGCCCGCCCAGATGCCGGGGAAGGCGAGGACAAAGGCGAGCAGGAGAAACACGGCGAAGCGGCGCAGGGTGAACCAGGCGGGCAATTGCGAATTGCGAATTGCGAATTGCGAGTCGGCGATGGGGACGGGGTCGGACAAGAGGAGTGATTAGTGATTGGTGATTAGTGCTACGCGCGGTCGGCTGCGCCACCAGAGCACGATGCACGCGATGAGTCCAAGTGCGGACAGGACGATGCCGAGGCGGAAGCGGCGGTCCACATACTCCAGTCGCACGGTGCTGCGGCCGGCGGGAACGGGCACGGCTTGGAAGGCGTGGTTGGCACGGAGGATTGTGGCGGGCTGGCCGTTCACGGTGGCTCGCCAAGGATGGTAGAACGCTTGTGCAATGACGACCAGCGTGGGCGCGGAGGATTCCACTTCGCACTCGATGCGCTGGGCGGACCACTTGGCGGAGAGCACGCGTGCGCTGGTGCCGACGGTTTGCAACCGCCGTTCTGCGGGTTCGTTCGCAACAGACGGCGATTGCAAATCGCCGGCACGGGGGACGAGTGCCTTGTCCCACGGATGGAGGAAAACAGTTTCTGTTGGGATCCAGTTCGTGCCGGCCATTGCGGGCAGGGAAATCTCGGCGGCGGCGAATTCAGGGCGTTGCCCGGCGGTGATGAGCGGGAGCGAGGTGTCGCGGCGGTGCCACTTGAAGATGTTCGTCGGCGAGCTGACGTGCGCGATGCCGAGGAAGTCCGCGAGCGGGCCGGGCAGCGAGTTGGTGCCGCCGGACAGAAAGAGGCGCGCCTCGACTTCCTGCTGCGGCCGAAGGTAGAGGCTGAAGATGCCGTCGGTTTTGGCGAGGCCCTCGAGAAGGTTCAAGTTGTCGTAGAGACCGACGCGCTGGAGCAGGAGCGTGTCGGCGAGGCTGGGGAGCATTTTGCTTTTGAACTCTTTCAGCGCGGCCCAGGTGAGGGACGCGCGGGCGGTGCCGTCGCGCGGCGCGGGGGTAAGTGCCTGCAAGTCCGGCTGGCCGGGCTGGAGGTAGCCAGGCGGGACACGCGGGGTGAGGTTAGGTAGGTGCAGCCGCAGGTCGGCAAAAAGCAGGCCCAGCACCGCCAGCGACCACAATGTCTGTCGCCATCGACTCCCGGCGTGCCGCAGACCAAGCACGGCGGCGGCGGTGAAGACGACGAAGAGTCCGCTGGCCAGCGCGCTGAAGAGGAGAAGCAGTTGCGTTTCCTGGCCCTCGCCCGCGAGCGGATTGAACCAGCCGAGCACGGCGATGAGCGCGATGGCGGCGGTCATTACGGTGGTAATCGCCCGCAGGCGGTGGCGGGCCATGCGGGAGCGGACTTCGTCCACGGTAGCAGCCGACGTGAGGAGGCTCTGACTTTCGTTTGGCGTTTCGGGTTTGGAGGTGGGAGTTGAGTCGGAGGCGTCACGGAAGAGCTCCTTGATGGCGAAGGCGGCGAGCATGGGCATGATGAAGGTGAGCGGGATGATGAACTTCACCGGGTAACGCATGACGCCGAGCGGGAGCACGCGGTCGAACAAGGAGTAGAGGAAGCCGCTCTGGCCCAACGCCAGCAGGAGGAAAATCGCGCCGAGCAAGGACAGCAGGCGTGAGCGCCGGTCCGAAACCCGCAGCACGGCGAGCAACGCCAGCGCGAGCACGCCCGCGCCGGCGTAGTAGGACGAGGTCCAGTTCTGGCCGCCGTGCAGTGGCACGCCGGGCGAGGTGAGCACGCAGCGGAACAGTGGCACGAGGTAGTTGGCAAAGCCCCACGCGGGCAGCGACCATACGGAGTCGCCGAAGCCGGCGTCCCGCTGCGAGTGGCGGAGGAGGTCGAGGAAGGGGAGGATCTGGGCGGCGGAGAGGAGGGTGACGAGGGCGGCGATCCCGAGGAGGCGGGAGTTTGCAGTATTCAGTAACCAGTGTTCAGTTTTCAGTGCGGGGCGCTCGGCAGACCCGGCGGGTTCCAAGCGCTCACTGAACACTGAACACTGAACACTCCTCTGAGGCTCATCGATCCCAGTAGCAGCCACGTGGACACGATGACTTCCGGCGCTCCGGTGAGCATCTGCAACGCGCCGACCAGCGCGGCCAAGACGAGTTTTCTCCCGCCTTCGCGGACGCCGTTCTCCACGGTGAGCACAACCCACGGGAGCAGGCCGAAGGCGGCGATGTTGTTCGGCCACATGAGCGATTGCTGGGTGAGGCCGTGGAACGCATAGGCCACGCCGGCGACGGCGGCGGCGAAGTTCAGGCCGGTCCAGCGGCGCGCGACGGCAAAAGTGCCGAGTCCGCCCAGCCACAGATGCAGCAGCATGAAAAACCCAAGCGACCACGGCAGCGGCAGAAGCAGGTAGACCAAGGAGCCGGGGTAGAGCGTCATTGTGTTCCACTGCGCGAGGAAGGGCAGGCCGCAGTTGTTGAGCGGGTTCCAAAGCGGCAGTTCCCCACGCCAGAAGCACTCGCGGTGGTAGTGCGCGATGGGGTAGCCGAAAACGCTGAAGTCGCGCAGGACAAAGCTCGCTGAGCCGAGGAGCACGTCAGGCCACGAGGCGAAGACAAGCAACGCGAGCAGGGCGGCGAAGCGGGCGGGCGATAGTAAGTTGGCGGCTGGAGAGTTCAGGGAGAGTGATTAAGGAATCAGTGTCCAGTTTTCAGTGGGCCGCGAGTGCGGAGGATGCCGAGGAGCACAAGGGCAAGCGTGGTGAGCGAGAGCAGCGCGCCGAGACGGAAGGCGTGGTCCACGTAGCGCAGTTCGATGTGGTGGCGGCCTGCACTGATTTCAATGGCTTGGAAGGCGTGGTTGGCGCGACGGATGGGTAACTCGCGGTCGCCCTCGAAGGCTTTCCACGGATGGTAGTAGGTCTGCGCGATGACGACCCAGACGGGCGCGTTGGCCTCGACTTCGATGCTGATGGATTCGCGGTCCCAGCGCGTGGAGAGAACGGTCGCGCGCGTGATGGCACTGGCGTTGGTCGCGCCGGAGACGGCGAGCAGTTCCTTAGGTAAGAAGACGTTTCCAGCGGGGTCGAAACCTGTATCCGCAAGTTCGCGCAGAGTATTCGTGGCGTCAGTGAAGACCGGTTCCGCGCCGGCGGTCACGAGCGGTAGCGCATTGGTGCGTTGCGTCCAAGTGAAGAGCGTCTCGCTGGAGGAGATGTGCGTGATGCCGAGGAAGTCCGCGAAGCGATCTGGGAACGAGCGGGCGGGGTCGTAGAGCAGCCACCAGGTTTCGGACAGCTCGCGTGGGAACTGCGAGAAGAAGCCGTTCGCCTTGGGCACGCCGTCGAGGAGGTTCCAGTTGGCGAAGGCGGCACGGCGGGCACCGATGGAGTAGTTGAGAGCGTTGGGATTCTGCGCATGCGCCATGAAGCCCTCCATCTCGCGGCTGACCATCGCGCGGCCTTCGCCAAGGCGCGGCATGGTGGTGGAGAACTTGGCGACGCCGGATTCGTAGGCCTGGGTGATGACGG
>SXGT01549495.1_pt1 | contig 58808 bp, 35 predicted proteins | sample 3176221 | NCBI WGS metagenome assembly SXGT01 (sample SAMN11356862, study PRJNA531348) | freshwater metagenome | isolation source: freshwater sample F1-120 | place: China: Fuxian Lake, Yuxi | collected 2017-12-25 | reverse complement strand
GCCCTGGGGGAAATGACCAGGCACCAATGACCAATGAAAACGGGCAAGTTATTGGTCATTGAGATTTGGTCATTAGTCATTCTGATTTACGGTTTGATTCTACTTGAACAACGAGCTTCTTCCACCGCTGTCGCGGGTGACGAGGTCGATGACGACGGCGCTGGCGAGGATCAACACGGGGTCTTCGGCAGCCAGGATCTTCACGCCGAATCCCTGGCTATTGGGCTCTTTCGTCGAAGTGGCGACGATGATCTCGCCCCGCTTGAAGGCGTAGTTGTCGTTATAGAAGTCCCCCTCGGCACAGAGGTCGTCAGGGCCGGGGACATCGATATGAAAGCTACACCGATTACCAGAAATCGACTGCTGAGAGACCTTTGCCACCACCTGGCCCCTCTGGCTAATGGTGTATTCGGTCCCCCAACTGAACATGGTCTGGGCGATGTATGCCAGTTCCCGCTGTTGCATATCCAGGAAGGAGAGCTGGCTGCGGAGGGCTATCCCCGCTCCATCGACATAATAGGCCTCCATCCCCTGCTCATCGAAGATGTGAAAGTCATCCCCCCAAGCCGACAGATCCTGCTTCACCACATAGCGCATAAACGGCTTTCGGCGGGCTATTTCTTGGGGCGGGTGAGAGCCTGGCTGCACCTTTTGCAGCGGACCCGCTGGTTGTTGATTTTGCCACCGCACTTGGGGCAGCGGCGAGAATTGACCTGGCGGGTGAATTTGGTGCGGGGGCGGGTCTTCATGGCGGACCTTGTAGGGGGGGGGCAAACGGTTGATTTAAGGGTCCAGTCTACCGGTTGGGGTGAAAATGGACAATTGGGACCAGTGCGAGGCATCTGGCTTCCGCGCGAGCATCGATACGTCGAGCATTGCGAAGGAACTGCTCGCAGAATTCGAGCGGCCAAGCGATTCGATCCCACAAGGACCTAGAGTCGATAGCCCAGGGGGAATGTCAAAACGGTGCGTCCACGTCCGAGTCGTCGATCGGCCCTTCCACGGCCGCACTGCGAGCGACCTTTTTTGTTCCCTTGGCCACTTTTTTCTTGGGGGCTTTCTTCTTGGGTGCCGCGCTGGCTCCGCTCTCGGTCGCCGGTAGTTTGGCCTTGCCCGTTTTCTTGACACGCGCCGCTTTGGGGGCAGCAGATGCGCGAGGTGGTTTGCGGCGGCTCTTTTTGCTGGGTCCGCGGGCGGCCCGTTCGGCGAGGAGGTTGAGGGCCTGGTCAAAGGAAAGGGCTTCGATGGTGACATCCTTGGGGACCGTGGCGTTTGTCTCGCCGTCGGTCACATAGTTACCGTACTTTCCTTCCAGCAGTTTCACCGGCTGCTTGGTCACCGGCGAGGCCTCGAAGGTCTTCAGCGGTTCTTTCGGCGCGGCCCTGCCTCTGCCGCGCTGCTTGGGCTGGGCGAGTAGGTCGAGCGCTTGCTGCAACGAGACGTCGACCGGCGAAAGCTCCTTGGGGAGCGAGCGGAAGTCGTTTCCCCAGCGAACATACGGACCATACCGCCCATTCGCCGCCAGCACGGGCTGCTGGTCGACTGGGTTTGCTCCCAAGGTTCGCGGCAGCGACAGCAACTGCAAGGCAACCTCGAAGGTCACGTCCGCCGGCTTCATATTGGGGAGTAGCGAAGCGTTCTTGGGCTTCTCCTCATCCTCCATCGTCCCCCGCATGACATACGGGCCGAAACGCCCCTGTTTGAGAAACACCGGCTTGTGGGTATCGGGGTCGATGCCCAGCGGCTCAGCGGCTTTGCTGGACGCGGCCAGCATTTCGAGCGCCTTGGCCATTGTCAACTCATCGGGAGGCATGTCCTGCAGGATGCTCGCCTTGCGGTCCCCCTGCTCGATGAACGGACCGAATTTTCCGACCCGAACGAAAACCTCTTCGCGATGATGTCCTTCCTTCGGCTTACCGAGCGAGAATCGCCCCATCTCCCGCGGGTCAATCTCGATGATTTTCGCATCTAGCTGCGGCTTGAGCCCTTCGGCTCCTTCGATTTTATTATTCCCAAAATAAAAGTCGCTGAGGTATTCGACCCAACCTTGTTCATGCCGGCTGATGGCGTCGAGCAAGTCTTCCATGTCCGCAGTAAACTTATAATCAACCAGCTTGGTCAGATGCATCTCCAACAGGCGGATGACCGAGAACGCCGTCCAGGTTGGGACGAGAGCCGTTCCTTTTTTGAAGACGTATTGGCGGGCCAAAATGGTGTCGAGAATCGAAGCGTACGTGCTCGGACGGCCGATTCCCTTGGCTTCCAATTCCTTCGTCAAAGCCGCTTCGCTGAAGCGGGACGGCGGCTGTGTGGTGTGCCCCTTGGGAGTCAAGTCGCGGAGGGAAATCGGGTCTCCGACTTTCACTGCCGGCAGCAGCCGCTCTTGATTGGCAAGCTCGGCATCGGGGTCATCGGAGCCCTCGACATAGGCCCGCAAATAGCCGGGGAACTCGATGGTCTTTCCAGAGACCTGGAAGATCGCGCCGTCCCCTTCCACTTGCAACGTGATAGTGTGTCCGCGCGAGTCCACCATTTGGCTGGCGATGGTCCGTTTCCAGATCAGGTCGAACAGCCGGAACTGGTCGTAGTTGAGCTCGCCACGGAGGGTTTCTGGAACCTTGAACGGATGGCCCGCCGGGCGGATGGCTTCATGCGCTTCCTGAGCGTTCTTCACTTTCGATTTATAGACTCGCGGCGAATCGGGCAGGAACTGCTCGCCGTACTCGGTGCGGACTAACTCGCGGGCGGCATCGATGGCGACCTGGGCGAGGTTGGTCGAATCCGTACGCATGTAAGTGATGTAGCCGTTTTCGTACAGGCTCTGGGCCACATCCATGGTGCGGCGGGCGGTGAAGCCGAGCTTGCGGTTGGCCTCTTGCTGCAAGGTGCTTGTGGTGAAGGGTTCCGCCGGCCGACTGGTGTAGGGGCGGTCCTCCAGGCTGCTGACTTGGAACGCGGCGGATTGCAATCGTTCCCGCAGGCCATTCGCCCCCGCTTCGTCGAGCAGCAACAGTTGCTGGTCCTTGATGACGCCGGTGTTGGAATCAAAATCCTTGCCCGAGGGAATCTTGCGGCCCCCCACGGAAACCAGTTCCGCGTCAAACTCCTTGGCCTCGCTGGTGGCAAACTTCGCCAGCAAATCCCACCAGCCGGCGGCGACGAACGCCATCCGCGCCCGCTCCCGCTCCACAATCAGGCGGACGGCCACGCTCTGCACGCGACCGGCCGAAAGCTTGGGCCCCACCTTTCGCCACAGTAGCTGCGAGACCTCATAGCCAAACAGCCGGTCCAAGATGCGGCGGGTTTCCTGAGCCCGAACGAGGTCTTGATCGATGTCGCGGGGATTGGCCAGGGCCTCGTGAATGGCCTCATCCGTAATCTCATGGAATACCAGCCGCTTGATGGGCACTTTGGGGCGGAGGACCTCCACGAGGTGCCAACTGATGGCTTCTCCTTCGCGGTCCTCATCCGTCGCCAGATAGAGATTGTCAACGTCCTTGAGCAACGCCTTGAGCTTGGCGACTTGCTGCTTTTTACCAGGGGGAATGATGTAGACCGGGGTGAAGTTGTCATCTACATTCACGCCGAGGTAGGCCCATTTTTCCTTCTTCAGCTCCGCGGGCATTTCCTTGGAGCCCGACGGCAGATCCCGGATGTGGCCGATGCTGGCTTCCACGGTATAGCCGCGACCCAGGAACTTGGAAATCGTGCGGGCTTTTGCCGGCGATTCCACAATGACCAGGGATTTGCCGCTGCTGCTTGCTCGTTTGGCCATCCGCTTTGACCTGTGCTTTCGGAAAACGCTGGGTTTTGGCTAAATGCCGTGTCGGACCAAGTTGTCTCTGCATTATCAGGTTTCGGCAGGGACAAACCTGAAGCCGGCCGTTCGCGGGCGGTCCAGCCGCTAAAGGCTTTGCTGTCGTTACTGGCGATTCGTACGGTCTTTACGGGCAAGGTGTCAAGCGGTCTGATCGAGAAAGTGGAGCCGTCCGATGCGGCAATGTTGATGTCGGCCGACCACCGACTGGAGGCGCGGCGACCACCCTAGCCCCTGATTGGCATTGAATTTACGTCGCTTGTCCCTACAATTTGACAGTCTAGGACCGCGGAGTCTTTGCGGCCCACATAATCCACAAAATCCCGCCGCGCGAAACAGACCGTTTTGCCGCGCGGCCCATTTTTAAGGCGGCATGTCCCCGATGGCAACTCCTATTATTAGTACTCTCCGCCGCAACCAGGGTTATGTTCTGGCGGTGATGGGGGTCGTTCTCATTATTACCTGGGTCATCGGACCTGCCGCCATGGACTTCTTTAGCGGTGGTGGTGGCAGCTCCCGTGGCCGCCAGTCGGCCCAGCCGCCGGTGGTCCAGTGGAACAAAGCGGGCCGGCCGCAGTTCCTGACCGAGGGGGACCTCGAACACCTGCGGCAGGAGCACATGGCGGTGCTCGATTTTGTGAAACGAGTGGTTACCAAGGCCGTGGACGGAGGTTTTCGGCCGCAGGCCCCTGGTCTGAATCTGACACCGAATCAGCGAGGAGAGATTTCACTAGGTCTGCCGATGGATAACAGCGAGGCTACCGTCGTCAACATCCTGTTGTTTGCGGAACTGGGGCACGAGTTGGGGGTGCGGGTCGACAAGGATGCGATGGTAGCTTATTTGAAGAACCTAAGCGGCTTCAGCCTGGAAAAGGAAGGGGACATTCTGGAGGTCGCGAAAGAAACCGTGAGCGACGCGGTTAACAAGAGCGGCCGGGTTCTTAGCGTGGACAGCCTGCTCGCCGCGCTCCGGAAGGAGTTGGTTTCCCAGCAAGCCCAGTACATGTTCGCGGCCAGCGTTACGAACGTCTCCACGGGAGAACTTTGGGAGCTCCACAAGCAACTCAATTTGCGCTACAGAATCGAAGCTTTTCCGATCGATGTGGAGAAGCTCAAGGCGGATTTCAAGGCGTCCGACGCCAAGCCCGAAGAGTTGATGGCCCTGTTCAATAAGGGAAAGGACCGCGTTCCCAACCCCGATTTGCCAGAACCGGGTTTCAAGACGCCGCACCGCATCGCCTTTGGGTATTGCACAGTGGACTACGAAGTCTTTCTAAAGAACGCCAAGGCCAAAGTCCCCGAAGATAAGGCCGTGGAACGGTACACGAAAGGGATTGCCCAGGGGGATTTCCGCAAGCCAAAACTGCCCGTCAAAGAGAAGGCTAAGGAAACGACATCCGAAGAGACCAAGCCTGGCGAAGAAAAGAAGCCCGCTGAGCCGGAAAAGACAGAACCCAAACCGGGCGAGCCGGCCGCGGAGGAAAAGAAGCCTGCTGAGAAACCGACCGAAAAGAAGCCCGAGTCCGCTAAGGAGAAGCCTGCCGAAAAACCCGCTGAGGAAAAGCCCGCTGGCGTTGCCGTAATTTGCCAGGAGGAACCGGCCAAGGAGACGAAGACAGAGGAAAAGAACCCCGCCGACCCCAAGCCGGCTGAAGAGAAAACGCCCGCCAAGGAAGCGACAAAGTCCGATCAGGACAAGACACCCAGCGCCGAGAAACCCGCCGGCGAAAAGACCGAAGACCCGGCCAAGACCGAGAAGAAGGAAGAGCCGGAGGAAATCCTGCACAAGACTTACGAGGAAGTCCGCGACGACATCCTGACGGAGCTCGCCCAGGCGGATGCCACGCAGCTTCGCGACGCGGCAGTCCGGGACGCGATGGACGAATTGCGGCAATATTCGACCAAACTCAAGCGGTTCGAGGAGAGCAAAGCCGAGAGCCAGGAAGACAAACTGGTAGTCGTCGAAGATCCCGGTGAGTTCCACTCCGTGGCCTTCGCCAACAAGCACAAGTTTGCCTGGGGCAAGACCAACCTGGTGGACCGACATCAGGCGGCCAGCACGGTCCTCGGCCAGAATGCAATTCTGCAGCAGGGACCGCAAGGTTCCATCACGTTCGCCCAGATGGCGTTTTTTGTGAGCGCCAATTTGTATGACCCCCAAGAGGCGTCCTCCTTCGTCGGTGATACGAAATACATTTACTGGCGAATCGATGACCAGCCCGAGCAGGCAGTCGAGCTGGAAAAGGACGGCAGCCTTCCCGCGGCTGTCAAAGCGCAGGTGGAACAAGCCTGGCTCAAGCAGAAGGCGTTTGACGCCGCCAAAAAACGGGCCGAAGAACTGGCCGCCAAGGTGAAGGGAACCTCCTTGCGGGGAGTCGTGGGGAAAACCGAAGAAGCCAAGATAGCGCAGCCTGTGCCATTCTCCATGTTCACGAGCAACGGCGTGCCGCTCATTTTCGGCGGCCAACCGGAGTACAGCCAGCCCAATGGCATTCCCCTCGCCGGCAAGGAATTCATGGATGTCGTCTTTAGCCTCAAACCGGGCGAAGCAGGAGTCGCCTTGGACCAGCCGCACAACGTCGTCTATGTGATCCACGTTTTAGCAGATGAGCCTTCGCTGGAAATTCGCCGGGAAATGTTCCTGAGCGCCATGCAGCGAGGTTCTATGTCCGATTTGATGCGCTTTGCGGGCCTCGAGAAACAGGGGGAAATGCAATCCCTCTTTGACGATCTGGAAAAGCACTTCAGCGTCAAGTGGACGCGGAATGCAAATCTAGGCCGGGGGGGCGACGAGTAGCCGCGGTGGATTGGCGCTACTTGCCTGGGGCCGCAATAGCGCTGGGTGCCGGCGTGGATTTGTCCGTCGGAGTTCCGGGCTGGGTAGGTTCGGGGTTCTTCCACTGCCGATAGAAGTCGTAGCCGAAACGGGCACCCAGGCCGAGGGAGATGCCGAGCACTACGATGATGATGCGGGTGCGCAACGTTAGGGCTTCTTCAGAGTGGTCAGGAATTCGACGACGTCGATCAGGTTTTTCGCCGTCAAGCTCTTTTGCAAATCGGCGGGCATCAGCGAGACTGGCTGTTTCTTCATGGCGGTGATTTCGTCCCGCGGGATTTTGCGAACGATGGCCTCGGCGGTCTTCACGCTCACCTCCTGCTCGGTCTGGCTGATCAGGATGCCCGATACGCTGGTGCCATCCTCAAGCAAGAGCAGGTGCGTCTCAAAGTTGTGACTGATGCCGGCGCTGGGGTCGAGGATGGAAACATAGAGCGCCTCCTTGCCGAGCTTGCTGCCGATTTCGGAAAGGTCGGGGCCGACTTCCTTCCCTTCCCCTTTCACCTTGTGGCACTTGGCACAGGTGCCGACGGTGGCGTAGACCTTGCGCCCTTCTTCGATGTTACCCGACTGTTTCACCAACTCGGCCACCGGCGGGAGCGGCTTGGCGTCAGCCGTGGCCGGGAGCTTGAGATGTTTTCCCGCTTCGGCTTTGATGTGGGCATCGCTAGAGGTAAGCAGGGCGTTGGCGGCGGAGAAGCTCAAGTCCGCGGGGAGTTTTTCCGCCTGCACCAAAGCGAGCAATTCCTTCTGTCCCGGCAGATTTCGGCCTAGAGCCGTTACCGCTGCCGCACGGAGGCCAACACTTTTTTCCGAAGGTACCAGAGGTAGCAGAAGAGAGTTCGTATTGTGGTCGCTGAGCAGACCAAGGGCCGCGGCGAGCTTAGTCGCTGCGGCATCGTCTTTGTCGGCCAGCGCCATCGCCAGATACTCCTGCTGACCCAGTTTCATGAGGAGCCGGACCGCATCGACGCCCAGCGTCCCGTCCGCATCCTCGACCGCCAGTCGCACCAATTCGTCCTTGGCCTCTTTGAGCTGGAACTTAGCCACAATGGAGAGATACTCATCGGTTCCCTTTTTTGTCTGCAAATACCGCAGTACTGACCCCTTCGCATCCTCTGAAAGCTGCGGGTTCTCCAGCCGCAACAGGGCCTTCACCCGGCGAGCATCCTTGGCGCGGGTGGCTTCGTCGATTTCATCCGCGCAGGCGTCTACTAACGACAAGCAAGCGATAAGGAACGTCGGCAAGAAGTATCGGATCATGAATCTGGCGAGTGGAGACAACAATACTAGCCCGACTCGCATGCGAGGAACTCCGCATTTCCCTCGCTCGCGCGTCGGGCTAGTGTTTTGGGCAAACGAACCCGTAGACAATATTCTACTCCGCCAGGCTCTTGAGGGCAGCTTCCTTTTCGGGGCCGGTGAGGAAGTCGAACGCCCGCACGTAACGGGACTGGTCGGCTTCCTTGGTGGCGGGATCCTTGAGGATTTTGGCGAGCAACGCCGGTGTTGCTTTGGCTCGGCTCCGCCAGATGATGTCCCGGCCGGCGGGAGTGGTGAGGGCGCTGTCCCCGGCCTGCTTCAGATACTCGGCGAGGTACGCATCCCACTGCTTGTCGGCACCAATGCCGAGGGCTTCGAGGTACCAGCGGTCCTTGCCGTCGTGTTGCGCGGCGAGTTTGGCCCAGAGAGCCGGTGCCTCCGGCGACTTACAATGCCGCAGAGAAATCGCAAGTTCGCGGCGGACTTCCGGTGCTTTGTCACCGGCCAGCACAGCGACCTTGGTCAGGTCGATCTTCTGTTCGCGGGCAATGCGGATGCCGGCGATCCTCACGTCGGGGTCCTTGTCCGCTGAGGCGATTTCCACAGCCTCTTCCGCTTCGCCGGGCAATTTCGCGAGCAGGAAAAGTGCCCGGGCCTTGCTGCGGGAATCTTTGGTCTTTTCGGCGTGCTCTTCAATGGGGTGATGGGCTTTGTCCCCCATCGCCACCAGAGCCGTGAAGGCTTGGTAACGGGTTTCCAAGTTGGGATTGTCGAGGGCCGCGAGCGCCCCTGCCGGTGTCGAGAGATCGAGCTTGGCGGTCTTATACGCGGACGAGCCCTTAGGAAATACCCGGAAGATTCGTCCCTTGTCCACTTCCTGCTGATTATGGCCGCCGACTCCGGGATCGTACCAGTCGCTGACGAACAATGAACCGTCGGGGGCGATGCAGGCATCGGACGGGCGGAACCAATTGTCTCGTTTCCCTTCCAGAATGTTGACCATCTCCGCCTGGTAGCCCGCCCCATCCTTTTTCACGGGGTAGGCGCGGACCACGCTCGGTCCAGCATCGCAATGGATCATTTGATTTGTGAATGGGCTCCCCAAAAGAGAGCCTTCGTTCAGGCAGATGCCCGTTGGCGAACCCGCGCCGGTGAGCAGCAGCGTCGGCACCACGCCGGGATCGTTCAGGTGCCAATGGCGGAGTGGAATCTCCTTTTCCCAGTTCTCCCGCGGTTGTTGCCAGCCGGCGCCGGTGAACTCGTCCTTGTAACCGTAGTTGCCGAACTCCATGACGAAATTGATGCGAACTCCCTTGTTGCCGTCGTCGTCATTGTCCGACTGCCAGATGGTACCGAAGGAATCAACGGCCACTTCCCAGTTATTGCGGAAATTCCAGCCGAGCGTTTCCAGGCCGCTGCCGTCAGGGTTGCAGCGAAAGACCATTCCCTCTTGATAGGGCTTGCGATTGGCGACAACTTCGTTGCCCGCCAGATCAGCAATCGGCTTGCCGTTTTTGTCCTTGATCTGGTTGCCGGAGTTGCCGAAATTGAAGTACAGCTTGCCGTCCGGGCCAAACACAAAAGCGTGGATGCCGTGGTCGTGCTGAGTGCCGGAGATGCCGCTGAACAGTGTTTCCTTCTTGTCCGATTTCAGGTCGCCGTTCTCGTCGGTAAAGATTTGCACCTTGTCATTAGCAGAAACGATGACTCGATTTCCCAGCACGCAAATGCCGTGAACGGAGTCGATGTCCCGCCCTTGATAGAAAACGGTTTGCTTGTCCGCCTTGCCGTCCTGGTTGGTGTCTTCCAGAACCAGGATACGGTCCCCTTCCGGCCGGCTGCCGTTAAACTTGCGGTAGTTCTTCACTTCGGCGGCCCAGACGCGGCCGAGATGGTCGATGTCGATATTCGTGATGTTGGAGATTTGCGGCTCGCTGGAAAAGAGGGTCGCTTCCAGGCCGTCCGCAATGTCGAGGTTAGCGACGGCATCGGCCGCTTCGCGCGACGCGCCCGCACCACCGGCTGCCGCGGTGGCTGTCGCCGGCGGCTTCTGGGTATAAACGAGAAACTGCACTGTCGAGCCGCAGCCCTGGTCAGTGCCGCCGTTATCGAGGCCGCCGCGGGCCTTGAACTTGGTGTATCCCTCCGGCAGATCGAAGGCGATGACGGAGTTGGCGTGCGTGCCGATGCCGAACTCCACGGACTTGCCGTTCACCTTCAGCGCCCCACCGCTGCAATTCTTGTTCGCCGAAACTTCGCCAAACTGGCTGCTGGCGGACTTCCATTTCAGCTCCGTCAGCTTCTTCTCTCCCTTCGGGCCAATCAGCCGTGGCTCGCACCAGTCGCTCCAATCGCAACCAAAGGCGTCGCCGCCGTCGGCGACAACTAGATAGAGCTCCTTCGCACCCGTGATATCCGCTTCGATTTCGATGGCATGTCCGGGGGTACGCGAGTCAAGCAACTTGCCGACGAAAGACGCCTTCGGGCCAGGAGCCTGGCCAGACTTCTCGACTCCGGCCTTCTTTTCGCCATCCCCCTCAGCCGGCAGGTTCTTCTGTTTGATAATCGCTTCGCGGCTGAAGCCAGCCGGCACAGGGTAGTCCTGGTTCGCTTCCAGGGCCTTCATGGTCACCGCCGGGCTCTCCACGCCGTTCTTGGGCACTTCGCCATGGGCGGACCAGACGATGGCGTTGAGCATCACCTTGCGGAAATTGGGATCGCCCCAGTTCCAGTGGTCATGTCCGCCCGTGAATCCGAAGCCGCGGCCGCCGCCGGCCCGTTCCGCAGCCCAAGCCATGTGCTGCGGATTGCCCTTCGCCACATCTTCTCGCACGGCCGGATTGCCACTATGCGGGCCGTCGGGACGGCTAAGGGTATCTTTCGGCGGAAGCGCGGTGAGAATCGGCGTGACCCCCTTCATCTCGGGCCGAAAACGCATGTGGTAATACCACTCGTCGTTGATCTCGAACGGTTTTACGCCGCGGCTGATGGGATGGTCGGGGAACTTTTCGTACTTGGCCGTCCAGTGCGGATTGACTGACCAGTTCATTTCAAAGTAGCCGCCGATCCAGTCCAGGAATTTGTCGCCGGCCTTCCCCTTTTCCACTTCCACGCCGTAGTGGATGCAAACGATGCCAACCCCTTTCTTGGCCAGGGCATCGACCGCATCGAGGTTTGGCACCACCATGTGCCCGCCACCACCGTCGCAATACATGATGATGCAATCGGCCCCATCAAAGATGCTCGCATCTTTCGGCCAGCCGCTCAGCGCGACCTCTGTCTTAAAGTCCGGCATTGCCGCCTGGAGTTCCTTCGCCAGCAGCAAGCAACCCGCGTTATGCTCATGCGCTCCGTAGCCGTGACTGGGCTTGCCGGCGACAAAGACGATCTTCTTACCTGGTTTAGCCTGGTCGGCTCCGCCTCCTGCCCCCTTCTTCTCGTCTTTCTTTTCTTCCTGCTTAGAATCGCCGAGTTTCTTGATCCGAATGTTCTTGAACTGCACGGTCATTGGCGGGCCGGCGTGGAGTTGCAGGGCCAGCAAACCCTCGGCACGACGCCCCTTCGGATCGTTGTCCACCAGGTCGACCGTGGTGACGCCATTCAGTTTTTGGACGAGGTGATTTCCCTCGGCGATGATGACATAGTCATTCCAGTCTTCCTTTTTCAGCGAATCGACAATTTGCTTCTCCTCGGCCGTCTTGCCCACTTCCTTGGGCTTGCCGTCGGTTCCCACTTCCACCTTCTGGCCGCGCTTGGCGAGCACCCCCCGCCCCTTCTCTTCGTATAGAGTTCCGGCCCAAGAGCCAGCGCCGTCGAAATCGGCTTGATAGCCCTTGATGACCCACTTATCGACCTCCTGACTGCGATACTGCACGCCGGAGTTGCCGCCTGCAATCTTGAACTGCAGCCGCAATTCAAAATTGCTCACTTCCCCCTTGCGCCAGATAATGAAAGTGTTCCCCTTCGTCGGCTTCTCGGCAGTGGTCTGGCCGGTGATCGCGCCGTCTTTCACGCTCCAGAAATCGAGGTTTCCTTCCCACCCGTCGAGCGTTTTGCCGTCAAAAAGTGGCGTAAAGCCAGGCTCTTCTTCGGCGAAGACGGAAAGACACGCGAGTGGCACCAGCAGCAGGATGCAGCACAGAGATTGAATAGTCCGAGGCATGAGAGAGGCTCCGAGGTCGTCGCTGGAATTTGTCGCCAGCGACACATTGGTGGGTAGTTTCAGGAAGGTCAAATTATACTCGGTCTGACAGCCGCTTCCATCAGCCCTGGTAGAGGGCCGCCATGGGCCGCCCTTCGGTAATGGTATACGGCCGGCCAAAGGCGTCGGTGTAGGTGCCGTGGGGGTCGATGCCCAGGGCGCTGAACATGGTGGCCGAAACATCCCAAGGACCATAGCGCTGCGAAGTCGGTTCCCCGCCGAGCCGGTCAGACGAGCCGACGACCGTTCCCCGCTTCACCCCCGCTCCGGCCATCACCAGCGAATAGACGTTGGCCCAGTGCTTACGCCCGGGAGTCGCGCCGGCGAACCTTTTTTCGAGAGCAACCTGCGGAGCGCGGCCAAATTCACCCATGCAGACGACCAGAGTCTGCTCCAGCAGGCCGCGCTGATCCAGATCTTCGATGAGTGCCGAGAAGCTCTCGTCAAACCGCGGCAGCAGGTGGTTTTGCAGCGAGTCAAAAATGTCGTTGTGCGTGTCCCAGCCACAAACGTCGGTATCGCTGGGGTCTTTGTCCTGGCCCCGGTTGGAATGATTCCAAATGACGTTGATGTACGGGACGCCAGCTTCGACGAGTCGCCGAGCGAGCAGCAGCGCCTGGCCGGAGCGATTTCGGTCGTAGCGGTCGCGAATGGCCGCGGGTTCGGCTTCCAGGTTGAAGGCCTCGCGGGCTTGAGGAGACGCAAGCATCTGATACGCCTGGCCGTAAAGCCGGCTCATGTCGAGGGCTCGCTCGTTAGTGGACAGATTCTCCGTGAATTGGTCCAGCGACTGCTTCAGCGACAGACGGCTGGACATGCGGACGGTGGGGACGTCTTGCGTCAGTTCAAGTCCAGGAATCGCCCCCGCCGACTGCGCCACGTTGCCGACCACCAGCGGCTCATAGGCCCTTCCCAAGAGTCCGGCGTATTGACCGGGCGAGGGGATGAACGGCACCAGTGCCGGCGCATTGAGATGCACCGCATCCGCCAGTCGGCCACCTTTGCTAAGCCGACGGAGAATCGCGCCGAAGGTGGGAGCATCGCTGGGCGAGATGGGCGGATTTCCCGAACGGCGAGCATGATAGTGACCGGTCAGCGCCAAATAGACCGCGGAGCCGTGATCCAAATCCTCGTGCGACATGCTGCGGACGACCGTGAACCGATCCGCTACCTTGGCAATCCGGGGCATGTGCTCGCCAAACTGCACGCCCGGAATCGCTGTCGAAATGGGGCGAAAGATTCCCCGCACATCCAGCGGCGCAGCGGGCTTGGGATCCCACATGTCGAGCTGGCTCTGGCCGCCGTTGCAAAAGACCAGAATGACCGACTTGGCTCTGCCAAAACCAGGAGGTCTCTCCGCCGTCTCCGCGCTCGCCTTGCTCGCAGCCAGGCCAAGCAGTCCTAGTCCGCCGAGGCGCAACCATTCTCGCCGGGCCAACCGGCCGGACGAGAGTCGCTGATCGCGGACGAAACGCAACATGGGATTCATTCTACTTTCGGCAGACGCCTCCCCCAAGTAAGCGGCTGGGCCGAGCGGGGTCCAGCGGAAACTTGACATTCTCGCGAGGGAGGGTTCTATTCGGCCAGTAATACCGAACTGAGGAGGTGAAGAATGAAAACCAGGATCGTTCTGATTGCGGTGGTTGCCCTCTGCGTCTGCTTGGGATTGGTGCTTTATGGTCCGCGGGAATCTGCCCACGCCGTCGGCCAAGGAGGGGAATCCTCTCAACAGCCGCTCGTTTTTTCTAACAATGTCAACACCATCGTTCAGCGGGACTCGTTTGGGGTTTCGCAAAACCTGGCTTACTATGACGGCGACAGCGGGATGTTTCTTGGACCGGGGAGCGATCCGCGCACCACGATTCTGGCGAACGTTCCGATCAATCTCTTCCGCCGCCATGTGTTTCTGGACTTTGAAGAGGCAACCGGCTTTGACCCACGCTGTCACTTTCACAAAACGGTGAGCGCAACATTCAGTGCGGAGATGGGTATGTTGCGGATCCAGACGGGAAAGCTCCTCGCAAGCCGGGGCGAGCTTACGCTGCCCAATGTGAGCGCTCCCGCTTACGCAGGTCAACGAATCTACTTTTACTTGCGCACGTACCCAGCCGGCAATCTCCAGCTCACCTTCGGATTGCGGCATCCAGCGCAGGAAAACGTGAATATTTGCTTTACTCGCACCGATTCGGGTGGCGCGAGTGCACTCGGCGGCGATTACCTGGCACGGACTTCCAACGGAGAGGGTCAGCAAGAGGAAATCAGCACTCATGTCGGTGCCGCTTCAGGCGGAGACAATGTTCGGCGACTATTTTGCATCAACATTACCAAGTCCCAGGACGCCTTGAATCGACAGGGAGGGGAGGTCGAATTCTACGTGGGGACCGACGGTGGCGTTCTGGAACGCAAGGCCACGCTTACCTCGCATATTCCGGATGTGACTCACAGCCACAAGACACAGCATCTCGTTCCCTTTGTTCGCTTGGAGAACAATGCCGCCGTGAATCAGACGCTTGACATCGACGTCATTTACGCGGTTCTGGTTCGGTGACATTTTGCCATCTCGCTCAATCCACTCAGGAGAAGTTTTGCATGCCCAGATGGATCGCCCTCTTTCGCGGGATCAATGTGGGGGGAAACAACGTCCTGCCGATGAAGGAGCTTGTGGGCCACCTTGAAGCCCTCAAGCTGAAGAATGTCCGCACCTATATCCAAAGCGGGAACGTCGTTTTCGACACCGACGAAAAAAACACCAAGTCCCTGGCGAAGAAGATCAAAGAGCGGATCGAGCGGGAGCAAGGCTTTGGACCAGAGGTTTTGCTCATCAGCCGCGAAGAACTGCAAAAGGCAATCCAGGCGAATCCGTTTCCCCACGCTGTATCGGATCCGAAATCGCTCCACTTCTTCTTTCTTGAAAAACCGGCTCCGAAGGCCAATATCCCAGCGCTCGACCTGGCCAAAGCTCCCACTGAGTCTTACGTGCTGAACGGCTCTGTGTTTTTCCTGCATGCACCCGAAGGAGTCGGGCGCTCCAAGCTGGCTGCCACCGCAGAAAGACACTTGGGAGTCGCGGCGACTGCGCGGAACTATCGGACGGTTGAGAAGATTGCTGAATTGGCTAATCAAGTGCAACTGGGAAAAAAAGTTGATTGTCGCCAATCACGCCGCTAAATTGCGGTAGTTCCATGTCGACGAGATGCGGCATAATTAGTTGTTGCGGTCATGAATCATACGCTCTTCATCCGGACAGCCTCGCGTTGGAACATCCCTCGCGACCTCGCTCTGGCAGTGATCACTCGTGACGATCGCTGTATTTACTGCCGCCGAGTATTTGGGGGCTCCTTGCGTTCGCGAGCGGATTGCCCTTCTTGGGAACATATTGTCAACGACGAATCGCTTGTGAGCGCCGAGAACATCGCGCTCAGTTGCGTTGGCTGCAACGCGAGCAAGGGTACAAAACCACTTGAGAAGTGGCTCAAATCGAGATACTGCGAAGAGCGCGGAATCACAAGCAACTCAATTGCGGCCGTTGCACTCAATGCACTTGGAGAAGTCGCCACTGAAACAACTGCTCTCAATCCCCAAACCGCTTCAGCTCCTGCCCGCTTTCCACCGAGCGAATAATGCCGCCGTAGCAGCCGGCCATGAGGGAGTTGCTGTCGGGGAGGAAGGCGAAACGGGTGGGGTTTTTTTCCGGGCGGACGAGGTCTTTGTCGCCGCGGGGATAGTAAGTGCGGAGGGCTCCCTTTTCGAACGTGTAGCGGTGCAGTTCCTGGGCGGTGCGGGCGTCCCAGATGATGACGTCGCCGTTTTCCTGGCAGCCGCCGGCGAGGTAGCGGCCGTCGGGGGAGAGGAGGGGGAGGACATGCCCTTTGACGCCGGTTTGCATCCGGGTTCGGACTTCGAGCGAGGGGAGATTCCAGAGGACGACGTTGCCACCGTCGTGGCCGCTGGCGAGCGTGGTGCCGTCGGCTGAGGGGGCGAGGGCGTAGAACGGGTCGTCGAGTCGGCGGGATTCGCTGGTGAGCGTTCCCTTGGCGATGTCGCAGAGGCGGATGGCGTATTGTCCTTCGGTTTTGACGATGCCGCAGAGAAGATTGGCGTCCCCCGCGAACGCGACCGCCAGGCTGCCGCCGAGTGGTTTGACTTGGGTCTCTTTCGTCCAGTCGCCAATAGCATAAACCACGCAGCGAGTGCGGCTGAGGACGGCGAGAGCCCGGCCGTCGGGAGAGAAATCAAATGCCTGGCAGCGGTCGAGAACTTTCACTGTCTTGCCACTGGTGACATCCCAGAGGCGGACTTCGTTGAGGGTAATGCCGTCACTGGTGACATAGATTCGTGACGCGGCGAGCAACGAGCCATCGACGGAAAACGCCAGCTTGGTAATGTCGCCAAAAGTCTCCGCCCGCCAGAGTCGCTTGCCGCTGTCCACGTCCCAAACCGCGATGACGCCGCACTTGCGGACATCGGGATGCGGCCGGGGAGGAAACGTGTCGTCGGACATCCCCGAGCAAGCGGTCGCCACGATGGTTCCGCTAGGTGAAACGGCGACGCACTGAGGGTCGCGCTTGGGAACAAAGGGAGCGGCGGAGGCCAGGGAGTGGCTGAAGGCCAGGAGGGCGGTCAGGGATAGGAGGAATCGGCGGGACATCAATGTCTTGAGATGAAATGCATCGGAAATGTCGAAATTCGAATTCCAAATGGCGAATGGAATTCAGAACCATTTCGCCATTCGGACTTCGTCATTCTCGCTCCCTCTAAGCATACTCGAAGCTTGCCTTCACGACGAACGGTTATACTCATTCTGCAATCTGACTTCCGCATTCTGCCCTTGGAATTCCCATGTCTCCCGACGACATCTGCCCTCGACCGCAATCGTTGCCGCCGCTGGCGACGACGCCCCATTCCCCGCCGATTTATCCCGCTTCGGTCTGGGAGTGTGAGAGCCCCCAGCAGGCGGATGACATGTTGGGGGGAAAAATTGCCGGCTATGTCTATCAGCGGGATGGCCATCCCAATGCCGACCTGCTGGCGGCCAAGTGTCGCGAGCTGCATGGGGCGGATCGGGCGGCAATTACCTCGACCGGAATGGCGGCGCTCTCGGTGCCGCTGCTGGCGCTTTTGAAATCGGGAGACCACGTGATCCTCGGTAGCAAACTGTATGGGAAGACGCAGGTGCTGTTTCGGGATGAAGGGGCCAGACTCGGAGTTCACGTTAGCATCGTGGACACCTGCGACCTGGCGGCGACGAAAGCGGCAATGAAGCCGAGCACGAAGCTGCTGGTGGCCGAGACGATTGCCAATCCGCTCTTGCAAGTCGCCGATATCGCGGCTCTGGCGGAGATTGCCCACGCCGGCGGAGCGAAACTGCTTGTCGATAACACGTTCGCCTCCCCCATTGTCTGCCGCCCGCTCGACTTCGGGGCCGATCTGGTGATGGAGAGCTTGACCAAGACGCTCAACGGGCACAGCGACGTGATTCTCGGCCTGATCTGCGGCAAGGAAGAGCTTTGGGGTCGCATCGGCCCGGTCATTTCCGCCTGGGGATTCTCCAGCAGCCCATTTGACTGCTGGCTGGCGTCGCGCGGCATCTGCACTGCCCACATGCGAATCGAACGGGGCTCGCATCATGCCCTAGTGGCCGCGGAATACCTTAGGTCGAGCGTACAAGTGGCGGAAGTATTTTACCCCGGTCTGAAAGACCACCCCGACCACGCCCTGGCCACCAAACAATTCTCGTCCGATCTATTCGGTACAATGGTCAGCTTCACGCTCCGCGGCGGACGCCCGGCAGCGGATGCTTTCATTCGCGGCGCAAAGGACATTCCTTTCTGCCCTTCGCTCGGCGAACTTTCCACCACCCTCAGCCATCCCGAAACCACCAGCCACCGGGGCATGACTTCCGAGCAGCGGGCGGCCCTGGGCATCACCGGCGGCACGATTCGGCTGTCGGTGGGGACGGAGTCAGCAGGGTTTATCCGAGAAGCGCTGGCAAGAGGATTGGCGTCAGTGCCGTAATGAGCCAACGCGGCTGGGGGGCCAATACCGCATCGTCACCACGCCGGTTATCTGGTCCATTTTCACCGGGCCAAAGAAGCAAGAATCGCTGGAACGAAGTGTGTTGTCCCCGAGGATAAAACACTCGTCGGAGGCGAGTTGACACGGCTTGCCATCAACGCCCCATTCCAAGCCGTAGGACATGCCAACTTGTTCTTCCATTTCCTGCATGCCGGCATAGACGAGTTTTTCCCAGGCGGGCGGAGGGGACTGAGCGACGCCATCAACCCAAAGCTGGCCACTTTTGACCAATATCGACTCGCCAGGGAGCCCGACGATGCGGTGGACGTAGAGCACAGCGGGAGCATCGGGGGGATAATAAGTAACAATGTCCCACCGCTTGGGGTGAAGTAGTTTGTTCGTGATGATGCGGTCACCTGAAGAAGTCTCCGAACTGAGTTCATTGGCTTTACCAAACCTCCAACAGGCCACACAAATCCCCTCCTTGTTCTCGGTCATCGGTTGTCCATCCTGGTCCAAGGGGGTCGACACCATCATCGCTTCCCCGCAACGGGGGCAAGTCCCCAAACGGTGAAAGCCTGCGATGGTTGGAGCCATCGCACTGGTTGGGACGACGAAAGCCTCCAGAGCAGTCGCACGAAGGCCCAATGTAATCACCAGGCTGAATAGGGAACCACAAACTCCCCACGACAAGTAAACGGCAATCGACCTTCCCCACTTTGCAGCAAAGAGGTATCGAATTGCGAACAGTGGCAAGATCATAGAGGCCAGTATGCCAACGAGGAAAAGTGACGAGGCGATGAGGTGGGAGTGCTCGTAAGTGAGATAGAGACTAGAAACCACGATCACGGAAATGACAGGATAAATGCCTGCCACCACGAACGCCGACTTGATGCGAGGCTGGGGGACTTTCAGCAAGCGAGCCAAGCCCCAAAGGATGATGGCATTGCCAATTGCCGAAATGATGGTGAATGCAAATAAAGCAAGCAGGATTGTCAGCATGTGACGTTAGTCTTTACATCGGAGATCGAACAGCTATTTTCCTTCCGCCGCCAGCCGCTTCGCCAATTCCTCTTCCGAGCGGTGAAGCGCGATAATTCGCTCGCGCAAGCTGCCGAGCAACTCGCGAGACTGGGCATCATCGAGCGGAAAATTCTCCTTGGTATTTTTGCCGAGGACTCGCAACTTCTCGCGAATTTCGGCCATCTGCTTGTCGGCCTTGGCCCCTTTGGTTTCGAAAAGGTCACGCTTCTTGATAAGCAGGTCGCGAGATTCCTTGAACGGCTTGATTTTGCCGGGGAGTGCAGCCGTGGCCAGAGCGGTCCAGCCGGTGGCGAGGTGGCGGTAGTCGTCGGAGAGGACTTTCAAGGAGGGGCGTTTGCAAATCTCGGCGGCTTCGGCGAGGAAATCGGCGAAGAGGTTGCGGTAGAGGCCGCCGCCGTTGCCGCAGGTTTCGATAGAGTCGAACAAGTCGCGGAGGGCGTAATAAAGGACGCCGTTTTGAAAGACCTTCAGCCAGCCGTCCTTGCTGCTGTCGTTGGCGATCATTTTGGCGAGGATTTCCCAGCCAGGGAGCGAGAAGGTTTTCATCCTCCCTTTGATTAGTTCATCGGCGCACGCTCGGATGCCGGACTGAATGGCTGCCTTCAAGGTTGCAGCCGTTAGCGGCTTGGTAGGCGGATCGATGGTGAGTGTGCGATTCTTGTGGGAACAGACGCCGGCGCGGGCCGCTGCGAGGTCGGCGAGCGAAATCATCAGCGGCATAGGCGCTCGGTCGGCTCCAGAGGCGATTCCCTGGTCCGCGTCGATTCCGTAGACGACAAAAGAGTGCATCCAGAGGCCGCATGAGGTTTCGATACCGTGCATGAACGGCAGCAACGAGCCAGCGCACCAGACGGCGGCCGGGCGGCCGGCGGCAAGTTCGTCCACCAGATTCTGATAGGCCTTTTTCGGAGCCGCCGTCTCCGTGATGCGGGTCTTGATGCCCAGTCGTTCGCAGGCATTCTGATACCAGACGCCGCTCGTCGCGTAAGAAAAGTGCCGCCCCACGATACTCACACCGCTGCCGCAGCCGTAGCGGACGACGGAAGGGCAAAAGGAATACCCCGCGCCGATGCCGCCGGCGATGCCAAAGCAGAGGGGTTCCGAGAGAGGCTCGCCGGTCGCCGGGTTTTTGACGCCGGCATGAGCCAGCAGGCCGGCGAGCGATGCGGCTTCGCCGTGGCGGCCGCCAAACCAGGAAAAAGGGACGAAAGTCATGGATTGCCACCAAGGAGAAGACGGAGATTGGGGCTAGCGTACCAAAGGCAAAAGAGGGAAGCCACGGATGAAACACGGACGGACACGGATTCATGACACTGAGGAGACAGAAAGTGGTAACGATTCTGCCGTCTGTCCCGTCAAGTGAGAGGCAAGGGCGGATTGCGTCCCCGCAAGGCTGACGTAGTTTTACAAGGCCGTTACAACCGTTAGGGTGGCCGGAAAACGAATTGCCTGCGTAAATCGTCTAGAATAACGCGGCAGGTCTGCGCGCCTTGATTACTCCATTCTCTCTGGGAACTTCACTATGCCTCTCGGCCATTTGATCCGCCGTGCGGTGGTTTTTGCACTTCTGTTGGTGGTGGGGGTTGCCTCGCTGTCAACTGCTCAGGAACCCGCCAAGCCGATGGAGCCGGCGAAAGAAACACCCCTGAAGGAGCAGACGATTTACGTCCCGTACGCCAAGCTCCGGGCGATGTTCGAAAGGGAAGGTCGCGGTGTCTTCCTGCCTTACGACAAATTCCAGGAGCTCTGGAAACAGGCCCAGGCCGCGGCCCGCAAGATCGAGGATTTCAAGCCTCCGGTGGGGGCCATCATCACGCAAATTGACAGCCAGGCCACGACGCAAAAGGACGTGGTCAGCGTCACCGCCAAGATCAGCATCGACCTGCTCACCGAAGGTTGGCACGAAGTGCCGCTGCGGCTGACGGACTCGGCCATTCGCTCCGCCAAGATTGGTGATGAACCGGCGCGGGTCATCTTCACGCCGGAGGGCTATAAGCTCCTCTACGAGAAAAAGGGGAAGGAAGTGAGTCAGATTGTGCTGACGTTGGAATACTCGAAAGCCTTCAGCAAACAGCCAGGGACTAACACTGTCACGTTTGATGCCCCGCAGGCCCCAATCAATCGCTGGCAAATTACCATTCCTGAGCCCGGCGTAAAGGTCCAAGTCCAGCCGAACCTTTCCGCCACGGACTCGATGCCCGTCAAAGTGGAAATGAAGCCTGGCGAGAAGCCGGAAGATCCCCCTAAGGAGCAACCCAAGGAAACCAAGGTCGAGGCCCTGGTCGGCTCGGCTCCGCAGGTGCAAATCACCTGGAACCCCAAGGCCGAAGGAGCCGCGGGACAGATGGCCCTGGCCACCGCACAGGTTCGCGAGGAAGTGCTCATCGAAGAAGGGGTGATGCGGACGCGGCTGCATCTGGCGTATGAGATTTCGCGAGCGGATCTGAAAGAGCTGTCCGTGCAGGTTCCCGCCGATCAGAACGTCGTCAACGTTTTCGACCCCAATGTGCAAAAATGGGAGAAGAAAATTGAAGGACCGCTGCAGACGATTACCATTTCCCTCTTCCAGGCGGTGCGGGGCACGCAGAATGTCACACTGGAGCTGGAAAAATTCAGCGACGACAAGGAAATGGCCAAGGACATGGGGCGGAAGGAGTTCACTGTCCCGGACATAAAAGTGCTGAACGTCGCCCGCCAGCAAGGTGTAGTTGTGGCCCGCCTCGCCGGCTCGCTTCGCGGAGAAGTGGCCACGCGCAGTGGCCTGTTGCAAATTGATGCCGCGGACCTACCTGCTCCCTTGGCAGGACAGGACTGGCCCTTTGCCTATCGCTATGCGGCTCATCCGTACGCACTCACGCTCAGCGTCGAGAAGGTCCGCCCGCAAATCGAGGTGGATGAGCTCGTCGAGGTCTATCTCGAACCGCAGCAGATCACGCTTAACTTGCTGGCGATCTTCAACATTGAAAAGGCCGGTGTTTTTCAACTTGAGCTCGATGTCCCCGAAGGTTATGACGTCCGCCAAGTGCAAGGGAGAGATTGTGGCGGTGCGGGAGCCGCTGCCGTTGCAGTCGATTCGCATCATGTGGACGAAGTGGTGGTTGATCCCGCCAAGCCGGAAGTCAAAGCCAAGACCCGGCTAGTGGTGACCCTGAGCCGCAAGGCGATTGGCAAGGTGGCCCTGTGGGTGGAATTGCAGCAGCGGCAGGAACGGCCTGAGCTGCTCACGCCGACTTCGAAGACGACGGCCATCGATATCAAGATTCCCCGCGTCGCCCCGGCGAAGGTCAATCGCGTGACTGGGCGTTTCATTCTGTACGCTCCCGAGAGCCTGCGAGTGACGCCGACCGACGCCAAGGGACTGCGAAGCACGTCGGCTGCGGAAGCGCTGATCGGAGTGGAATCGACACGCGGAGGGCGGTTTCCGCTAACTCGCGAGTTGTTGGCCTACGCCTATACTCAGGAACCGGTCACGCTAAAGCTTGAGGCGGGGCGGCGGGATCCGTTTATTTCCGCCGAGCAGCTTGTCTTTGTGAATGTGGAATCGGGGCTGGTGAAGTATGAAGTGACCATCAGCTACAACGTGCAATACAGCGGCGTGAAGTCGCTGCGGATAGATGTGCCGGCTGATTTATACGAGAAGAAGGAACTGCTGCCGCCGCCGGGGCTTGTCAAGAAGATGGACCCTCAGCCTAAGGATGTGGCGAAGGACTATGTGGCACTGGAAGTTTCCAGCGATGGCGAATTCTACTTAGCCAGTGAAGTCAAATTCACCGGCGAGCGGAAACTGTCCGATTTGCAGGTCGGCAAGGAAGTAAATTTTGGGCTGCCAGTACTCAAGCCGCACGGCGTGGACCGGCATACGGGCAAAATCGCGGCTGCGAAGGCGGAAGCCATTGACCTGCGCGTCGATGGCAAGCAGACCGGCCTCAGACCCATCGACCCGCAGCGGGACTTGCCGGCTGGCAAGGTGCCGGTGCCCGCGGCAATGGCGTTTGAGTTTGTCGGTGATTGGTCGCTGACGCTGATCGCTACTCGTTACGAAATGGAAAAGGTGAAGCCGACCAGCATCGATCGGGCGTTCATCCGGATGGTGATGACCCGCGGAGATGAAACCTCGGTTCAGGCCTTGTACCGCATTCGCAGTGCCAAGCAACGGATTGCCATCAAGTTGCCGGGGGATCCTGCAAAGATCGCGCTCGACCGCCAGTCGCTCAAGGTCAACAACCAGCCAGTCTCCCTGGAAACCGACCAGAAGCAGTATTTCATTCCGCTCATCGGCTTCACGGCCGAACAATACGTGCTCGTCGAGCTGCGCTTTTCGATCCCCAAGACCGCCACCTTGGAGTTGCCGGAGTTTCCCGACGATCCTGCCGTTCAGCAAGTCTACCTGGCGGCCTTTATGCCCGAAGAGCAGCGGCTGCTTGGCGTACGGGGGGAATGGACCGAGGAGTATCGGTGGCATTACAACGACCAATCCAACCAGAAAGTGATCGAAAACACCCATGAGGACGACTTTCTACTGAACTGGGTCCATGAGGGGATTGGACCGGGCCGCGGGGCGGATACGTTCGCCGCCGATGGGACCCGCTACCTCTACTCGTCGCTACGTCCGGCGGGAGGGTCTGCTGGCAGTCTGACGATCATCAGTGCCCACCGCTACGTACTCTGGACGTTGATTGTCCTCGTTGTGGCCGGAGTTGGCCTGGGGCTTTCGACGCAGCCCATCGGAGTTCGGCTCTGGTGGCTGGCCGCGCTGATTGTTGCCGTCGTCCTCTCGGCTTTGTTCGCGCCGACATTCGCCGAAGCGGTCCTCAACAATGTGTTCTGCTGGTCCCTGTGCCTGGTGCTCTTCGTCTGGCTGGTACAGTTCTTCATCTGGGCACTGCCCAAGGCCGGCACCTGGTATTCCGCTCAAACCGCGCGAGCGGCAGCCATGGCTTCGGCAATGGCGGCGGCCGCAGCGAATCCGCCGGCCGCGAGTGCTTCGCCAGTACCACCGCCTGGAAGTTCGCCGTTTGCGACGGGCCCCAATGAGATTCGCTTTGGCGACGTGAAAACCCCACCACCCCCGGGTCCATCCGGTGAAGGCAAGGAAGGGGGTGGCAGCAATGGTTAATTCTCGTTCCTGCACTCTACTCGCCTCGATGCTGCTGGCGTCCCACTCCTTCGCCCAGGAACCTCTTGTTCGCGAAATCTTCGTCCCGTTCGAGGAGCTCAACATCATCCTCGAAAGCGACAACCAACGGGTCTTTCTGAGCCGCAAGGAATATGACGAGCTGGTCGCGAAAGCGGTCAGCAAGCCCGATGTAAAAGCGCCCCATTCGGCTGCGGTTCTGGCCGCGACGTATGACAGCAAATTGGAAGATGGGCGTGCGACGATTCAAGGAACGATTGAGATCGAAGTCTTGAACGATGGCGTTCAGGCGATTGCGATTGATCTGGCCAACGTCGGCATTCGCAGCGCCATTTTGGACGGCAAACCGGCAGCTTTGGGCCGGAACGAGCACGGGCAAGTCGTCTTGTTTGTGGAAGGAAAGGGCAAGCACGAGCTCAAGCTCTCGCTCACCGCTCTCCTGCAAACCTCGGCCGCCACGCAGTTGTTGCAACTCACGCTTCCGTCGACGGCAGCGACCAAATTGACGCTTTCCGTGCCGGGGAACGTCGAGGTGAAAGCCGGCGCTTCCGTCATCACCCGCTCTTTTGACATGGCGGCGAATGTGACGAAGCTCGAACTGCTGCCGCCGCGAGGCGGACTGGCGGTAGTGATGTCGCTCAACAATAAGACGCTGCAGGACCAGCGGGTGGTGATTGCCAACAGCGTGCTGGTGACCGAAGTCACCCAGGGTTACGAGCGAATTCACGCCCGCGTCACGCACCGCATTTTGCATGGAGCGGTCGATAAGTTCCGCTTCAGCGTTCCTGCTGGCTTCGAAGTCACGCGGGTCGATTCGCCGCTGCTGGCTCGCTGGGAAATGAAGTCCGAAATGGTCGCCGGCAAGGAGACCCGCGTGCTCGAAGCGCAGCTTCGCGAGCCCTCGTCCGAGAGTGTGACGCTGGAAATCTCCGCCACTCGCTCGCCGCCGGTGTTCGAGAACTGGACTCTGCCCCGCCTGATTCCGCTCGATGTCGCCGGCCAGGTCGCCGTTGTCGGCCTGCTCGTCGAAGATCGGCTGCAGTCCGAAAAAATCACGCCGACAGGCCTCTTGTCTCTCGATGCCGCCGTGCTGGCCGCTGCCATTCCGGAGACTGTCAACAAAGCCGAGCCGGGCGCACCCAAACAGGTTCGCCAGGTGGTAACGTATTTCGCGCCGGGAGCGGACTATTCCCTCTCCGCCAGCATCACCAAGCCGCCGGCCGAGATGGAAGTAACGACTAGCGCCCTGCTCGTGGTCAGCGACAAGGAGCTGCGGCTGTCGGGGCAGTTCATTCTCGCGCCCGCTGCCGAAGACCTGTACGATATTCGCCTCAATGCGCCGGCCGGCTGGCAAGTGACTAGCGTCATGGATGCCGCGGGGAATCCGCTGGCGATGGAAAAGTATGAAGAGGCGGCGGGAGCCAACCGCTATCGCGTCCGCCTGCCGGGAGGTGTCGTCGCCGGTCAAACGCGGGCGGTCCGCTTTCTCGCCGTCAGCACGCCCAAGTCGTGGCTCGAAAATTGGAGCAGCCAGAAGCTCGCTTTCCCGCAGTTCACGGTGGAAGGGTCCACCACGGAAACTGGAGCCGTCGGCATCGCTGTCGAAGATGACCTGACCGTCCGCCCCGACAAGCTGGAAGGGCTCACGCCTCTCTCTGATGAAGAGCGCCGCCCACTCGTCCCAGCCGGACAATCGCTTTCGCTGGCCTACCGGTTCGAGGCCCGCCCGTTCGCGGCTTCGCTGGTGGTCGAGCGGACCGCGGCTTCGCTCGCTGCCGAAATCTATGCCTTCTTCACGCTGGAAACCGACAGCCTCAAGGCGTTTTACGAAATTCATTACCAGGTGCGGGACGCCCGCACCCGCGAGGTCGTCTTCTCGCTCCCGGAAGGGACGCCCAAGGAAGTGGCCATCACGGGGATTGATGCCACGGTTGTTAAGGAAACGACGATGACCACCGAAGGAGGCCGCAACCGCTGGGTGGTGCAACTTGCCGAGCGTCAGCGGGGGTTCGTTCGCCTGGCCGTGCAATTCACCAAAGCCTATGACAAGCCGGAGCCCAAGGGACTCTCGCTGCCGCTTCTCCGGGCGGAAGGAGTGGAGCATCAGTCGGTGCTGGTCGGCGTGGAAGGAACTCCGGAACTGGACATTCAGGTGACGGCCCATCCGCGGGGTGTGGACGTGGGAGAACTGTACGGCGCGTCACAGTACATTCCTTCTCCCCGCATCGTCGGCGCGTTTGGATATGTTGGCGGCCAGGAAGAAGTGAAAGTGGATGTGCTCCGCCGCGCGCAGTACGCTCTGCCTGCCGCGCTCGTCGAGCGGGCCGAGCTGGTAACGCGAGTCGACAAGAGCGGCAAGAGCCAGTCGGTCGCCCGGTACACCTTCATGACCAAGGCCTCACTGCTGGAAATCCGCTTGCCGGAGGGTTCCACCCTCTGGTCGGTCTATCTCGATGGCAGCCCGACGAAGCCGCAGCGGGAGATTGCGGCCGGTGCCGGCGACGCAAAAACTGTCTCTGACCGTCTACTTTTAACGCTGCCGGCGCTGTCGGAAGCGGTGCGGCGGGATTTGCGGATTGTCTATGAAACGCCCGGTGGAATGAGCGCGGCCGGTGAGGTGCAAACCCAGGCCCCGAAGCTGCTGGTCCGAGCGGAGAGCAGCAAGAGCGCCGTGGAAGTTCCCCAGGCCAACCTGGTCTGGACCTTGATTCTTCCCACCGGGTATCAGATCCGCCAGAGCGCCGGCAGCGTCTTCACCCAGGATGTCCAGCCGCGGGAAGTCGCCGCGGTGCGGGCCGCGAAGTGGCTGTGGAAACTGGCGAATACAAGTCCGCTGCCGGGAGGCAGATATGCCGAAGGAGTGGACGTGATTGGCGGAACGTCGTTCTATGCAAGAAAATCAGCCGCTCCGACGGCAGCGCTTATCGATGACAGTGAATCGATGCCGCAATATGCGGAAGCTGCCAAGTCGATGGAAGTGCCGCAAGAGCGGACGGTAGAAAGTGCCCCCAGGCCAGAAGCCAAGGCCGAGGAAAAGCCTGCGGAAGATATGAAGGAAGAACCCAAGGGCGAAGCGATGCCCACGCCCGCGACTCCTCCGACCGCCACGCCTCCCGCCGCCGCGGAACCCGCCAAGCCGGCGGCACCCGTGGTGGACCCATCGGCAGATCAATCGCCGGCAAGAGTCCCAGCGCGTGAGGACGCCGACGAATGGAAGCAAAGTGCCTACGAAGGCACCGCCCGAGAGAGAGAGAGGGAGGCCCAGGCTCACGAAAAGATTCGTTTGCAATCCCAGCAATGGGCGGAGCAGGGACTGAGCAGTTTGGAAATCACCGTTGTCAACGACACTAGCGCCCCCGCCGTCTCGTTCCATAGCCTGGGCGAAGAGCCGGAATTGCGAGCGTACGTAGTGAACGACCGGCGGATGGACTGGGCCGCCTGCGGCATCGGCATGCTGCTGTTTTTGATGGGAGTCGCCCAGACGAAAAAGCCGTGCCGCCAGAAAGCGGCGTTTGTCATCGTCGCCATGCTTGCCGCCACGATTCCGCTGCTTGTGACCTCGATGCTCGACACGCTCAGCGGGGTGTTTGATGCCGTGTTCTTCGCGGCGCTGGCCCTGGTGCCATTCTATCTCGCCGCGTGGGTTGTCTGCCGAGTTTGGAAATGGGTCGCGCCGAAGGTGCAGAGCTTGTTCGCAGAACGGGCTGAATCTGACGCGGCAAGCTCGACTGCATCAGCGACCGTCATTTCCATGTTGCTCGTCGCGGTCCTCGCTGGCGGTTTCGCGCCTTCCGCCCTCCAAGCTCAACTCCCCATTGAGGTCAAGAACCTCAAGGATCTGATCCCACTTTTGGACGCGGGAGGACCGGTGATGGTCCCCAAGGACGCGATCATCATTCCGTATGACGCCGACAAGGAAGACGGCCTGAAGAACGCGGAGAAGGTTCTCGTCCCTTACGAGAAATATGTCGAGCTTTGGAATCGGGCCAATCCGGACAAAAGGCTCACCGCGGTGGCTCCCCCCGCTGCATATGCGCTTGCCGGCGCGAGTTACCAGACGCGACTGGACGAAAGCGATGCGTTGCTCATCACCGGCACGATGGAAATCGAGCTGTACACGGACAAGCCCGTCACCATTCCGCTTACGCTTGTCGGTGGCGTGCTGGCGAAGGCAACGCTGGACGGCCAGGCGGCCAGGATTCAAGTGGTGCAGCCTATCGCGGTACCGCAAGCGGCTAATGCTCCACCCGCGCAGCAACAGGCGAAAATGCCCAACCCACCAGGAGGCGCTGTTCCCGAAGCGGTCGCGCTCCTGCATGCCAGTGGCAAGGGGCGCAAGAAGCTCGAAATCTCCATCCGTATGGGACTGGAGCGCCGTGGCGGATGGCGGATTGTCGCCGGCCGGTTGCCCGCGGCTCCGGCGACGGCCCTGACGCTTACCGTTCCTGCCGAGAAGACGGAGGTCCGTCTTTCGGGACTGCCCGACAAGGGGATTTTTGAAAGTATGAAGGCCAATGACGAAGTGCAGACTGCCCTCGGGGCCGATGGTTCGCTGCTGTTGCAGTGGCGGCCGAAGGTGGCCGAGGGAATGGTAGATCAGAGCCTGACCGCCCAGAGCGTTGCCGTGATCGATATTCGCGAAGATGCCCTCCGGATGGTCTGGCAAGTGAAGCTGGACTTTGGCCGCGGCAATCGCGATGCTTTCAAATTGACCGTGCCGACGGGATATCTGGTGGAGCAGGTGACCGGTGCGAACATTCGAGGCTGGCAAGTGAAGGAGGAGAACGGACGGCAGTCGATTGACATCACGCTGCTCAAGGCGGCGACGGGGAGCGAAGGGCTGACCGTGCAAATCAGCCGCCGCGGGCTCGTGGGGCAAGGGGAGCTGGCGAGCTTCGCCGCTCCCGACCTGCGGGTGGAATCCGCCGCCCTGCATCAAGGGGAAATCGCCATCCGCCGCAGCCGCCGGCTCGATGTGCGGAGCATCACCGTGGCCGACCTGGCCCGGGCCGATGCCGATGGGCAAACCGCTGCCGTGGAGCAGCTCGCTAACACCACCGACGCCGCGGGGATCGACTTGGTGCCGTTCCAGTCCTACCGCTTCGTCCGCGAACAATTCAAGCTCACCCTTTCCGCCGGCAAACTGCCGCAAGAGACAGCCGGCTTGGTGAAGATGATCCTCCATGCGCAGGACGATGGCGACTCCCTGGATGCCCAAGTGGACTATCAGGTCAAAGGGGAACCTCTCTATCGGTCCCGAATCTATCTCCCTGCCGGACTCGAGATCGATCGGCTCAGCGCGGTGGATGCCGTGGGGGCTGACGTAACGATTGAATGGGCCGTCACGACGGAAGAAATCGATGTCGCGGGCAAGAAGGAAAAGCGAAAGCTGTTGACCGTGCATTTGCCCGTCGGTCAGCAACAGCGCTTGTCGCTCAAGTTGCTGGGCAAGCTCGGCAAACGAGCCAAGCTAGCCGACCTGTTGATCCCGAAGCTGGAAGTGCTCGACGTCCAGCGGCAAGAGGGAGAAATCGCGGTCTCCCCGGACAAAGATGTGGATGTGGACGCCAGCAACCTGACGGGCCTGGAGCGCGTTCCCGGCATGGAAGTGGTCGGCTGGCTCAACGAGCAGCAGCGGCCGCTGGCGAAATTGGCCCTTCGCTTCCGCTCTGCGAACTATGGGGCCACGCTCAAGTTCACCGCTCGCACGCCCAAAATCACGGCCACGACGCTGACCAACGTCAAGATTACGCCCAAGGAAATCCAGGAGACGATTGCCTTTCGCTTCCAGGTTGAAGATGCGGGCGTGCGCGAGGTTTCCGTGCTGGTTCCCAAGGCTTTCGAAAAGGCCCGCCTGCCCGAGGCTATTCGCCAGAGCGGCCGAGTGCTGCAAAAACTCGTCGAGCCGGCCACCGGCGCGGACGGCAAGCCGCTGGCGGGCTGGGTGAAAGTCCGTTTTGTGTTACCGGAATATTTCTTTGGCCAGATTGACGTCGGCCTGACCTACGACCGCCTGCTGACGGATCAGAAACAGGAAGTGGCTATTCCCGATATTGTCGGCGGGCGATTGGACAAGCGTCTCATTGTGCTGGAGAATTCTGGCCGCGACGAAGTGCTCGTCGATACGTCCACCGGCCTGGATCCGCTCGACGAAGGGCAAGAGGCGTGGGACGATGTGACGTCGTTCCTTGGTGAGAACAGCAAAATCACGCAGGCGTTCATCGTTTCGCCCGGTGTCGCCGCCCCGCAGCTAATCTTCAAGACGCAGGTCCGCCAGCGGGCCCAGCAGCAACAGGCCAGCATCGGCCGGGCAAAGCACCTGCTCGTCGTCGATGAATTCGGCACCTATCGCGGCCAGGTGGAGTTCAAGGTCACCAACGAAACCGAACAATTCCTGGACGTGCAACTCCCCGCCGGGGCCCGTTTGTGGGTCGCCATTGTCAACGGCGAGCCCGTCAAGCCGGTCGAGCCCACAACGGCCACAGCCGGCCTCATCCGCATTCCCCTCATCAAGACCGCGCAGGGCGAGGGAGATTATCCTGTGATTCTCAAGTATGGTGGCCGGATCACCAAGGTCCATGAATTGACGCAGGTCAATTTTCCGCTGATCAAGGTCGTCAACCTCAGCGTCGAGCAGAGCCACGTCAGCTTGTATCTTCCCAAGACGTTTCGCTGGAACTGGGTGGAATTCGGCGGGACGCTGCAACTGGTGCCGCGCACGGTCATCGTGGCCGAAGACGCCACGTATTTCAACAAGCAACTGGTTGAATCCCGCCAGCTTCAAGCGAGCGGCGATGATTACACCAAGGTCCGGGCCGGCAACAACCTGAAGAAAATCGAGCTGGACTTTAATCGCTATCGGGCCGCCAATCCCAACGACACGACGGCTCTGTACGCCGACAATGTACGGCTGCTGAAGGAAGGGAACGATGAAATTGTCCAGCAACATCAAGCCTTGCAAACCGACGGGACCGATAACCGGGCCAATCTGAACAACCTCTGGTCCGCCCAAAAACAGGAACGGACCAAGAACAACGCCGCCGGCCTGGCGAGCAATTTCGACATGCCCAACCAGCCTCCCCAGAAACAGCCGGCTTCGGGCAAGGACAAGACTTTTAATCCGGCCTGGCTCGACCAGAACTCGCTGGTCCAAAAGGCGCGAGTTGTCGAAATCGCCGGCAAAGAGAAGAGTGGAGACAAGGAAGGTGATGAGGTGAGTAACTCCCGCGTCGCGGTCGGGCGAAAGGGAAAATCCTCCGGCCAGCCTTTTAATCAAGGCAAATTGCAGGGCGAAATGCAAGGCATGATGATGGGAGGAAAGGGGGACGGAAAGAACGCGAACCAGCAGGAAGCCGCCCAGCAATTGGAATTGAACGACTACAGCCGCAAGGGAGTTCCCGCACAAGGGCAGCAAGGAGGAGAGCAATCTTTTGAGTCTTATCAGCGACTGGGAGGACGCCGGGACGGATTGCCGCTTGGAGACTATGGCGGCCAGCCGGGAGACGGCCAGAAGGAGCAAATCCAGCGCTACAGCGCGCGCTTGAGCGCCCAGACCAAACAGCAGCAGCAGCAACTGGACGATCTGCAATCCAGCCGGCCGCAATCGGTGCAGAATCCTCAGAGTCTGACCCAGAACGGCGAACAGCCAGCTATGCCAGGCCAATCCGGATTGCATTCCGGCAGCGGGGAGATGCCCGGTGGCGGACCGGCTGGACCATACGCCGGCTTCCGAGGTCAGGCACAAGGGGGCGCAGGGATGATGCCCGGCATGCCCGGCATGCCCGGCGCAGGTGGCATGATGGCAGGGGGCATGGGAGGGGGCGGCATGGGAGGCGGAGGACCGCGACCCGCTTCCCGGCCCGTTGCGCCAGGGACGATGGGTCCACCCGTGGCCGCAGCCACGACTGCTCAAGTGGCTGACATGGATTCATTGGAGGGACTCGTCACGCAAGCGGGCGAACCGAGCCCAACCGGCTTTGCCAGTCTTGACGTGGAAATTCCCACGGATACCAGCAAGTACGACGAGTTCCTGTTCACCACTCCGCGAGGTGCCAAGGATCTGACCATTACCGCCCGGCCCGTTTCTAATTTCCTCACCACGCGGCTGGCGGGAATCGTCTGGCTGGCGATCATCCTCTGCATAGGGTGGGTGCTGACTCGCCGCGGCGTTCGCAACGTCCTGAATGCCCTCGCCCGTTCCCCAATCGTGGGACTGGCCTGCATTGTCCTGGGCATCGCCGCGCTGATCGCGCACATCCTGCCGCTGGCCGGCCTGCTACTGGGCTTATTCGGCATCTGCCAGCTCACCAATTGGCTCGTTGGCCGCGGTTCGGCCCGGCGAGTTCCGGCATAGTCAAACATGGTTGGCCGAGAAGGCCATCCTCTTGGGAATCCTCGTGTAGAATGCACGCGGCTCATTCAGCCCCTGGCATCTCTAGCAGGAGGATTTTCCATGGCGCGCTGCCTGGTTGTCGACCATCCGCTCGTACAGCATCATCTCCGCGGCCTGCGCGATGCGACCACGCCCCCTGCGGAATTCCGGCGGCTCGCGCACCGCTTGGCGGCGCTGGTGGCGTATGAGGCCACGCGCGACTTGCCGCTGGCGGCCGCGCCGGTGCAGACTCCGCTGGCGGCAGCTGCTGCCGTCCGCTTGGACGCGCGCGTTGGCCTGGTGCCGATTCTTCGGGCCGGCCTGGGGATGGTCGATCCGGTGCTCGATCTGCTCCCCGAAGCAGAGGTCTGGCACCTGGGGCTCTATCGGGACGAAGCGACGGCCCTGCCGGTGGAGTATTACCGCAAGCTCCCCGCCGACGAACCGGTGGATGTCGCCATCGTCCTCGATCCGATGCTGGCCACCGGAGGGTCGGTGATGGCAGCGCTCGCCGCTTTGCGGAAATGGGGCGTGGGGCGGCTGAAGGTTTGCTCGCTCATCGCCGCACGGCCCGGTGTGGAAGCGCTGCTCGCCGAATTCCCGGAGGCGCAGCTCTATGTCTGTGCTATCGACCCCGACCTCAATCAGCACAAATTCATCGTCCCCGGCCTGGGTGATGCCGGCGACCGCATCTTCAGCACGCTTCCCCGCACACGGCGGTAGTCAGCGCCTCCTCTGGAAGCGAAAGGAAATGTCATGGAACGCTGGATCAGTCTCTTCGGCTACGCGGTGATGATCCTCCTGGCCGTGCTGCTCAGCTCCAATCGCCGGCGGTTCCCCTGGCGGATTGTCCTGGTTGGCACCCTGATGCAATTCGCGCTGGCGGCCCTGATGCTGAACACGGCTGCCGGCCGCGGTTCATTCGCGCTGCTAGGCGATCTGGTCACCTCCATGCTCGACTGCGTGGATGCCGGTTCGGAGTTCGTGTTTGGCAAGGGCTTTCGTGAACACTACTTTGCCTTTCGCATTTTGCCCACGATCATTTTCGTCTCCGCATTGATGTCGATCCTCTACTACTTGAAGGTGATGCAGGCCGTCGTCTGGGGAATGGCCTGGGTGATGCAGAAAACGATGAACCTCTCCGGGGCGGAGAGCCTGGCCGCCGCGGCCAACGTCTTCGTGGGGCAGACCGAAGCCCCTCTCGTCGTCCGCCCCTACGTGGAAACGATGACCCGCTCCGAGTTGATGGCCGTGATGATTGGCGGCTTCGCCTCGATCGCCGGGGGCGTGCTCGCGGCCTACGTGGGCATGGGAATCAACGCCGGCCATCTGATTACGGCTTCCGTGCTTTCCGCGCCCGCCGGCCTCTTGATTGCCAAAATCCTGCAACCTGAAACCGAAGAGCCGCTGACCCGCGGCGTGGTCAAAACGGAAGTGAAAATCGACGCCCGGAACATCATTGAGGCGGCGGCGGAGGGAGCGTCGGAAGGGCTCAAGCTGGCTCTCAACGTCGCGGCCATGCTGCTGGCGTTTCTGGCGATCATCGCGGTCTTCAACCTGGGCATCGGCCAGCTGGGAAAACTCTTTGGCCAGACGTGGTCGCTGGAGTTGCTGCTGGGGCTGGCCTTCGCGCCGCTGGCCTGGTGCATGGGAGTCCGGTGGGATGAGTGCCGCCCGGCCGGCGAGTTGCTCGGCCTGAAGATGGTTGCCAACGAATTCATCGCCTATGAACGACTGTCCGAGTGGAACAAAACCGGCCAGCCTTATGCTTTGAGCGAACGGACGCAAGTCATCCTGGCTTATGCCTTGTGCGGATTTTCCAACTTCGGCTCGATTGGCATTCAGATTGGGGGCATTGGGGCCATGGCACCTTCCCGCCGCGGCGACCTGGCGTCGCTGGGGCTGCGGGCCATGCTCGGCGGGACTTTGGCCTGCTGCATGACGGCCTGTGTGGCGGGAGTGTTGCTGGTGGAAAAGGCTCCCGACTCAGAGTCGAAACCGCCTCGGGAGAAGGTCGCTGAAGTTCAGCACGGAGAATTGCTCGCCAACCCCGACATTCACCACGTAAATCGGCAGGTTGTCACAGAATTCCGCCAGCACCTGCAGGCAGCCGCCGCAGGGGGTGAATCCACCGGCTGTGGCCAGGGCCAGGGCCGTGAATTTCGTCTGGCCTTCGGACACTGCCTTGAACACCGCCACTCTTTCCGCGCAGACGGTCATTCCATACGAGGCGTTCTCCACGTTGCAGCCCGTGAAGAGCTGATCGGATTCGGATAGCAAAGCCGCTCCCACGAGAAACTTGGAATAAGGGGCGTAGGCCCTGAGGCGAGCTTCCAGGGCGGCGCGAACCAGCATCTGCGGATCGATCATAGGGTCTCCGTGATTCTCTCCACGATGAGCGGCCAGGGTGACGCTGCTGCCGGAGTAATAGTTAAAGCTGAGAGGAGTTGGTGGCGAGTCTCTTGCTGTTCCGGCGGCCTGGCGAAGACTCGAATCAGAGGCTGATCGCGCTCGATGCGGTCGCCGACCCGGACGAGCATTTCAATCCCGACCGCGAGATCAATGGATTGTCCGAGCTTCTTTCGGCCCCCTCCCAGCTCAATGATGGCGTAGCCGATGGCTTCGGCGTCCACGGCTGCCAGAAAGCCGGCGGTTGGGCTTTCGATGATAAAAGCAGCGGCGCGCGGCCGAGGTGCATCCAGGTTGCCACCTTGCTCGGCAACCATCTGGCGGAACCTTTCGTACGCCGCTCCGCTGGCCAGGCACTTTTCCAGGACGCTCCTGGCTGTGCTGAGTGTGGGAGCGGACTTGGCGGAAACCAAGATTTCCGCGGCGAGCGCCAGCGAGAGCTCCCGGACATCCGCCGGCCCCGAGCCGCGCAGCACATCCAGCGACTCATCAACCTCCACGGCATTGCCCGCCAGGCGTCCCAGCGGCTGGTTCATGTCCGTGATGAGGGCGGTCGTGGCGACTCCCATGCGTGTACCCGTCGCCACCAGGGACCGCGCGAGCTCACGAGCCTTCTCCAGCGACTTCATGAAAGCCCCGGAACCGAATTTCACGTCGAGCACCAGCGCGCTGGGGCCTTCCGCCAGCTTCTTGCTCATGATGCTGGCCGTGATGAGCGGAATGGAAGGAACGGTTCCGGTTACATCCCGCAGCGCGTACAGTTTTCGATCCGCCGGCGCGAGCTCCGCGGACGCTCCAGTGATCACGCAGCCGACCTGGTCCACGACTCGCGTGATCTCCACCAGCGAAAGATCGGTGCGGTAGCCGGGAATCGCTTCCAGCTTGTCGAGCGTCCCCCCAGTTGCACCCAGCCCGCGCCCGGAAAGCATCGGCACTCGCAATCCGCAACTTGCCAGCAACGGGGCGATGATCAGCGAGGTCTTGTCGCCAATACCGCCTGTCGAATGCTTGTCCACCACCGCAGGGCCATCGCTCCAGGAAAGAGTCGTCCCCGAGGCTAGCATACTTTGGGTCAGAGCCGCGGTTTCCGCCACGCTCATCCCGCGGAGAAACACGGCCATCGCCCAGGCCGACATTTGATAATCGGGTAATTCGCCGGCCGTGTACCGTTCAATGAGCCAGCGAATCTCGGCGGATGAATGTTCCGCGCCGTCCCGCTTTCTGGCAATCATCGCCGCGGCATTCACGAGAGCGGCCCTTCAGGGTGATTCGGACAAGCTGGCAGCTTGAACCACGAACAGTGCGAGAGACAGGACTTGAACCTGCACGGGTTGCCCCACTGGATCCTAAGTCCAGCGCGTCTGCCAATTCCGCCACTCTCGCTAGTGGGAAGTCCGGGCCGTTTTGAGGATGACCCCAGGGATGGGGCAGAGAAAAAAGTACACCCAACAAGACTCGAACTTGTAACCTTCGGTTTCGTAGACCGATGCTCTATCCAATTGAGCTATGGGTGCGCGATGGGAGCACAAAACAGCAGGCCCAGGCGTGTCTGTAATCTTAGGAGAGACACGGGGAGTGTCAAGGCGGTTCACGGATGCAAGCTGATGGCCTATTTGGGCTTGCGCGAGCGGCTGGTGGACTTGATCGCTACGCCTTCCAGTGCCAGCATCCGCTGTTTGAGGCTGATGCCTTGCGGCGCGGAAAAACCACCCAGGGAGCCGGATGAGCCGACGACGCGGTGGCAGGGGATGACGATGGGATAGCGGTTGCTGGACATCACGGAACCAACGGCCCTGGCCGCCCCTGGAAAGCCGGCGAGGTCGGCGATCTTGCCGTAGGTGCGAGTGTCCCCCGCGGCAATGCGGCGGCAGCGGTCAACGACTTTCCTTTGGAATGGGCTGAGATGGGATAGCTCGAGCGGAACGTCGGCAAACGAGACTGTATTATCGCCGGCTGCATAGGATTGCAGCCTTTGGACGAGTTCCTGGACAAACACTGGCGGATTCCTTGTCGGCTCGGCATTCTGCGACGAAAGCGCGGCAAGAGCGGCGGCTTCGGAGCGGTGTCCAATGGAGATTCGGGTCACGAGGTTGTCGCGCCAGGAGAGGGCCATTGCCCCCAGGTCGGTTGGAAAGGCACAACATGCTTCCAACTCGCGAGCGTTTCGCGAACCAAAAACTGATTTGGCGGTCTCTCCTACGGCTCCCTGGCTGGAACTTTTCACCGTTGTGGTTGCCATCTGAATGACTCCTTCTGAAAAACCAGACCCCTTTTGAAACTGCAACTTGGCAAATTATACTGATAGTTGCCGTGCCGCGCGGGCTCTCGCCAGGATTGCCAGCCCAAGATCCCTCGGCACACGGTCAGTATACAAGATTGGCCACGGGGCAAAACAGCCGCTCGACCAGCGAAAGGAACAACGCATGGGCCGGTACAACTCCGTGAGTGACGATTACTACGTCAACATGAATCTCAACACGGAGATGGAGTTGCCGCAAAGCCGCGAGACGGTGCTACACTACTTCGAGCAGGTGAAAAAGTCCTATCCCAGCATGAAGAACTTTTGCAGCCGCGAGCGCGGAGAGTTTGTGCTGGAAGAGGACAAGGACAAGGGAGAATACCGCTGGGCGAGCATCGAAAATCGTCGAGTTTGTTCGGGGTATGTGAATCCGCCGAACCCCGAAGAGGCCCTGAAGCAGCACGCCCTGATTCTAGACCTGGTTCCTTACACCTTGTCGATGAGTCCGCTGGACTGCGAGTCGCTCAACGTCATGTACGGATTCGACTTCATTTTTCGCGGCAATCACAATCAGCTGCTGGCGGATGCTTTGGGAATCCTTCCGGCGTTCGAGAAGATGACCCACATGCCGGGAGCGACCATTCTGGCGGCCGAGCCCTCCATCCAGTTTGCCCTCGACGAGGAATGCCGCACGCAGTGCCGGCTGTCGATTGAGAGCCGAACCAGTGCGTATCACGTGAGGATGAAGGAGTATCCGGAGGAGCAACTGAGCGTGTATTTCACTGCCCGCCGCTACGGCAGCTTGCAAAGCGGCGAGACGTTTGTCTCGGCGATGAACCGCTTGGCGGATGTGTGCCGAGACATCATCGATAACTACATCGTGGAGAATGTGCTCCGCCCGCTGCAACAGACGATTGCGATCAGCTAGGCCCTTCCCCAGTGTGCAAGGGCGTGTTTTTTAACTTCCCACTTGCCAAACGGAGTGCTTTGGGGCATGCTGACCGGTGTGAGAGTTGTTCGTTCACTTCAGCCCGTTTTCGAGGCTGCATCGTGGTAGATTCAGGCAGTGACGCTGACGGTCAGTCTTGGCCGCTCGCTCCCGGCATGTTGCTTTCCGCAACACCCCGTGTGCTGCGAGCGGCCAGAGTCGTCACTCCTCTCTTGTGTTTTCTTTTTTCTTCATGCCACCAGCCGGGCTCGCGCCTGGCTGGTGACTCCCCGTGAGCCCTTTGAGGGAAGGAGTTTTCTATGCCGCTCTTCGAGGTGGAAACCGACGCACACATCATCATCACCTGGGCCAGCGACGAGCCGGCGGCCGGCGCGGTCGTTAAAGAGGCGTATCCGCATGACAAGGTCGTGCGGATGACGAAGCGCCCCCGCGATACCTGGGTGATTTCCAAGGGGGCCCTTGGCCTGTCCAACAAAAAGGTGGATGTTTGCGGCGTGGCCCGCGACTGCCTCTCCAAAGCGGCCGGCGACAAAGTGCACGCCATTCGGCTCTATATGCATGAAACGGGGAGCGATTTGGAAATTGCCAAGAAGGTGATTGAGTCCAATATGGTTATGGGGTGGTAAGCCCCAGCGCCGGAGTATCATAAAAGAAAGCCGGCCCATCTCATGACCGGCTCGAAGTTCACCGGGCTGATGTCGAATTCGCCCATTCCGACATTGCGAGCGGCTTTGCTTCTCGCGTGGGAAGGTTCTTTGAGTAGGCGGCGGGTCGATCAGTGCTTCCCACGGATTGGCGTCAGCTAAACGGATTTCTCGCCAGCCGATTGCATCCGCCTGGGTCATGAACGATAGTTGCACATTCCCGGCAGTTCAGCATTCTTCGGCAACCCTTTCGAAAGCCCATTTCCGTGTCCTCTTCGTTTCCGCCTTTGCCCGACAACCCGAACCCGTTTGCCTACAACCCGCCAACGGGGAACGCGGCCTTTTCTAACCAGCCGTATGGAGGAACCGGATTTGGGCCCCCTCCGCGGCAGCCGGCGAGTTTGGCGCTGTCGGCGCTGTTCAGCTTGCTTTTGAGCCTTGTCTCGCCCGTATTCATCTGCCTCTGCTTTCCCTATCTGACCGCCATCCTTTCGCTGGCCGGAATTGTCATGGGGCACATCGCGTTGAGCCGCATCAGCAAATCTGGCGGGACGCTGTCGGGGGGCGGGCTGGCGATTGGGGGGCTGGCGGTTGGATATCCGTCACTGCTGTTTGGGCTGGCGTTCTCCGCATTTATCATTTTCGCGACGCTCGCTCCCAAAGACCTTGGCAAGCCTGATCCTGCGCTGGCAAATACGCCGGCGGGGCGGTTGAAGGCGGCGGATAACAAGATCAATACGGACAATGACGGGGTCGCGCACGGCAACACGCCGGAAGCCAAAGCGCTGGCCGAGGAATATGCCCAGACGATGAAGACCCTGCGGGAGGCACTGTTCACCAAAGGGAAGAAGGGGTTCTCGCTGAGTGGCGGCAACTTTGTCACTTATTGTGAGCTGCACGAGGGCCGCTGTGCCTTTATCACGCACGTTCCCCAGTACCGGAAATTCGACGACGATGCCAAGAAATCTCTGGCGGAAATCGCTTGGGTTGCGGCACAGGAAACCGTCGCGGACACACTCGACGAAGGAGACGAACTCGGCGTCGGGATGAAGGGAGTGGTGCTGTACGGAAAAGTGATGGTGGGGCATGTCACCGCCATCGGCGGCGAGAAGCGGGGCTTGGAAAAAGAGGGCGAGAACAACGAGGAAATGCTCGAGTCGTTCTTTGCCCTGGATCCGGACGAAATTCCCAAGCCGGCTCCCATCAAGTTGGACGATCCAGCGAAGCCCAATGAGCCAGCACCAAATCCAAATGAAGACTGAACCAGGAATTTACCATGCCACTTCGCAATCTCACCATCATCATGCTCGCGGCTCTGCTGTCGGTGGCCTGCTATACGCGGGCGTCGCGGAACCGCTACGTCTCCACTCTCACCGACGCGATGAACATCATCGCGGAGGACTACGTCGACGACGTCGAGCAGCGGAAGCTGTTTGAGGGAGCGATGGACGGCATGGTCGGGCAACTTGACCCATACTCCGGCTATTCTCCTCCGGAAGAATACCAGCAATTCCAGGAGCAGATGGATCAGGACTTTGTCGGCATCGGGGTGTTCGTCGAGCTCGACCCCACCAGCTCTCGGCTGACGATTAAGAGTCCTCTGGTTGGCTCGCCGGCGTTCAAGGCCGGCATCAAACCCGACGACATCATCATGGCCATCGACGGCGTCGACACTACCGGCATGAGCCTGAAGGATTCCACCAAGCACATCAAGGGGAAGGCCGGAACCATCGTCACTCTCAGCATCATGCACGCTGGGGAGACCAATCATGTGGACATTCCCGTGGAGCGGGCGAAGATTCCCATCGAGTCGGTCTATGGCGACATTCGCGGGGAAGACGGCAAATGGATTTTCCACCTGCAAGAACAGCCCAAAATCGGTTACATCCGAATCCACAACTTTGGCGAGCGAACCGCCAGCGAAATGCAAACGGCCCTCGAAACCTACGGCGAGCCAGGTCAAGGCGTGGAAGCACTGATCCTCGACCTACGACAAAATTCCGGCGGCTTGCTCGACGCAGCGGTCAGAATCTGCGACCAGTTCCTGGACGAAGGAGTCATTGTCACTACCAAGGGGCGGAACGGCGGGAATCGCTCCAATCCTCCGCTGGCGACCGAGGGAGTCGAAATCAGTCCCGAAATTCCCATGGTCGTTCTGGTCGACAAGTTTTCCGCTAGCGCGAGCGAGATTGTCGCTGCCTGCCTGCAGGACCATAAGCGGGCCGTTGTGGCCGGTCAGCGCTCCTGGGGCAAGGGGACCGTGCAGAACATCATCAAGTTAGAAGGAGGAAAGAGTGCCCTGCGACTGACGGTGGCGAAGTACACTCGGCCCAACGGCAAGAACATCCATAAGGCGGCCAATGCCAAGGATACCGATGACTGGGGGGTGAGCCCGGATCGCGAGCTCGAAGTCAACCTGACCAACGACGAACTCGAAACTTGGGTTAAGGCTCGCCGCCAGCGCGACATCATGACTTATGCCGGACAGTCCCGTATCACGCTGACTCCGCCCAAAGATGAACAGAAAGGAGGAGAAGCGAACAAACCAGAGCCAAGCATCAAGGAGCCGAGTCCCTCCACCGGCCCGCCGATTCCTCCGGCAGACGAACCAATGGCGAAGACGAACGAATCGGAGCCTCCATCCTACACCGATCCTCAACTGCGGAAGGCGATCGATTACCTGCAAGAGCGGCTGCTGAAGGCAAGTGAGCCGCGGCCGGCGTGACGACGCTTCGACCTTGGAATGCCTCATCCTTCGGACCTCATGGGGGGACCATTACCTAGCCTCCGCCGGTATCCGAGAATCCTGGGTCATCGCAGTCTCTTGGCTCGCCGAAGCAGGCATCTGCGCGTAGTCTGCCCAACGGTAAATGCGAGATCAGTCTCTGTTGTTCATGTGCACAACAGAATTTATTTGCGTTTGGCGTTGCGGGCTGCCAGATTGTTGGCATGCCCCGCTTCGTCATTCTCCGCCACGAAACACCCCCCGGCCACGAACGGGGAACACACTTCGACTTGATGCTCGAAGTTACCGGCGCGCTGCGGACCTGGTCACTTCCCGAGCTGCCGGCAGTGGGAAAGGTCGTTTCGGCGGAGGCCCTGCTGGACCATCGGCTGGCGTATCTGGAATACGAGGGGCCGATTAGCGGCAACCGCGGCACGGTCAGCCGGGTGGAGCAGGGGGAATATGAAGTGCTCACGGAGTTCGCCGGGCTGCTGCGAATTCAACTAGCGGGAGGACTGCTGCAAGGAACCTTGCAGCTCCGGCAAACGTCCGATTCAGCCGCTACCTGGGAGGCAGTTCTGAAGATGCAGCAGTGATTCCTCTCTAGCTGGCGAATTTCTCGACCGGCCAATTCCACTGCGACTTGTGAGAATGGGGCGGAGGAGCATAATTGAGCGGACTGCGTTCCTAGGGCCTGTTAAGACGGTTTGTTATGACACTCACTGAGTTGCATCGGCGGCGGCGATTTCTTCAGCAGGCTTCGGCCCTCGCGGCTGGGTCGGCATTGGTCCCTCGTCTGACGATAGGTGCAGCGGACGAAGAAAGGACGCCCTCAGCCGATCAGTTCATTCGCGGGAAGGACAAGCGGCTGATGGTGCACAATGCCAAGGTGGGGGAAATCGAAACTCCACTGCCGCTATTGCGCGAGCAATCATTGACGCCCAAAGAGCTGCTCTTCGTCCGGAATAACCAGTTCCTGCCCGAGACTCTCACCACGGACGGAGCGGAGATTGGCGACTGGCAACTGGCACTGGATGGAATGATCGAGAAGCCGCAAGCGGTGCCGGGGGCTGAACTCGGAAAGCTTCCGCAGGAAGAGCTGGAACTGGTGCTGCAATGTTCCGGAAACGGGCGGAGCAAATTTTCCAAGACCGTGAGGGCGGACGGAGTGCAGTGGCAGCACGGAGCGATGGGAAACGTCAAGTTCAAAGGGGTGCGGCTGAAGACACTACTCGATCACCTGAGGGTGAAGGTCTGGCCGGAAGCGAGGTTCATTGCCGCCGAGGGAAAGGACACGCCCGTCAAGGCGGGGGACGCGGATTTTGAGCACAGCGTTCCGCTTGCCGACGCATTGGAACGCTCGATCCTGGCCCTTTCGATGAACGGTGAGTTGATTTCCAAAGTGCATGGCGGGCCGCTGCGGTTGATTACACCCGGCTATTACGCCACGATGAACGTCAAATGGCTCAGCAGGCTCCGGTTCGAAGAGCAGGAATCAACGAATCATCATCACGTCGTCCGATATCGCACCCCGCTCAAACCGCTTTCTCCAGGGAGCAAATTCACCTCCACGCTCGGCAACAGCGAGCCTAACTGGAACATGCGGATCAAAAGCGTGATCTTTGCTCCGCTCGATGGCGAGCAGGTTGCCGCGGGGAAAGTCGAAATCCGCGGAGTCGCTTGGAACGACGGCCTGGCCAGGATTGAAGCGGTCGAAGTTTCCACCGACGGCGGCGATTCGTGGCGGAAATCCAAACTGCAGCAGCCCACCAGCCCCTTTGCCTGGCATCCCTGGAGTCTCACGATCGAATTTGCCAAAGGCTCTCAGACGATTCTCGCCCGCGCCGTCGATGCACAGGGCCGCACCCAGCCGCTGGATGGCTCGATCGCTTGGAATCCGGCGGGGTATGCGTGGAACGGCGCGGACCTGATAACGATAACTGTCGGTAGTTAGCACTGTGACGGGCTGCCCGTGACTGCGGTCACTTATCGCTCGGAGATGAAAGCACCCCCGTCGCCGCCGATGTGATGCAAGAGTTGGAACTGCGCGGCGTTGAAGTCGCTGACCGCGCGGAGATAGTCTCGGCGAGCCTGCGTGAGGGCCTGAATGGACTGCAGGGCTTCCAGCGGCAGACTCTGGGTGTTCTCGATGCGGGCCAGGTTGCGTTCATAAGATTTCACGGCGGCTTCAATCCCCCGCTGGGAGGTGGCGATCTGCCGGCGGCGGGCTTGAACCTGGGCGTGAGCCTCCACAATCTCCCGCGCGACCCGATCTAATGCGGCGATTTCCTTCAGCCGGGCCTGCGTTACGCGGGAGTCGGCTTCGCGGCGCGCGGCGGCATCGCCAAAGCCAAAGTTGCGAAGTTCCCAATAGGCGACCGCATCGCCATCAAAACGGTCGCCAAAGTTTTCGAAACGACCGCCGAGTCCTCCTCCCATCCCGCCATAACTTGCGGCCAATAATACGCTAGGCACGAGTGGCGCACACTGCTCCCGCCGCAAACGATAGACGGCTTCGTCAATCAAAAAGCGGTTCTCCGCGATCTCGGGTCGTGCGGAAAGCCCCTGCGCCACCAAATCCTGTGCCAGTGCCCCATCGGGAACCAACTCCAGCGGCGTCACGCCGGTCTCCTGCGGCGACAGCGGCTGAGCAGGGTCCAGTTGCACAAGCTGCGCCAGGCGGGCGGAAGCGACGAGCACGCTTTCGCTGGCACGCTCCAAATCATTTTCCCGCAAGGATAGTTCGGCCCGCGCCCGGTCATCGTCGGCCTGCTGCCCTTGCCCCGACTTCGCGTACGTAGCCGTCAGCTTTTGCAGTTTGAGCGTGTTCTCCTGCGCCTCGTGGGCAATCGCCACATCCTGCTCCGCTCGCAGCAATTCCAGATACGCCAACGCCGTTTGCAGCGTGGAGTCATTGGCCTGCGCCTGCGCGGCAAACGTGCGGGCGCAGACTTCGCTGGCGGCAATCCGCGGCTGGTGAATGGCGTCTGTCACATGGAACTGCGCGAGCAGCCCTGGAACAGCCGGCGATCCCGCACCCACGGCGCTGGCACCAAGTCCCGAGTAGAGCGAGTTCCGGCTGGTGGTGATGATGCTGCCGGCAACGTCCTGAATTTGTCCCTCGTGCTTGTTGTAATTAACGCCCCCGCGAATGGACGGTAGCCACATAGCACGTGCCCGCGATAACTGAGCCTCGGCCTCCATAATCCGCTCGCGGGCCAGGGCAACCTGTGGATTCTGGCCATCGGTCATCGCCAGCGCACTCGCCAAATCGATAGGCATCGCGCCATCTAGCTTGTGAGCCGCGGGTGCGGGGAGCGGAGCGGGCGGAGCGTTCTCCTCCGTAGTCACAGGAGGTGGGATTAGTTCCTGGTGATAGCTGACCGGCTGAGCGACGGCCTGGGGCAAAGCCTGCGGCGGCATTTCAACAGGGGCAGCCGCGCGAGGCGCGCCTGCGCATCCCGCCACCGAGGCAGGCAATAGCCCAACGAGAATTGCCAACCAGCGCAGTCGCAATGGAATATCCCCCCATCATCCCATCGGCTGTTAAACGGGGAAGAGTTTAGCGATTTTGCCGATTGTAGGGGGCAATTTCACTTGGTCGGTGCCGGGACGATTTCCACGGTTTGCCCCTCGCGATAAGCAGCGACATTGGTTCCTATCACCCGTTCGCTTCCCGACAGGCCTGAGACTACCTCCACTTCCTCTCCTGCTCGAATCCCAATCTGAATCGGCAATCGCTCGATCTGATTTTGGCTATTCACAAGCAAGCAGAACGACTGATTGTCCTGCACCAGGATTGCTCCTTTGGGAAGAGCCCAAGCGTCCGGTCGCTCCGCGACTTTCACATCGGCGTAGACATACATTCCTGGCCGCAGCTTTCCCGCTTCATTGAGCACGTCGATTTCCACACGCAGTGTTCGAGTTGCCGGCTGCAAGACCCAGGCGCTCCGCTTCACCTGACCCTTGATGGTGGCGTTGCCGGCGGCTGGAGTGCGAATGATGGCTTCGCATCCCGCCTGCACCAGCGTCGCGTCCCCTTCGGGAATATCCACCAGCACGCGCACGGTATCGGCCTGAACCACCACCAGCAGCGGCCTTTCGGCGGCGTTTTTTCCCGGCTGGACGAGATGCCCCGTATCGACATTCCGCGCGATCACCGTGCCGTCATACGGCGCTCGAACCGTCAGATATTGCAGCCAGGTCTTCGCCCGCCGCTCCTCCGCATCCGCCACATCCAACCGAGACTTCGCCGCGGCCAAGTCGGCTTCGGCTTGTTCCATGCCGGCTTCCTTTTCGGCGACCTGACTGCGGGCGGATGTAATTTTGGCGGCAACTTCCTTCTTCGCCGCTTCCGCCTCCTGCAATCGGCTCAGGGCTTCGTCCACGAGCTTTCGCGTGCTGGCCTTTTCTTGAAACAAAACGTTCACCCGTTCCATTTCCGACTTAGCCTGTGTGTACACTGCTTCCGCCCGATGCGTGGCTGCTTCCGCCTCGGCGACGCCCGCAATTGCCGATTCCTTGGCGGCGGCGGCGACCTTGATGGCGGCCTCGGCCTGCGTGATTTGCGATTTGGCTTGGGCGACGAAGGCCGCCTTTTGCAGCACGTCCTCCTGCAATTCTGGGGCATCGATTTCCAACAGTACCTGGCCCGCCTCGACGACGTTTCCCTTGTCATCGAGTTTCGGACCTTTCACGGCATCGCCAATATCCACGTGCACCTTGCCGACAAATCCGGTCACTTTCGCGAACACGGGGGTCTCTTCGAGCGCCCGCACTTGTCCCGGTTGCTCGGTGCGGCGGATGAGCGTTTTCTTCTGCGGCGCGATGACGGAGACTCGCAGAGCGGATTCTTCAGCGTTGTGCCCTTCCCCCTTCGGAGCCGCTGCCTCCGGACCGCACCCAGCAACCAGCAGAATTAACGGACAAAACAGCTGCAGATTCCAAATCTGAAAAGACAGATAACTCTTCATGGCTAATTCCCATCCACGGTTGCTGCCGCATGGAAGTACGCGCTGTCGGGATCGGCGGGATCCAACGAAGCCGAGGCCACATTCGCTCGCCGCTGGGTCAGGGCGAACAGGGCCGGCAGAACGAGCAGCGTTGCGCAGGTCGCACCAATCAAACCGCCAATGACTGCCCGGCCCAGCGGAGCCGTCTGCGGACCCGATTCCCCCAAAGCCAGCGCCATCGGCAACATGCCGGCCAGCATCGCAAAGCTCGTCATCAAAATCGGCCGCAGCCGGTGAATTGCTCCATCCACCGCGGCGGCATCTGCCGTGACACGATTCTCTTTGCGGGCCTTCTCGGCGAAAGTAACCAGCAGAATGGCGTTGGCCATTCCCACGCCAATCGCCATGATCGCTCCGATGAACGACTGGATATTCATCGTCGTGCCCGTGAAATAGAGCATGACAACGACGCCCGAAATCACGCCCGGAGCCGCAAACACCGCCACCAGCGACAGCCGCAACGACTGGAAGTTGGCGGCCAAAAGCAGAAAGATCATGACCACGGCCAAGCCCAGACCCATTCCCAGCCCGCTCACCATCTGCCGCATCGGCGGAATCTGGCCCCGGATTTCGTGTGTCACGCGGCCCAGCTTGGGACCAGTCCTTTCCAGTTCCGTCTTTTCAGCGTCATCCTTCCGCTTCACCTCCGCCAGAAGTGTGGAGATTCGCCTAGAAATACTTCCCAAGTCCCTCCCCTGAACATTCGCCGTGAGGCTGATTTCTCGCTTCATGTTGTAACGGTCGAACTGCCCCGGCATTGTTCCCGTGGTGAGTTGGGCAATGTCCCGGAGTAGCAGCGGCTGGTCGGTTTGCTTCTGGACGGGGACCATTCCGAGCTCCGCGGCACCTTTCATCAGCCGCTGCGGGATTTCCACCTGCACCTGATAGCCAATGCCCGTTTTGGGGTCGGGCCAGTAGTTGGGAACGACAAACCGGCTGGACGAGGTGGCGGCGACGACCGACCGGGTGACCTGGCTCATCGTTGCTCCACTCTGCCCCGCTTTCTCCCGGTCCACTTTGACTTCCACCGTGGGATAATCGAGCGACTGCGAAACCTGCACGTCTCGTAACTCCGGGATTTGCTTCAAGCTCTTTTCCACTTTCGCCAGATAATCCCGGTTCTCTTTGAGATTGCCGCCGCGAACCGCGATTTCCAGCGGGGTCGGCGAGCCAAAGCTCATCACTTCGCTGACGATGTCGGCGGGCTCGAACGAAAAGCGGACTTTGGGCATCTTGGCGGCCAGTTCCTGTCGCAGTTCCTCCTTCATCGCTTCGGTGCTGATGCCGCTATGGGGCTTGAGGGCGATGCGCAGAATGGCCTCTTCCGGGCCGCGCGAAAACTGATAGACGGCGTTGATGGGAAAGCTGGAAGGGATGGTGCCGACGTAACCCAGTGTCAAATCGACGTTCTGCGGCCCGACCTTCTGCTTGATGAGATCCAAAACGTCGAGGGCGATTCGCTCCGTCTTCTCGATATGCGTCCCGTCTTCCGCTCGCAGTCGGAGGCGAAACTCGCCGACATCCACCTTGGGAAAAATCTCCAGCCCCAGCTTAGGACAAAAATTCACGATGAAGATGCCGCACAGGGCGATGTACGACGGCACGACCAGCCACCGCCAGTTCACAAGACGCTGCGTGAGGCCGGCATAAAAGCTCCGGACTGCGTCAAGCGAGAATAGCCACAGGATCCGTCCCAGCCGGGTCCGAGGAGCCTGACGCTCAACATGCGGATAATGCCTGAGCAACCAGGTGGCCACTACCGGTACAAACGTGCTGGACAGGACGTAGGAAGCAACCATCGCAAACCCGACCGACAGGGACAGCGGCACGAATAGTTCTCGCGGAGCACCCGTCATGAAAAACGATGGCACAAAGACGGCCAGAATGCACAGCATCGCCAAGAGGCGCGGCACGGCGGTCTGGGCATTTCCTTGGCGGACGGCCCAGGCGATGGAGTCGGTATGCTGAAACTGGGCATGGATGTTCTCGATTTCCACGGTCGCTTCATCTACCAGAATCCCCACGGCGAGTGCCAGGCCTCCCAGCGTCATCAAGTTGATGGTTTGTCCGCAGAGCCAAAGGCCGACAATCGCGGACATGATCGCCAGAGGGATATTGACCACCACCACCACGGCACTGCGCCAGTCCCGCAGGAACAGCAGCACCATCAGCCCTGTCAGGATGGCTCCCAAAGTCCCCTCGATGAACAAGCTTTGAATGGCGCGTGTTACATACGGCGACTGATCAAATTCAAAGCTCACCTTGATGTCCGGCGGCAGCTCCCTTTGCATGCTGGGCAGTGCCCGTTTGATCTCGTCGATGACGTTTATCGTGGACGCGTCAGCCCGCTTGGTCGCCAGGATGTAGACCGCCCGCCGTCCGTTGACCAGGGCATAGCCCGTGGCGATGTCGGCTGCATCGTCAATCGTTCCCAGGTCGCGCAAATAGACGGTGGAAGTGCCCGTGCGAATAGGAATGCTGCCGAGTTCGCGCGGCTCCTTGACCATCGCGTTGGTCGGAACGATCGGGTAGCGGTCGCCGATGTGCAGATTGCCCGAGGGGCTTACGGTATTTCCGCTGGTCAGAGCGCTCACGACATCATCTGGGGATATGCCGTAGGCCCGCAGCCGATCGGGATCGACCCGCACCACCACGGTCCGAGAGCTGCCGCCAAAGGGTGGCGGGGCCGATACGCCGGGAAGTGCCGCGAACAGCGGTCGCACCTTAAAGAGGGCCTGATCCTGAATCTCCGAGATCGTCTTCGTTTCGCTCGATAGCACCAGATAGCCGACGGGAACGCTGCCGGTATCAAACCGCATGACGAACGGCGAGACTGTCCCCGGCGGCATGAAAGCCCGCGAACGGTTGACGTAGTTAATCGTCTCCGCCATCGCCTGAGACATATTCGTCCCCGGATGGAAGAAGAGCTTCATCAAGGCGTTCCCCTGCACGCTCTTGCTCTCGACATGATGGATGCCGCTGATGTAGAGGAAGTGGTACTCGTAGTAGTTGGTGATCAGCCCTTCCATCTGAGCCGGGTCCATGCCGCCATACGGCTGGCAAACGTAGATCACCGGCAGGTTAAGGGCCGGAAAGATATCGACCGGCATCCGTTTGAGCGGCAGCTCGATGCCGACTTTCGCCAGGGACTGATCAAGCTGCTTGGGCCGCACGGCCGCCAGGCAGGCCAGAACGACCGCCGTCAGGGCCACCATCACGGTCATCGGCCGCCGCATGGCAAAGACGATGGGGTTCATGGCGGTGCCGTGGCATGGGAAGGCGGGCGAGTTCGGCAGAGAGGTATAGAACTAACGTAGTTGCGGAGACGAAAAAACGCAATCTACAAAGAGAGTTTCAACCACTCTTGTCAGGTTACCGAGCGGCCGCGCCTGGCACCGGGTGAACCGGAGCGATCTGGTCAATGACAACGGGCGAAGGGCCATGCAGTCCAGCGACTGGCGTCTGGCAGGGAGCCTGGCACTGACAGGCAGGGCGGCAGACCTTCACCTGGCGGCGCTCGATGAATTCTTCCGGCACGCATTTGAGGGCGCAGGTCTCACCGCAGGTGATTTCCTTCTTGATCAGAACCCGTTTGTAGCGAACGTCCTTGCACTCCCGGCATTCGTCGCAGTGGCCGCAATGCCCGCATTTGGGGAGTTTCGTGAGGCAGAAGGGGACATCCTTCACCTCGTAGACGGTCTTTTTGATCGCCTTCTTCTCTTCCACAACCTTGCAGCGATGGCAGACGACGTCCTGCCACTCGCAAACTTCGACCATCGGGCAGTGGCAGTGCTTGCCGCCGTTGCAGTGGTGGCCGAGCATGTCAGCCGCACCGCTATAGGAGAGGCCGGCGAGAATTGCGAAGACGGCAAAGGCGATGAGGAGTTTGGTACGCATGGAGGATTGTCCGTACGGGATAGTCGGGGAGATGTGAAAGTAGTCGGGACACTCCGTGTGCCGATATGTCGGCGCACGGAGTGAGCGGACTACTATGTTAAAAATCCTGGGCGATACGGAAGCCCCAGCCGTGGATCCAGCCGGTGCCGCCGCGGTTGACGGGGACGTTGACGCTGGCATCCGAGATTCGGTAAGTGGCCATGTAGTCGAACTGGACCTTCATATTGGGATTGAGGTACCAGTTGAGGCCGGCGCTGAAGTTATTGAGGATGCCGCCGTTGAGTCCGGCGCTGTTCAGGTTGAGGTAGTTGTAACGGGCTCCGACCTGCCAGGCCCCCAGGCCGAAAATGTTGCCGCATTCGCCGGGCATCAGGAAGAAGTTTTCGTAGGGGACGACCCGGTCAAAAGCCGCCCGTTCAAAGCTATAACGATCGTTCTCGCCGGTGAGGAAGCAAAGCAGTTGCACGTAGCCGCCGTGATAAACCGCGGTTCCGAGATTGGGTCCTGCCACGCCGGTTGTGCTATTGACGGTGCGAACATCGTCCGAGAAATCCACCAGGTATTCCGATTGAAGCGTCCACGGGCCGCGGACCATTGCCAGCTCCGTGTTGAGCCACGTCTGCCGCGACAACAGCAAATTGCCGGTGTCCGCAGGCAATGGCCAGGTGGAGGAGATGCCACTGCGGATGGCATCACGGGTGCGATAACGATAAACGTCGTTGTATCCCGAGCGAACGCTGGCGGAGAAACCGAGGTGGGTCAGGCCGCGACCTTCGTCGACATACCAGGGAAGGGCGGTGACGCGGCCCGTGACGGCATAATCTTGGCTGTTGTTGTTGTAGGCAAAGATGTTGATGCCGGGCTTATAGACGCCAATGTTCCAGGTTCCCCGCTCTTCCCACATGGTGTTGAACATCGAGATGCCCGGCGTGAAGCCGTTGAACGAGCCGCCGTAAAACGTGTCCTGGTTGTAGGAACGCTCCATGAACGGCTGAAAGCGGCTGGAAACGAGGTGCTCAAAGCCAATGGCTTCTTTCTGGTTGCCGACGCGGATGTTGCCCACGACCGGCAGTTTCGTGAAGGTCCACCACAGGTCTGTGGGAGCGGTGACGGCCGTGGGAAGCGGGTTTTGCGGAAAGATGCCGGGTGCTGTTGGGGTCAGCGAAGTGAAGTAGTTGTTGGAATTGATGAAGTCGAACTCGGCAGCGAAATCGATGTTTTCATGCATCGTGCCGTCCATCCGGAAACGGGCGCGGCGGAAGTCGACGCCGTCGGTGTAAGGCGTATTGATATGGTTGAAGGGAGCACCGACGCCGGGAGTCTCCACCGTCTGAATCGCCGGGTCCACGCTGAAGGCGGAGCCATCGAACTGATAGCGGCCACCGACATGCAGGCGAAAGGCCTTGTCCTTGGACTGGATCTCCACGCCGTTCTTCCAACTCGCCGTCATGCTGGAGTCTTTGCCGACTTCGATCTCTTCGTCCTCGGCGACGGACTTCTGTTCGGCCAGGATCGTATCGACAGCGCTTCGCAGCTCGCTATTCGCGGCGAAAGCATTCGCGGAATCGACCCGGTAATACTTGTCTTCGTTCTCCGCCGGGTCACTCTCCGGCAGCCGGCGCAGCACCGCGGACTTGAGCTCCAGGTTCTCGCGCTCCAGCCGGGCGACCCGAGTCTCCAGTGATTCCACTTCCCCAGCTGGTTGCTCGACAGCCTCCTGAGCAATGGAGAGCGGAGTTCCCGTGGCAAAGGCAATGCCCAACAAGTAGGTAGCAAGAGACTTGCGCATGACAGGATTACTCTGCAAGGAACGATAAGGCATGAGAGAGGCGTGGCAGCGATAGCACTGATAGCAGCGGTAGGGAGGGCAATTCTGCACTTACCCAGTTTGTCGGAATTGCCGTAAGCCCCGGATTATTCAAAGATCGGGCTTCGCACTATCTTGCCACTTGCACAGCTAGTGCCTGGCAATTCGGGGGGCCTGACTACTCTGAGTTGGGAACTAAACCGACCAGTAAGGGGCCACCAACGTGTGCTGCATTAGTAGTTGATCTGGAACTGCAGCCTCAAAATATCCCCTTCGAATTGCTGATAGGACGTCGCAGGACTGACCTGTGCAACGGTATTGGTCCGATCGGTGGACGTGTACTGCATTGTCAATTCCATCTGCGGGTTGAACTGCCACTCCACGCCAGCTTCCCACTCGCTGATCTGGCAGAAGGGAGCGTTGCGTTCGGGCTTGTATCCTCCCTCGTAGTATTGGTAGCGGACGAATGGAAAAAACGTTCCCCAGCAATCGGTGACCTGGCGGTAGTGCATCATGACATAGCCACCGGTCAGAGCTCGGTCCGTTACGGCGGTGTGGGCGTCGTTGAGCGAGGGACCGCGACCGACGTTCCATTCCGCTTGAAACCCTAATGGCTGTGGATACCAAATGAAGGTACCGCCGACTCGCTTGTCGAGAATGTCACGAGTTCCTTGCTCGAGCGTCCCGAGAGGTCGTCCGGGTCCAGGGGCACCGGGGGGATCGATGATCGACGACAACACCGCATACTCTCCCGAATAGGCTTGTACGCCAATTTCCATTACCTGGCCCCCTTCAAATTGATGAGGGAGCGTCAGTCGCGTGACCAAATGCAAGTTGTCATTCTGTTCGTTGAACGAGCCCCCCTGGCCGTTATATACTCCAATGCCAAAAACGCCGTAGTTTCCCGATCCTTTGAGCCCTTGGTCGAGCACGTACTTGAACAGGTCCTGGGCGTACTCCGGCGTCCAGTAAAAGATCAGGCCGAGATCGCGTTCATTCCGCACTGCGCTGTTGAAGCCGTCGTTGCGGTCGAGCGGGATGCGGTTCGAGCTGGATTGCAGGTTCTCCCAACCGAAGGGAATCTTGGACTGCCCGATGCGGATACGAAAAACCTTATTGCAATCGAGATAGAGATCGCCGTACCAGTCGCGAATCTGGCAGAACTGATTGACGTCCGCGCTGCTTCCCGAAACTGCCGAGGCGAAGTCGGGCTGAAGATAGACGTACATATACTCGGACACATCACCCGAGATAATGACCCGCGCTCGGCGAATCAAAAAGCTCTGGTTGTCGCCAATGGAACGGTCCCCTACATATTGGGCCGGAGCGCCGCTTTCATTGAACACTTCGTTGATGCGAAACTGGGCATAACCGCGGATGCTCAGCCGGTCGTACCACTTCTTGGTATCTCTGGCGGTTCCGGGCGGACGACGGGTCTGTTGATCGACCGTAATGATGGAAGGATCGCGCACTAGATCCCACCGACCGGGAATTGAAGTAAACAGACTGGAATCTTCGTTCTGGGATGGTTGCGGGTCTTGCATGGCCTCCAGACGCGATTCGGTTTGTTCGATTCGCTGGAGTAGTTCCTCGATCGTGGAGCTACTTCCCAAAACAGTCGCGGTGGCGGCTGCGGAATGGGGAGAAAGTTGCTGGTCAGCGTCTTGGCCGTTGGATGCCCGTTCGCACACCAAACTGGCAATCGCAAACAACAACAGAGCAAGAGACTTGCGCATGGCGGGCTTATTCTGGAGAGATCGATAAGGCGGGAGAGACTCGTCGCAGCGATAGCACTGATAGCAGCGGTATGGAGGACAATTCTGTCCTTACCTAGTTTGTCGGAATTGACGCATTACCCGATTCATAAAATGGTCATGCTTCGCGCAGTCTTAACAATCAAATAGCGAGCTGCCAGCATTTGAGGGGAGCACTCTCATTCAGTCAGTTATTTTGAGTAGTCAAAATTGTGTTTTGGATTGCGTGAAAACATAGCCAAGCGTCGATAGCTTTGATAACAGTCTTTCCTAAGTTATCGAATTTGCCGCGAGGACCATTGGCCATGAGATTGACGCAAGCGAACCGCAGAATCGCCATGGGCGTGGTCTGGGGAATTTTCCTTTTTGCGGGCTGGCAAGTGTGCCGCGCTCAGGAGCCCGTGATTGACCTGACGGAGATTGATCCAGGTTACTCCGATAGCGGCCGTGGCACGCTGATGCAGTGGAGTTATGGGACTAGCTTCGGCGGGGGACCTCCGGGGCGCGACGAACCGCTGGTTTCGGACCGGCCGGATTTCACCGAGGCGAGCACCACAGTGGGTCGCGGCGTCGCTCAAGTGGAAATGGGATACACGTTCACGGAGAATAACGATGGGGGCGTGCGAACCCGTTCCCATTCTGCCCCAGAAATGCTCTGGCGAATTGGAATGTTCGCGGACTGGTTTGAGTTCCGAATTGCCTACAACGTTCCCACCTCCCGAACCGCCGCGTCTCACCTGCCCGGTATTTCCGTTGCTGGAAGCGATGACCTCTATCTGGGGTTCAAACTGGGTCTAACTCCTCAGGAAGGATTTTTACCGGAAATGGCTCTTGTTCCGCAGATGACAGTGCCGACGGGCCATCCCGATCTCACGGCAGGCATTGTATTGCCGGGCATGAACTGGCTCTATTCTTGGGACATCACCGACGAGTGGAGCTTTGGAGGCAGCACTCAGATCAACAAGTCGGTTGATGATGCTGGCCTGGCGCACTTTGAGATCGCTCAGTCGCTTACTATCGGAATTAGCCTTACTGAAAAACTGGGGCTGTATACGGAATGGTTCGTCCTTGCTCCCTCGGGGGCAAGGGATGTACGAACCCAGCATTACCTGGACGGCGGCTTCACATTCTCGGTTAGCAATGACCTGCAACTGGACATTCGCGCGGGCATTGGTTTGAGCGACGGCGCGGATGACTTCTTCGCGGGTACCGGCTTTGTGCGACGGTTCTAATTGCTGGCAAACTGGCGATTCGAAGTCCATTCGCCAGCTTGACGCATCTCGCACACCGTGCGCGCCAAATAGTGCGGTTTCGCACACATCTGGACACGCTGGTGGATACAACTGTGCGGCGCGCAACTTGCGGTAGTGCGGAACAGTTATGTTCCTCACTTTCTCTCAAGGAGACGTGCCATGAACCGCTCAGCTTTGGCTCGCGAGTGTTTTGCCTCCCTCCTCGGAATTGTCGTTGCAGGTATTCTCCTCCAGGCCGCGGCGCAAGACGCCGGAGCGAAAATTCGCGGCGAAATCTACTGGCAGACCAAGAAGGTGACGCGGAGCGTCAATTCCGCCAGGGCGATTGCCCAGGATTTCCAAACTTACGTAACGAAAAGCGAGCAGCTCGAACCCTCTGTCGTGAATGACGTGAAGGTGGAGCTTGGCCGCTACCTGGACGATGCGGGGAAACATCTGGCGATCATGAAGAAGGACTTCGCCAAGGACAAGGAAACCGCGGCGGCCATCGAGAAGATTGAGAAAGATCTGGCCGTGGCGGTGGACGCCAATAAGGCCATGATCGAGTGCTGCGCGAGCGAGAAGTTCGATAAGGTCGCGGGCATGGAGTGCTGCATCGTTATGGTGAAGCAACTCGACAAGATTCACGCCGCTCATCAAGAGCTGATGAAGAAGCTGACGGCGAAGCCGGCCAAGGCCGCTGCGAAATAGTCCTCTCAACGCTGCGTTGGAGGACCTAACAAAAAAGCCCGCGAGTTGCCTTCGCGGGCCTTTGAGATGTTGAGGTAAACAACCAGCACTATCGCTTGCTGAACTGCACGCCGCGACGGGCACCACGCAGGCCGTACTTCTTGCGTTCCTTCATGCGGGAATCCCGCGTGAGAAAGCCGTTGCCGCGGAGGTGGGCGAATGTAGCCGCATCGTAGTCGCACAAGGCGCGGGCGATACCCATCTTGATTGCGCCGGCCTGGCCGGTCGGTCCGCCGCCGTGGACGCGAACGTGGATATCGACATCGGTGCGGTGATTGGTCGATTCGAGTGCGTCGAGGACCGTAGCTTGGTCGCCGACGACGGGAAAATAACTTTCCAGCGTCCGCTCGTTAATCGAGATTTGTCCGGTGCCGGCTTTGAGGCGAACACGGGCGACCGCAGTCTTGCGGCGGCCGGTTCCCAGGGACTGTCCGCTGATTTTGTCTTTCTTCGTGGCGACCATGTGTTCCTGCAAATGCTACGGACTTAGAGGGAAGGAAAGTTTGAGAACGTATTCTGAAAACTAGATGCTGATCTCTTTGACTTGGGGCAACTGGGCCTGATGCGGATGGTCCGAACCGGGATAGAGCTTGAGTTTGGCCAGCATCTTGAAGGCCAGCTTGTTCTTGGGGAGCATCCGGCGGATGGCGTCCCGCAGCACTCGGTCGGGGTGCCGTTGTAGCCGGCGCTCGACCGTCTCGGTGCGGCGGCCGGTGTAGCCGGTGAACCAGTCGTATTCTTTCTGAACGATTTTTTTGCCGCTGAACTTGATCTTGCCGCAGTTCAGGACGATGACCGAGTCCCCGCACAGGACATGGGCGGTGTAACAGGGGCGGTGCTTCCCCATCAGAATCATGGCGATCTCGCTGGCGAGGCGGCCCACGACCTTGTCGGTTGCGTCCACCACCCACCATTTTTCCACGATTTCGCCAGGCTTGGCTTGGTATGTCTTCGTGCCGGCCACAGTACTACTCCCCAATGTCGCCGCGGCGTCCTAACTGGCTGCCGGGCGGGATGTTACGCGAAAACGCACAATTTAGCATCCCTCGGCTAGGCTGCCAAGGGCTTGAAACGGGCGGTTCTCGCTCGTGGGCGGTTTTCCCGGCTGTTTCTGACGTTGACCCCGCCCCAACGAACACTAAAATGTTGCGATTCTTAGACTTAACCCCACATTGCCGCGCGAACTAGCGCCGGCGGCGTTCCTTCTTTGACCGCATGACGAACCCTGCACCTCCCTCCCCTCCCGACGACACCGCCGATGCCGGCCTGCACGAAGCAGCCCGGCGGGAGAAACTCCGTAAAATTGCCGCCCTGGGGCACGACCCCTGGGGCGGCCGGTTCGATGATCGCACGCTGCTCGGCGAGATTCGGGCTCGCAAGTCCGAGATTCGCTACAAAAAGGAAACCGGCGACCTGATCGAGCCACCGGATCGCGCCGTGAATCCCAATGTCGATTTTCGCCAGTGGGTAGCCGATCAAGGCAAGGGGGAAATGGCTGGTCCCAAGGTTCGGGCCGCCGGACGAATTGTCCTCAACCGCGACACCGGCAAGCTGCGCTTTGTGGACATCCAGGACTGGACCGGCCGCATCCAGCTCTTCATCGGCAAAGCACAGGTGGGCGAGGAAAGCTGGGCTCTTTCCGAAAATTTTGATCTCGGCGACATTATCGGCGTCGATGGCGAATTGAAATACACAAAGATGGGGGAGCTCACCATCTTCGCCGAGAAGCTCCACTTTCTGGCCAAGAGCATCAACCCGCCGCCGGACAAGCACGCCGGCCTCGCCGACCCCGAACTGCGGCAGCGGATGCGGTATCTTGACCTGACCTACACGGAAGGTGTACGCGAAAAATTCATCAGCCGGACGAAAGTGGTGCAGTCGGTTCGTGGGACGCTGAACAAGCAAGGCTTCTGCGAGATCGAAGGCCCCACGCTCCATTCCATCGCCGGCGGAGCAGCCGCTAAACCGTTCATCACGCACCACAACACGCTCGACATGCAGCTCTATCTCCGCATCGCGCTGGAGTTGCATCTCAAGCGGTTGCTCGTCGGCGGGATGGAGCGGGTCTATGAGCTCGGCCGCGTCTATCGCAACGAGGGGATCAGCCCGCGGCACAACCCCGAATTCACGATGCTCGAGGTTTATCAGGCCTTTGGCAATTACGAAACGATGATGGACCTGACGGAGCGGATCATCCTTGACGCCATCGACGCCATCGGCGGCGGCTATGAGCGGCCCTGGGGAGAGAAGACCATCAATTTCTCGCCCCCTTTCGCCCGCAAGACCTACGACCAGCTCTTCCAGGAACAGACCGGCATCGACCCTCTAGACTCCGCCGGCGTGAAGACCCTGGCAGAGAAAATTGGCTTTGAAACGGCCGGCAAGCATCCGGACATCATCAAAAGCGAAGTCTTTGAAGAGAAGGTGGAGGACGCCCTCGTCGGCCCGATCTTCGTGATCGACTACCCCGCCAGCATTTGCCCACTCACCAAGCGGAAGAAGAGCGACCCCAGCGTAGCCGAGCGGTTCGAGCTGTTCGTGCATGGCATGGAAGTCGCCAACGCCTACACCGAGCTCAACGATCCCGACCTGCAAGAACAGCTCTTCCGCACCCAGCTCGCCGGGCAAGCCGCTGACGATTCGATGGCTAAGATGGACGACGACTTCATCACCGCCTTGCGGCACGGAATGCCCCCGGCGGGAGGACTC
>SXGT01579971.1_pt1 | contig 58897 bp, 43 predicted proteins | sample 3176221 | NCBI WGS metagenome assembly SXGT01 (sample SAMN11356862, study PRJNA531348) | freshwater metagenome | isolation source: freshwater sample F1-120 | place: China: Fuxian Lake, Yuxi | collected 2017-12-25 | reverse complement strand
TGATCGCCTCGTGATCGCCTCGTGATCGCCTCGTGATCGCCTCGTGATCGCCTCGTGATCGCCTCGTGATCGCCTCGTGATCGCCTCGTGATCGCCTCGTGATCGCCTCGTGATCGCCTCGTGATCGCAACCGCGGCCAGGGCCGCACACCGGCGAGGACACTGTCCTCCACGGCGGACAGCGCAAAAATGCCGAGGTTTCGAATAAAAAGTCACCAATAACCGCATGGCGCGCGGCGTATTTCGCGCAGCTTCGTCAGCCATTCCCTGCGAAGCCAACCAACCATGAATACTCAAACCCTACTTGTCACCACCCGTCCCGTCATCAGCGTCGATCTTCTGGCAGCCTCCTACCGCTCGGACAGCTTCCCCGCGGACTGGTCGAAGGAGCAACGCGTGCGCTCACTCCACCGCTATGAGCAATGGCTCAAGCTGAAGCAGGCCAATCCCCGCGCGCGAATGGCTCCCACGCGCGACATCGATGAGTTCTGGCATCTGCACATGCTCTCGCCGGTCGCATACCACCGCGACTGCATGCAACTGATCGGCCGCCTGATCGATCATGACGGCGGTTTCGGCAAGGGCGAGGGCGAACTTCCGCAGCTCAAGGCGGTCTTCCTCGATACTGCTCGCCTGTGGGAGCGCGCCTACGGCACCCCCTACCGCGACGATGGTGTCTTCCACGACGCCGACGAAGCCACCAACTGCTGGCATGACTGCGCAGACCGCTGCTGGCACGCCTGCAACGAGAGCAACTGAGGGCACGCAACATGCAGATGCTCGACACGCTGCGCGAGGTGGGCTTCGTCCACCTTCCGGCGCTCGGCGATCGCGCGAGCGCTGGTGCAATCCTGCGCTCGCTGGGCATGCCTGTGCAGACGGAGGAAATCCGGCTGCGACCGAATGCCCACGCCTACGTTGCCAAGCCGGGTCCCGTTCCGATGCACACGGATCATCCGGAAGCCACGCTCGTCGCGTGGCACTGCGAACAGCAGGACGCCGTCGACGGCGCGACCCGCCTGTTCGATGCGCGTGCCTGCCTGGAGGCACTCAGCGAATCGGAGCGCGAGAAGCTGCGCAGGATCGAACTGTGCTGTCCTCCGCTTACCGGTGGACCACCGACACTGCGGCATCCGCTGCTGCGCCGACAGGGCACGGTGGATCTCCTGTTCTGCTCACCCTGGCTGCACGCCGCGAGCGGCTGCGACGAGGAGCAGTGCCAGCTCGACGCTTTCCGTGAACGGCTGCGCGGACACATCGCCGCACAGACCATCGAGCTCAGGTTGCTTCCGGGCGATCTGCTGGTGATCGACAACCAGCGCGTCCTGCATGGCCGCGGAGCCATCGAGGCCGCCAGCCCGCGCCTGCTCCACCGCTGGTGGCTGCAGCTTTCGAACGAGAACTGGCGCGAGGCGGGCTAAGGCTGCGGTGTCGCCCGGTTTGCGAGTAGGCCCGGTTTGCGAGCAGGCCCGGTTTGCGAGCAGGCCCGGTTTGCGAGCAGGCCCGGTTTGCGAGTAGGCCCGGTTTGCGAGTAGGCCCGGTTTGCGAGTAGGCCCGGTTTGCGAGCAGGCCCGGTTTGCGAGCAGGCCGGCTCACAGCCAACGGACAGATGCGGCCGGCGGTGAACGCCGCGGCCGCATCTGCACTCACCAGACCGGCGTGCCCGGGACCCCGGCCTGCAGCGCGAGGATCGAGAACGCCGTTCCGGCCACCTGCATCGACTTCATGTTCGGGAAGTCGATGCTCGAGCCGTCTTCCCACTGCACCTTGATGACGTGCGCCCGCAGCTTCTGGTGCCAGCTCTCGCGCTCGGCCTCGGGCAGCAGGTTGATCAGCTGTCCGCAGTAGGCGTGCCCGAAGAAGTAGAAGTAGGCCGCAACCTGGTAGTACGCCTCGTGCGGAACCGGTTTCATGCGCGCCACATCGAGGAACTTGTGCTGCTCGAAGAAGGCGCGCAGCGCGGAGCGGATGCGCTCCGGGTTGAGCTTGGGATCGCCGGAGCGCGCGAGCGCCAGCGAGCAGACCTGCATGCGACTGAGGCTGCCCTTGACGTCGTTGATCACTTCGCCCGACATGCGCGGGACGACGGAGTGATCGTAGGTGTACGCACCGCTCGGCAGGTAGCACAGCTGCATGTAGCGCTGGGCGCGCGCGATCACGGCCGAATCGATCTTCCAGCCCAGTTCGCGAGCCCTGACCAGGCCGATCACGGCCGCGCCGGTGGTGAACGACGTGGACCAGGTGGGCCGGCGGGAAACCACCGGTCCCTCGTAGTAGCCCCAGCCGCCGGCGGGCTCCTGATGCTTCTCCAGCAGGGCATAGAACTGCATGCCCCGGGCGGCGATGCGCTCCTGCCAGTCCTTGGCGGCATAGCGCGGGTCGGCGGCGGCCACCGTCATCGCGTGCAGGCCGTAGACCGCCGGCCAGGAAGCATCGACATCCCAGTCGTTGCCGCGCTTGGGAACGCGCGTGGTCGTCAGCCAGGTGAGCAGCCGTTCGAGCTCGGCGTCGCGCTCCTTGGTCGAACCGAGCGAACTCAGCGCGCAGAAGGCGAGGCTGTTGGCCGCCAGGTGGAAGCAATAGTAGGTCTCCACGGCAAAGCCCGTGAACTGCACCGAGTCGATCACGCCCGATCCGAAGCTGCCGTCCGCGTTCTGATTGCGGCTGAACCAGCCGGCGGACTTCAGGATCGAGCTGCGGGCCTCATCGACCCCCAGGACGGGGGTCTGGGGAGCATTGGCCGGGGCCGGCCGCGCTGCGCCGGGTTCCTGGACAAGCAACAGGAGGGCGAAGAGGAGCTGCATGCGGTTTTTTTACCCGATTGGGCGGGAGCAGTGTTCGATAAGCGGGTTTCTGCAGGCCTGCCATGATCCTAGCCCTCCTGATGTCGCTGTTGTCGGCCGCACCGGCTGCCCAGATCCCCTGGACCCCCTCGCTGGAGAAGGCTCTGGAGCAGTCCAAGGCCGAGAGCAAGGTGCTGTTCCTCGCCATCAACATGGACGGGGAGGCAGCCAACGAGCGCGTGGCGAAGAGGGTCTATGCCGACAAGGCGGTCATCGAGCAGGCCGCGCGCACGCTCAATGTGATCGCCTCCGCCAGCGAGCATGCGGGCACGGGCAAGCCCTGCACGCGCTTCGACGGCGTCACCTGCATGGACCACCGCCGTTCCGACACGGTGGCGCGTCAGCAGTTCCTCAAGGCGGACTCGCAGGGCTTCGTGGTGGCCCCGCAGCACGTGTTCCTCGGCCCGGATGGCAAGGTGATCCTCTCCGTTCCGTACGAGATCGTCGCCAGCGAGCTGGTCTGGTGCTTCGCGACGGCACAGGCCAAGGCCTTCCCTGACGCCAAGTACCCGATGCCCGAAGGTGCGCGCATGCCCCGGCGCGTGATCATGGGCGGTGTCTACGATCCGGGCAGCAGCGAAGCGGGTGCGGCTCCGCCGACCAAGGCCGAAGTTCAGGAGATCATCAAGGAGCTGCGCAAGGGTGTCAGCGCACAGGATCGCATGGCTAAGCTGCTGCGCCTGATCCTCTCGGATGACCCCGATGCGGTGGAGTACATCGAGCAGGAGCTCAAGTCGAGCGGCGCCGCCCAGGGCGGTGGCCGCGGCGGCGGAGGTGGCGGCGGTCGCGGCGGTGGAGGTGCCGGCGGAGGAGGAGGAGGCCGCGGCGGTGGCGATGGCGCCGAGCGCCATGCCCGCATCCTGCAGGCAATCGGCGCCTTCGGACCGCTGGTGTACACACCCCTGACGCAGCCGTTCCTGACCAACAGTGATCCCAATCTGCGCAGCGCGGCCGCCGTGGCACTCGAGCAGCTCGGCAGCCCCGAGGCGCTCAAGGATCTGCAGGCTGCGCTGACCGAGGAAAAGGACCCGGACGTCAAGAAGCGTCTGGTGCGCGCGCTGGGCAGCTGCGGGGCCAGCGAAGGTCGCATCCAGACGCTGCTCCAGCGTCAGCTGAAGTCCGAGAAGAACCCCTCCAACCGCGCCGCGGTGATCGTGGCGCTGGGCTACACGCAGGAAAATCCGTCCAACGACAGCTTCCTCGAGGGCCTGCTGGCGGGCACCGCCCCGCTGGACGCGCAGGCCGCCGCAGCAGGTGCGGCGCTGTCTCGCAACGAACGCTGGAAGCCGGTGCTCGAGAAGCTCATTGCGAGCACGCAGGATGCCACGCAGAAGGCCGCGTTCGAAAAGGCGCTCGAGATCGTGCAGAGCGGCAAGCTCGCGGCGCTGGCACCGGTGATCGAGAAGCTGACCGGGGACGACCTGCCGCGCGAGCGTATTTTCGGGGTGAAATAGTCACGCTCCGCACGCACGGTTTTCCGCACGGTTTTCCACACGCAGGCGCAAACTCAGCGCCGGCTCCCCGCAAACTCACCGCAATGCCGGTGCCCGCACAGGAACTGGGCGGCCCGCGCGCACGAAGCTCGCGAACCGCCCGCTTGATGTCGTGGCAGCCTCAGACCGACTCGCACGCCCCCTCATCGATTGATGAGGAAACAGGCGCAGCGAGGAGACCTGCGGCACCTCGACCTGCTTGTGTAACGATTCGCACAGCCAGTGGGAAGACCTCGCAGCATCATTCTTGTCGTCGTCTGCGTTGTGCGATGAGTCCGGGCAGCAGCTCCAACGCTCGCATCGTAGCCAGCGCAGTGCGCACGCGCTCGCCGGTGCGCGTCTCTTCCAGTGCCAGTTCCGCACAGGCGCGGCGACATTCCTCGATCACACCGGCGGCGGCTTCGAGATCCGACTCCTCGAGCCATGTCAGCGCCATGCGATCGTAGGCACGGATGCGCACCAGCGGATCCTCCGCCATGAGCGCCAGTCTTCGCCAAGCCCGGCGCGCATCGCTCATGCGTCCGCGCGATTGCTCGATGGCCCCGCACCAATGGGCAGCTTCCTCGCGCAGGGCGGAGCGGGCCAGCGGATCGAGCTCGATCTGGGACAGCAGCTGCAGGGCCGACTCCAACCGACCCGCTCGACGGTCCAGATGAGCCAACTCGAGGCGTGCGCGGTCGCGAAACGTGATCCCCGGCGGCTGATCGGCGGCGATCAGCCACTCTCTGCGGGCGGCCTCCGCATCACCGGCGGCACGCAGCAGCTCGCCGGCGCGAAAGCTCGCTTCCGCGCAGACCTCGCGAGCGAACGGGTACTGTCGGCGCACGCTGCGAAAGGCCTCCAGTGCCTGTTCCCGCAGCCCAGGCTGCTGTGCGGCGGGAGCCGTCCGCCATTCACCGCGCAAGGCCATGGCGCGTGCCAGCGCCGCCTGTGCGGGATCCTCTGGACCGCGGCCCTGCCAGCACAGCAGCAGGATGGGCAACCACCACATCATGTGTTGTCCTCCACGAAGGTCTCGCGGTCCGCGGACTCGAGCAGACGCGGAAGCTGCTCGTGCAGCCGCTTCAGAACCCGTTTGCGGGCACGGAACATGTGGTCCTTGCCGCGTGCACAGGCGCGCGGCTCCGCTTCGCAGACGCTGGCGAGCCCGTAGCGCTCCGAGAGCAGGTGCTGGTCGGATCCGCGCAGCTGATACAGAGCCTCGTGCAATTGCTCGAAGAGCTCGTCGCGCAGCACCGGCCGTCCGCAGATGGTGATGCTCTCGGCCAGCGAGCGCGTGCCCGGTTCGTATTCGCGGCTGGGCAATAGCTCCAGCACCCCGTCGCTGCCCGCCACCGGCGGCTGGCGGCTCTGCGTCCGCAGCCGTTCGCTCAGGACGCTGCGCGCGATCTGACGCAGCCAGCCGCGCAGATTGCGCGGATCCCGCAGCCGCCTGCGGAAGCGCGCCGCGCGCAGCAGCGTCTCCTGCAGCAGGTCATCCACCTCATCCGACCGGCGGCTGCGCCGCTCCAGTTCCTTGCGCAGGGCCGGGATGAAGTGCTCCAGCCCGTCCCAGCAGTATTGCGACTCGTGCGCATCCATGGCGCGACTCCTTGTTCCGGCACCATCGCCGGCCATGAGGAGACGGGCTCTGCGCGCACCCGCCGAGCGCAGCGCGCTGCCCACAGCTTCGCGGGCCGCACTGCGTCGAATTCGAAATGGGGAAGTTCCGAATCAGCTCGGGATCCGGCGCTCGCCGCTGCCCGCTTTCGGCGCAACGAGCATCACGCTGGCGAGCTCCCCCGCCCGGGCTTCGCCGCACAGCTGGGCCACTAGATCCAGCGCGAAGTCGAGCGCGGTGCCCACGCCCATGCTGGTTGTGATCCCCTCCGAACGCACCACGGCCTGCCCGGGGAGGCATTGGCCGTGGCGGATCTCCTGACGAACGGCGGGGTAGCTGGTCCATTGCCGGCCTTCGAGCAGCCCGGCAGCGTCCAGCACCAGCGGAGCGGCGCAGATCGCGGCCACGAGGCGCCGCTGCGACACCGACTTGCGCAGCAGCTCCAGCAGCGGCTCGTGCGCGGCGAGGTGCCGGGTGCCGGGCATTCCACCGGGGCAGACGATGCCGTCGAAGACCCCGCCCGCCACGGCGGACAGCTCAACATCCGTCTCAATCCCCACTCCGTGGGAACCGCGCACAATGCCCGGCTGGAGCCCGGCCACAACGACCTCGCAGCCGGCGCGCCGCAGCACATCGATGATCGTCACGGCTTCGATCTCCTCGAAGCCGGGGGCCAGCGGCACGAGAACCCTCATGGTCCGGTGGGGTGCGTTGCTCATGGGAGCGTGAGTCTAGCTATGCTCAGGTGCTCATGAGTGCTCCGCAGTCCGTACCGGTGCTCGTCAGCGCCTGCCTGATCGGGCGCTACTGCCGGTATGACGGCCGCACCAACCGCGACCGCGTGCTGGAGCAGGAACTGGCCGCCAGAGGCGAGCAGGCCGTGCCCTACTGCCCCGAGGAAGAGGGCGGGCTCGCGACGCCGCGCGCCCCGGCCTGGATTGAAAGCGAGAGCGCCGCTGCGGTGCTCGACGGCCGCGACCGCGTGATCACCGACGGCGGACGCGATGTCACCGCCGAGTTCATCGCCGGCGCTCAAGGCGCTCTCGCGCTCTGCCGGGCGCACGGCATCCAGCGCGCGTATCTGAAGGCGCGCTCGCCCTCCTGCGGCACCTGCCAGACGCACGTCGGCGGGGCGCTGGTGCAGGGCCCCGGCGTGACGGCGGCGCACCTGCGGCGCGCAGGGATCGAGACGATCGACGTCGAAGGCAAGCGGGAGCAGCCATGAACCCGCTGCCGGCCTGGGCCACGCGCAGCCACCTGAAGCTGACGCTGTACTTTCTGCTGCTGACGGGCGCAGCGCTGGCCGGATCGTGGTGGGCTTCCGAACGGATGCAGACGGATCCGGAGCGGATGCAGCGCTGGTGGCTCTTGAGCGTGCTGGCGCTGGGACTCCTCGGTTGGCTGGGTGTGCTGTTTCAGCGGCTGCGCACGCTTCCGGCGCGGCGCGAGGAGCTGCGCCAGTGGGCCGCGCAGGTGCGCAGCGACGCTCAGCGCTATCAGGAGCTGTTCGAGAGCTCTTCCGATCTTCTGCTGCTGTATGAAGCTGGCACGCTGCGCCGCATCGATGCCAATGCGCGTGCGCGTGCCGTGCTCGAAGGGCGGCTGCCGCTGGAGAGCGAGCCCTGGCCGCGGCTTCTCAGGGAGCGGCCGCAGGAGCTGCAGGAGCTCGAAGTGCGCGCTGCGGACGGCAGCTTGCGCCGCATGGAGGTGCGCATCTCCGGCAGTCAGTTCCTGCTGATCAGCCTGCGCGATCGGACCCGCGAGCGCGAAATGGAGCGCGAGCTCGCGATTCGCGAGCGGCTCTCGTCCATCGGCCTTTTGACGGCGGGTGTGGCGCACGAGATCAACAATCCGCTCGAGGGCATCGCCAACTATCTCAAGCTGCTCGAGAACCCGCAGCTCTCCGCGGAGGCGCGTGCGCGCCACCTCGGGCAGGTCCAGCACGGCCTGGGCCGCATCCGCGACCTCGTGCGGGAGCTGCTGCGCTTCGCGCGTCCGCAGCGCGGCGATGCCAGCATCGATCTCGCGGAGGTCATCCAGGCCGCGCGCAAGCTCGTGGCGCTCTCCGAGCCCCTGCGCAAGGTCGAATTCCGCTTCGAGGGCTTCGAGCGACCCTGCATCGTCACGGCTGATGCCGGGCGGCTGGAGCAGGTGTTCGTCAATCTGTTCCTCAATGCCGGTCACGCCATGCAGGGTGCCGGTTCCATCCGGGTGCGCATCCTCCGTGAGAGTGGTGGGCGTGCGGTCAGTGTGCGCGTGGAGGATTCCGGACCGGGCATCGCACCGGAACACCTCCAGAAGCTCTTCGACCCGTTCTTCACGACCGGGGAAGGCAGCGGACTGGGCCTGTCGGTGTCCTGGGGCATCGTGCGCGCGCACGGTGGCATGCTGCGCGCCGAGAACCTGCCCGGCGGCGGAGCCTGTTTCGTGCTCGACTTGCCGCTCAGCTCCGGCACAGGATGAGGCCATGAGCGCAGCTGCCCGCATCCTGATCGTCGACGACGAGGAATTCGTGCGTGAATCGCTGGCCGAGCTGCTGCGCGCGCACGGCCATGAAGTTGCGACCGCGCGCAACGGCAACGAAGCGGTGCAGTGGCTCGAGTCCCACCGCTGCGATGTGATCCTCAGCGATCTGCGCATGCCGCGCGCGGATGGCATGTCGCTGCTCGCGCAGGCGCGCCGCCACGATGCGCGCATTCCGATCGTGCTGATCACCGGCGCCGGCACCGTGCAGGATGCCGTGCAGGCCATGCGTCAGGGTGCCTTCGACTTCGTGCTGAAGCCGGTGGAACCGGACGCGCTGCTGCGGCTGATGAATCGCGCCGTCGAGCACTCGCGTCTGCAGGGAGAGCTCGCCGGCCTGCGCACCTCGATGGCGACATGGCGGCGGCGCGAAGCCCTGATCGGCAGCTCCGCGCGCATGCAGCGCCTGCGCCAGGAGATCGAGCGCTGCACGAGGGCGCGCAGTGTCCTGATCGCCGGACCGTCCGGCAGCGGCAAGGAGCTGATTGCGCGCGAGTGGCACCTGCACGGCCCGCGCGCCAAGGAGGCGCTAGTGGGCTTCGATCCGCTGCGCGATGTGCTCGCCGAGCGCGCTCTGCAGGCCGAGGGCGGCACGCTGATGCTGCTCAATGTCGGCGAAAGCGGGCCGGCCCTGCAGCTGGAGCTCGCCCGTCTGATCGAACAGGGCGAGGTGCGCAGCGCCGCCGGAGGCACGCGCGTGCTCCATCTGGGCATCGCAGCGCTGTTGAAGCAGGAACCCGGCTGCGCGGACGCGCTGGCGGCACTGCGACCGGAATTGCGGGCGGCGCTGGGCGGGGCGCGCATCGACGCTCCCGCTCTGCGCGAGCACCTGGAGGATCTGCCGGAACTGTGCGCGCACCTCTTGCTGCACGCATCAGGTCCTGACCAGCGCACGACGCAGCTTTCGGAAGAGGCGCTCGCGGAGCTGCGCGAACACGAGTGGTCTGGCAACGTCGATGAGCTGCGCAATGTGCTCGAACGCGCCTCGCTGGCGGCTTCTCCGGATGCCCCCATGGCGGGTCTGCAGGCGGAAAACCTGCGCGAACAGCTGCGCCCGCTGGCGAGCAGACCCGCAGAGTCATCCGGGGGCGAGCTCACGCGGCTCCTGGAGTTCAACCTGCGACGGAATGTCGACGCGCGCGAGCGAGAGCTGGTGATCGGCGCGCTCGCGCGCGCCAAGGGCATCAAGAAGGAAGCCTGCGAGCTGCTCGGGATCGATCCGCGCAACCTCGGCTACTACGTGCGCAAGCACAGGATCCGCGACGCGGAGTGGTCGCGCTGAGTTTCGCCCGGCGTTCGCGGCCTTCAGCCAGCCGCCCAGGATCAGGCGCGGGGACGCGCGATCACCAGCACGTGGAAACCGAGCAATGACAGGCCCGGCGTCGCGCACAGCACCCGATCCAGCCCCAGGAAGAAGCGCGTGATCCAGACATTGCCCGGGATGTGCTTGAGCACGCCGAGGTGGTCGGGGAAACCGGCGAACACGTAGGCGAACACGCCGTACTTCTTGACCTTGATGACTTCGAGGCCGCCCTGCTCGCACAGGCGGACGATGCCCTTGCGGGTGAAGCCCTCGTCGCCCTCGTCGAAATGCGTACTTTTCCTGTAGAGCACCGCGCGGGCAAACCGGATCAGCGGGTTGTCGTTGCAGGGCTCGCTCATGATCAGGACGCCATTCGACCCGAGCACCTCCCGGCAGTTGGCGAGAAAGCGCACGTGGTCGCGCACGTGGTGCAGCGAGCCCTTGCAGAACACCACATCAAAGGCCCCGGGCTGGAAGGGCAGGCGCTCGGCATCCCCCGTCACCAGCCGCGCCCCGGGAATGTACTGCTCCGAGACCCGCAGCATGTCATGGCTGATGTCCAGGCCCACCGCACCGGGGTGCTTGGCATCCAGTTCCGCGAGGAAGAAACCCGTCCCGCAGCCCAGATCGAGCACCCGTCCGGCCCCCGAAGGCACATGCGAGATCATCTCGGCATGCCAATCCTGCTGGAACAGCCGGGAGAAGGGCAGGCTGTAGCGGTAGGCGTAGCGCGGGGCCAGGGCCCGGTGCAGATCGATCTGCGCTTGCGCGTTGGATGTGGACATGCGCGGTTGGTTTTGGGAAGTCTAACGCTTCCAGCATGGAAGCTGCCCCCCCCACCATCGGTTCCCCGTCCCCGGCGCTGAAGCTCTTCGCGGCCGCCGGGCTTGCGCTGGCGCTGGCCGTGGTGCTGGCATGGCACGACTGGCTGCCCGGCGGCTACCGGCTGCGCTCCCAGTTCGAATCAGATACCGCCCGCTCACTGCGCGCGACCGAGCTGCACGCATTCCAGCGCCTGGAAGAATTTGCCGAGTCCAATCCGGCCGCGCCGCGCGGAGCCACGCTGTTCCTCGGCTCCTCGACGATCGAGCGCTTTCCTCTGGAGGAGTGCTTCCCGGGTAAGCCCTGCCTGGATCGCGGCATCAACAACGCGGACCTCCGGCTTCTGCACGCGGTGCTGGCGGAAGTGCTGCCGCGCCAGAAGCTGCGCGCAGCCGTGATTTATGCAGGCAGTCCGGATCTGCACGCCGGCAGGCCCGTCGAGGAGATCCTGCTCGGGATGCGGCAGCTGGTGCAGCGCCTGCGTCTTTCCGAGGGCATCAACCTGCCGATCGCCCTGATCGGCGTGATGCCGGCGCGTGAAACCACGCCGGAGCGCGCCGGAGAGCTGCGCGCGCTGGACCGCGGTCTGATGGAGCTGACGCGCGATCTGAACCTCTCCTATGTGCCTACGCTGCGACCCCCGCTGGTCGACTCCGAACTGCGGCTCAACGCCGCGATCTCGATCGATGATCGCCACCTATCGCCGGCGGGCTACTCGATTCTGGCGCGCTGGCTGATCGAGGAAGGCGGCGAGGCCGGCCGGGGACTGGCGCCGTGATGGAAACGCTGCACTCATGCTGAGAAGCGTCGTCGGCACCTGGGGGCTCAATGTGCTGCAGATGGCGGCGCTGCTGGTGCTCTCGCCGTGGGTGCTGGCGCGACTGGGGCCGGATCCCAACGGATTGTGGACCGCGCTGATCTCGATCACGGGGATCCTGAGCCTGTTCATCCTCGGCGTGCCGATGGCCTCCGTGCGCGCCATCGCCGAAGGCGTCGCGCGCAAGGATGCCGCCGCGGTGCAGCGTGCGGTTTCAACCTGCATGGCGATCTGCGCGGCGCTGGGGCTGCTGGCGCTGGCGGTGGCGGGAATCGCCTACCTCTACTTCGACGCACGCGTGCTGGGCGGCACTGCGGGTGCGGGACTCGATCCGCAGACGCTCGACAGCGCGCGGATGGCATTCGGAATCCTCGCGTTGCAGGTCGCGTGCGGGTTCGTGATGCGCCTGCCGTATGGAATTCTCGAAGCGCACGGCGATTTCCTGGCCCGCAACGGAGTGCAGGCCTTCGAACTGGCGCTGCGCTTCGCCACGACGATGGCGCTGCTCAGCTGGCGCGCGGAACTCTCGGTGCTGGCGCTGGTGCAGGTGATCTGCATGTTGGCCGAGTTCGCGGTGGCGCTGATCGTGCTGCGCCGCCGGCATCCAGACATCCGCTTCTCCCTGTGCGGCTATGACCGCACTGCGGCGCGCAGCATCCTCTCCTTCAGCATCTTCGCCATGCTGTTGAATGTCGGGGCGCTGCTGGCGTTCCGCCTGGATGGACTGGTCATCAGCTCCTTTCTTCCGGCAAGAGCAGCAACAGAGTTCGATCTTGGCAACAAGTTCTTTGACCCGCTGATGCAGCTGGTCATCTCGGTCGGTGCGGTCGTGATGCCGATGGCCACGCGCCTGAAGACGGGCGGCGACACGGTAACGCTGCGCGCGATCTTCCTGCGCTGGTCCAGGCTCTCGCTCTCGCTGGTGCTGCTCGTGGGCGGATACCTGATGGTGCTGGGCCCGGAGTTTCTCGCGACCTGGGTCGGCGAGGAGTACCGCGAGCCCTCCGGCGGCGTGCTGCGCGTGCTGATGGCTTCGTTCTTCTTCTATCTGCCGGTGCGCGGCGTTGCGCTGCCGATCCTGATGGGCATGGGCAAGCCCAAAGCCCCGGCGCTGTGCCTGCTGGCGATGGGCCTCGCGAACCTCGGCCTGAGCCTCGCGCTGGTGACTCCGCAGGGCATCTTCGGGGTGGCGCTGGGCACGGCGATCCCGAATCTCGCCTTCGCCGTGTTCGTGCTGGTGCTCGCCTGCCGCGAGCTCGAGGTGAGCGTGCTGGATTGGGTCCGTGAGTCGGCGCTGCGCCCGCTCGTCGGGGCCGCCATCCCGGTGTCGGCGCTGGCTCTGGTCGCGTGGCAATGGAACACAGGCGGCTGGCCGATGCTGATCGGACTGGGCATCGGCTATGTGCTGCTCTTCGCGCTGGTGTGGTTCGCTTGGGTTCTGCGTGGTGATCCGGATCTCGATCTGTCACGGCGCTGGAAGCGGGGCTAGAGCATGTCCCCGCAAGCCTGGCTGTTTCTCGTGATCGCACTGCCGCTGCTGTTTGCCGCGGCGGAACTGATCGCGCGCAGCTGGATCCGCTCCCGGGCGCGCTATTTCTGCTGGCCGCCGCATACGCGCTTCCGGATGCCGCTCGATCGCACCGTCTTCGCCAGCGGCGATGCCGAGGTGCGCTTCGACGTCAATCGTCTCGGTGAGCGCGGCGACGCACCGCCGCATTCCTTTGACGGCGTGTACCGCGTTCTGGTCGCGGGCGGCTCGGCAGCGGAGTGTTACTACCTCGATCAGGACAGCAGCTGGCCGGGCCGGTTGCAGCAGCTGCTTTCCCGACCTGAGGCCTGTCAGCGGCTCGACGTCCGCGCAGCGCACGTCGGCAACATCGCGCGCTCGCTCGTGCCCTGCCGCGCGATCCGCTACCAGCTGGAAAAGCTCCTGCCGCAGCTGCCCCACAGCGATGCCGCGCTGCTGATGGTCGGCGCGAGCGATCTGGTGACCTGGCTCGAGCAGCACACGCCCGCACAGATCGATCCGGGCGGCTACGCGCTCGATTCGATCTTCGGACTGCATCCCGAGCGCAGCTTCGGCTGGAAGCCGGGCCAGCTGGCACTGCGACGCGCGGCTGCCAGCGCGCAGCGCGCCCTGCTGCGGCCCGTCGAGCGACGCGAGACCTCGGGCAAGCGACTGGCGGCGAACCGCGCCATGCGCGCCGGTGCCAAACAGATCCTTGAGGACATCGCGGATCCGGCACCGATGCTGCAGCGCTACGAAGCCGATCTGCGCGAGGTCCTGCGCGCGCTCAAGCGCCATTCGAAGCGCGTGGTGGTCGTGCAGCAGATCTGGCTCGAAAAATCCCTGACGCCGGAGGAAGCGCGTCAGCTGTGGATGTTCGCCGCGGGCCGGCCCTACAAGGAACAGGTCGACGCCTACTACGCGCACGAGGTGATCTGGCCGTTGATGCGGGCCATCTACGAAATCGGTGGCCGAGTCGCCCGAGAGGAAGGCGTCGAGGCACTTGATCTGCAGAATCGGGTGCCGAGCGATCTGGAGCACTACTACGACGACATGCACCACACGCCGAAGGGTTGTGCACTCGTGGCGCGCCTCATCGCGGACCATCTCACGGGCGAAAGCCCCGCCTGAAGCGCCTGCGGCTGCTAAGCTCGGTGGATCATGACCGAGTTGCTCCTGCTGTGTGCCGCGTTGTTGCAGACGGACGCGGATCTGTCACCTGAGTCCGAACGGGCGAGCTTCCGCCTCCCGGCCGGCTATCGCATCGAGTGCGTGATCAGCGAGCCGCAAGCGCGCAAGATCGTCGACATCGCCTTCGATCAATCCGGCGCAATGTGGGCCGTCACGGCAAGCGAATATCCGGTGGACGGCAACGAAGACTCGCGCGCAGCCGAGCTTTACAGGAACGGCGGCCGGGATCAGGTGCTCGTGGTCGAGCGCCCCTGGGAGGGCACCTACAGGACTCCGCGCGTGTTCGCGGATGGCCTCGCGATGCCCATGACGGTGCTGCCGCTTCCGGAAGGCGTTCTGATCCAGCACGGCAGCGAGATCCTGCGCCTGCGCGATACCGACGCAGACGGCAAGTCTGATGCCCGCGACGTGCTGCTGAGCGGCTTCGGAATCGAGGATTCGCACCTGCTGCCGCATCGTTTCCTGCGTGCGCCGGACGGCTGGATCTACATGGCGCAGGGCGCATTCAACAACTCGAACGTGCGCGACGGCAGCGGCGGCACGACGCGCTTCGATCAGTGCAAGATCGGTCGCTTCACGCGCGACGGCATGCACTTCGAAACGCTGGGCGTCGGCCTAAACAACATCTGGGGCATGGTGTTTGACGAGCACGGCGAATTCCTGATTCAGGAAGCCAACGACATGGGCTTCGGGGTCACGCCCTTCGTGTTCGGCGCCAGCTATCCTGGCATCGGCGACCATCGTTTCCGACCGCATGCGCCAGTCCAACCCACGTCGACCGAATTGCGCTTCGGCGGCACGGGTCTTTCCGGACTTGCACACACCAGCAGCCTCGAGAGTTTCCCCGCGCCCTATGACGGCGCGGTCTTCGTCGCCAATCCGATCGAACGCCGCGTGCAGGCCGTCAAGCCTTCCGGACGCGGGATCGAAACGAGCTTCGAGATGCTGCCGGTGTTCGTGCAGACCGAGGATCCGCGCTTCCGCCCCATCGCTGTGCACTTCGGACCCGATGACAGCCTCTACATCGTCGATTGGTACAATCCGATCATCTCGCACAACGAAGTGCCGCGCACGCATCCCGACCGCGACCGCGTGCGCACGCGCGTCTGGCGCGTGCGTCACGAGAGCCAGGGCGCGGCGCAGGTGCCGGATCTCCGCATGGCCGCTGACGCCGCGCTGCTGAAGCACTTGGACTCGCCGATCGAGTTCACCGCGCGCGGCTCCTGGCGCGAGCTTGTGGATCGCGGCGCACGCGGGCTCGCCGCGCAACTGCGCGAGCAGGCGCTCGATCGCCGACGGAGCAGCGGTGCGCGACTGCTCGCCCTCTGGACGCTCGAGGGAACGGGTCAGTGCGATGCGGAACTCACCCGCAGGCTTCTGGAGGAGCCTGAGCCGGCCCTCCGGCGCAGTGCGATTCGCGCGCTGGCCGCATCACGAGCCGATGCCAGCACGCTGCTGGCGCTTCAGCCAAGTCCCCTGCTCGACACCGACACCGAGACGCGCTGCGAGTGGCTGCGGGCGCTGGCGCGCACGGGCGAGTGCAACGCGGAGTATCTGGCCGCCGTGCTGCGGCATGTGCCTGCCCCCGATGAGCGCGAGACCGTGACCGCCGAGCAGGGAGGCACGCGCACGCTGCGCGGAGCTTCTCTGGCGGCAATGCGCACGCGCATGTGGATGCGCATTGCGCTGGAAAACCGGCGCGAAGCGCTGGAACGCTGGCTCGACACGGATCCTGGAATCGACTGCGAGGCGCGCGCTCTGGCCGGACTGGTGCTCGGGGGAACGGATGGCGCTTCTCGACTCGCCTCGGCACTTGCTGAATCAAACCGCGAGCCGCACGCCGAGGAGCTGGCCTTGCTCGCGCGCTGCAGTTCCGCGCCGGGCGCGCTGGACTGCCTCGTGAAGCAGCTGGAATCCGCGGAGCGCGCCGCCACGACGTTGAATGCGCTGCTGACCGCCTATCCGGGTGATTTCTCGCCGGAGATGAAGGCGCGCATCGTCAGTGCCGCGCGCCGCATCGAGGATCAGGGGCTGCGGATCCGTCTGGCCTCCACGCTGGAGCTGCGCGAGCTGATTCCGGATCTGGCGGCGACGGCCGGCTCTGCGGGCGCCGAGCGCACTCTACGGCGGGATGCGCTGCGCGCGCTGACGCGCCTGCGGCACGAGGATCCGGAGCTGTACGCTGGCCTGGCCGATGCCAGCCTGCCGGGCGATGAGCTGCAGAGCGAAGCCGTGCTGGCGCTGTGCGCCGGCCGGAGCACAGCCACGCTCCGGAGCGCGCTGGAGCGGATCGGCGACTGGTCGCCAGCGCTGGCGCGACGCGCGATCGGCCAGCTGACGCTTTCCAAGGAGGGCTGTGAGGCCATCCTGGAGGCCGCGCAGGCACGGCGACTGCCGATGCGCGTGCTGGATGAGCGCGCGCTGCAGTCCATGGAAGAATTCCTCGCGAATCCTGCGGCGTTGCAGGCGCTGCGCGAGCAGCGCGGCATGCTCGGACGCGAGTTGCTGGTGCTGGATGGCGGAGCGTTGGACGCGGCGGACACCGACCTGACGCTGGCACCGCCGTTCACGATCGAGGCCTGGGTGCAGTGCGGCGAGGGTGTCGACAACCGCGAAGGGATCCTCTGCGTGCCCGGCAAGTTCGACTTCAACTTCGCGGGCGGCAAGCCGCGGCTGTATCTCGGGCCTGAGCGGGGCGATGTGCTGATTGCACGCTCGACTCTGGAGCCAGGGCGCTGGACACACCTCGCGCTCTCGGCCGATGAGAGCGGCCATCTGCGCCTCTACATCGACGGCATACTGCACGAGAGCGCGACGGCGCACATGGGTTCCTTCGAGGGCCTCGATGTGGGCCGCACGACGCCCGGCCATCCGCGGCTCAACCTGTGCGAGGTGCGGGTCTGGAAGCGCGCCCGCACGCCCGAGGAGATCGCGCTGGACCATGTGCGCATGCTCGACGGCGATCGGCCGACCGGCCTGCTGCTGCGACTGCCCGGCGATGCGGCGCGCATGGACGGCAAGGCGCGCATCGAGCGGCGCGCGGATGCTCCGCCGCTCTTGGATGCGGCCGCTTACGCCGCCCGTCACGCGCGTTTTTCCAAGTACCGCGAGCTCGGCCTGCGCAGCGAAGCCGGCATGGGCGCGGCGATCTTCGCCACGCTCTGCCAGCAATGCCACATGAAGAACGGCGTCGGCGCGAGCGTCGGACCGCCGCTCGATGGCATCCACAACCGGGGCATCGACGGCATTCTCGCCGCCGTGCTGGAACCCAGCGCCGCCGTGGAGTCGGGTTATCGCGTGCTGCGTGTCGAGCTGCTCGATGAAACCGCCGTGGAGGGACTGCTGGTCAAGTCCGACGATCAGGCGGTGACGGTTCGCCCGGCCAGCGCGGCCGGCGCGCTCGATGCGGTCACGATTCCGCGCAGCGAGATCCGGCGACTGCGCTGGTCGAAGCTGTCGGTCATGCCCGAGGGCCTGCTCGAGTCGCTTTCCGAGGAGGACGCAGCCAGCCTGCTGGCGTACCTGCTCGCCGGCTGATGGCGATCAGCGACGCAGGCGCGCCATCCACAGGTGGCCGAGCACTCCGATCGCCACCACGTTGACGAGCTGCACGATGTGCAGACCGGCGCCGGTCGCCAGGGCGAGGTCCTTGTCGACGCCGAACAGGCTGAAGCCGATCACCCAGCCGGCTTCCAGCGTACCGATGCTGGCGAAGGCGCTGATCGGTATCAGGCTGGTGAGGATCGCCAGTGCGGCGCCGAAGACCGCCTGCAGCGGACCGATCGAATCGGGCAGGCCCAGACTGCGCCCGAGGATCCCGCAGAAGGCGAAGATGCACAGCCAGGCCAGCACGGAGAGTCCGGCACAGCGCCAGAACACGCTCGGTCCGCGCACGGCGTCGAGCGCCTGACTTGCGGACTGCAATCGGCCGATCAGGGCGGCACCGAGCTTTGTGCGCGCTCCGCCGACCCGCTGTGCACACCAGCGCAGCAGATTGGTGAAAAGGCTGCCGCGCAGCGTCAGCAGCAGCAGCACGAAGCCCCCGGCGAGCGCCGCGAGGCCCACCGGATACAACCAGCCCGGCATGCCCTCCTGCAGTGCCAGCGCGAGGCAGGCGCAGCCCATCGCGATGCCCAGCGCGGCGAGATCGAACAACCGCGAAAGAAACAGGATCGCCAGCGAGTTCTCCGCGCGCAGACCGAACACGCGGTTGGAGTAGACGACGTACATCAGCTCGCCCAGCTTCGCGGGCATGATGATCGATGCCATCGTCTGCGCCATGCCCACCGAGAGCTGCGAGGAAAAGCCGGGGCGCTGCTGAGGACTGAGCAGCAGCTGGAACCGCAGTGCGCGCACGGCGTACAGGGCCGCATGGCAACCCAGGGCGGCGAGGTACGCGAGCGGCGAGAGCCTGCCCAGCGCGTCGGTGACTTCAGACCAGCGCAGTCCGCCCCATTGAAAGAGCGCGAAGATCAGCGCTGCGGCGACGAGCAGCGAGAGCAGGGTTCGCAGCACCATGCTCGCGGCGCGCCCCCCGGTGCGGGGCTGTTCACTCATACTTGAGGTGCGTGCCCTTGCTGTCCTGCGCCAGCCACTCGAGGATCTGGAACTGTCCGCCGACCGCGATGGTGTTGATCACGATGCCGCGGTTCTGGTTCCAGGCCGCGACATGTTCCCGGATCATCCCGGGATCCGTGACCTCGCCCATCGAAGGCTCGCCATCCGACATGACGAAGATCGTGTCCACGTCCGGATCCTCAAAGGCCAGCTTGAGCGATCCGTAGAGATTGGTTCCTCCGCCGGCACCGAGCCGCTCGATGTAGAGCTGCGCTTCGTCGCGGTTCTTCTGATTGGCCGCGGCGAGGCTGCCGTCGATCCACTTCTCGGCGCCGCTGGAGAAGGTGATGATGTTGAAGAACGCGGCGGCATCGAGGCTGCCGACGCAGCGCGCTAGTTCGCCCTTCGCCACCTCCATGCGCGATTGCCCGGCCTTGCCCTGATATTCGGTCAGCAGACCCTCGTTCATCGATCCAGAGACGTCGACGATGAACATCACGCGATGGCTGACGATGCGGATGCCGAAGAAGTCACTCTTGACATAGGTGCTCTGCTTGAGGCGGTATTCCTCCTCGCCGGTGCGCACCTTGGCAAGCTGCTCATCATCGAGGATCTGGAAGCGATCGCGCGAGTTCTTCCACCAGGCGGTCCAGCCGTCCGCATTGTCCTGAAACGACTGCCCCGTCAGGCGCCACAGGGTGTTGGCGAACTCGTTGCGCAGACGACCGTCCTCCTTGCCCATGCGAGCGACGATGACGTCGATCGCGTCCTTGCTGCGCATGCCCTCGAGCGCCTGCAGCGCCGCCATGCGGATCGACCAGCTGGGATCCTCCAGCGCGGCGACGATCGGCTTGAGGAAGCTCTTGTCCTTGGACTCCCCCAGTGAAGTGACCGCGAGATGGCGCAGCTCGGGATCATCGCTCTGGATCAGCGCCAGCAGCTCGGTAATCCAGGTCTGATCCCCGATGCGCAGACTCGCCTGCGCGGCCAGCGAAGCGCGCATGACATCGCGGTTCTTGCCCTTGCCGATCAGTTTCTGGAGCGCGGGCACGGCTTCCTTGTGCTTGCGCTCGGCCAGCGCCTCTGCGGCCATCACGGCGACATTCGGATCCTTGTCCTGCAGCAGCTTGATCAGCGCCTTGTCCACTCGCTCATCCTGCAGACGCTGACAGGCCCAGATCGTGAACAGCTTCTCCGGCGACTTGCCCTTGCCGAGCTCAGCGATCAGCTGCTTGTTGACCGATTCCTCGCGCATTTCCACGAGGATCTCCGCCAGACCGCGCCGCAGCTCCAGCGGCGCCTCGAAGGTGGTTGCGCGCTTGATGAAGTCCGGCGCGACTTTGGCACCCTGCAGGCGCGCGACGATGCGTGCCGCCGTCAACCGCACTTCAGGATGCTCGGTGACCGCTTCGTAGTAAGCGATCGCCATGCCCTCGGCGCGCCTGTCGCCGCTGGAATCCAGACCATCCAGCGCGCGCATGCGGATGCGGTAGAAGCCGTCGCGCGCGCCTTCGATCAGCTCCTCCGCCGACAGGGACGGGGCGATCTGCTCGAAGGCCGTCAGGCGCATGTTGTTGAGGATCACGCCCGGTTTGCCCGCGTTCTCATCCGCGGCGTCTTGCTCCTCGCCCTTGTCGCCCTTCTTGGCGGGATCACGCTTCTTGGGGGCGTCCTTGCGCTTCTGTTCCTCGGGCTTGGCGCTCGGCTTGTAGAGCTCGCGGTACCAGGCGTTGTCGGACTTGTCGGCAAGACGGATGTGCTTTTCCAGCGCGCGCTCGCGCGTGGCATCGTCCGCGCGCGACACGACGATCATGCGCAGAAAGTCCTTGCCGTGCCCAGCGCAGTCGCCGAGTGCGTCCACCGCCGCCACGCGCAGCTCGCGCTCCTGAGATTGTGTGGCCACATCGGTGAGCTGCTGCAGCGCGATCTGCTCGGCCTCCGCGATCCCGTCGTAGCGTACGAGTCGCCGCAGGATTTCCCGGCGCGTCCAGATCGTCGACATGGACTTGTAGCACTCGATCAGGCCTTCGCAGGAGGCGCGCGTCTTCACCTCGGCGAGCTCGTCGATGTACTTGGACTCGATGCTGTCGCCCGTCCCCTTGATCTTCGTGACCAGCGCCCCGACATCCACCGCGCCCTGAGCCTGCAGCCGGTCCGACAGGCCCAGCGCGAGAAACAGGCAGCCCAGAAGCCAGAAACGGGAAAATGCGGTCGCTTGCATGGCCCGATCTCAAGCACTGGCGACTGCAGTGTCAACTTTTGCGGCCGAAACGCCGATGACTGGCGACCCGGAAGGCTTTTCTCACAGCCCACCCCGGAGCATCGGAGCCATGCAACCCGTGATCGAAATCGGCAACAGCACCCTCAGCGGCGACAAGGCGCGCGGCCTTCTGCGCCGTCTGCGCGACATCAACTGGACCAGCGGTCCGGTGGCGCTGACGCGTCAGCACACCGTTCGCATCGCAGGCTGCACCTCCCTCGACTCTCCCGTAGAGCAAGGCGTGCGTTACCGCGCCCAGAATGCCAGCGGCAGTCCCTGCCTGCTGGAGATCCGCTGGACGGGCGAAGCGCTGGAGATCCTGGCCTTCGAGCTCAACCCGTCTCAGCCGGTGCGCCGTCTCAGCATCGGCATGGTCTGTGACCGCAAGGGCCGGATCTGCGCCCGCGAGATCGCCGCGCGGGTCTCGCTGGAAAGCGGTAGCACGCGCGAGCTCGAACACTTCCTGCGCCGCGTCGTGCGCTCGATCTGGCGCTAGGCCCTACAACCGGGAACGCTTGTCGATCAGATCCGCCAGCACACCCACCGCGAGGATGTGCAGGAACGCGAGGAACAGCAGCACCGTCTTGTCGGAGAGGTTCGAGGGCTGCACGACGAAGATGTCGTAGTACAGCGAACCGGCAAGGCCCAACCCGATCAGCACGCCGATCGGCACGAAGACCTTGAGCGGGTTGAAATACATCACCGTCCGCAGGATCAGGCCGGTGAAACCCAGCGTGTCGCGGATCGGACGGATCTTCGAGCGCCCTTCACGCTTCTTGTAGTCGATCGGCACCCAATCGACGCGGTGATCGTTCGTGAGCGAGGCCAGCGTGATCGTCGTGGTGAACGAGAAGCCCCTGGGGAGGATCGGGCGGTAGCGCAGCACCAGCTCCTTGCGCATCGCCCGCAGCCCGGAGTTGAGATCCGGAATGCGCGTGCCTGACAGGAACTCTGCCAGACGGCGCAGCATCCACTTGGCGGGACGCCGTACGAGCGGGATCTGCACATCGGCACCCGTGCGCGAACCCACCGCCATCTCGGCGCCGTCGTCGATGCAGGCCAGCAGCTCGCCGATCCGGTTTTCCGGATAGGTCCCGTCCGCATCGGTGATCACCACCACCGCATGACTCGCAAGGCCGAAGCCGGTCTTGAGCGCGGCTCCGTAGCCGCGATTCTCGCGGTGACGCGTGACGCGCAGCCTGGGATAGCGCGCACGCAGGCCCTCGAGCACTGAGGCCGTGCCATCGACCGATCCGTCATCCACCACGAGGACCTCCACGGGCACGCCGAGCTCCAGCGCCGACAAGCGACTGACGACGCCCTCGATGCCGCGCTCTTCGTTGTACGCAGGCACCACGATCGTGACGCCCTTGGATGTGAGACCCTGTGGATTCAGGCTCTGTGGATTGCGCGTTTCGATGGCAGGCTCCGGGGGGGTGATGCTGTCCGGCGGAGGATAGCGCAGCCCAAGCGCAAGTTCATGCCTTCTTCGAGGCCCGGTCCTGCTCGCGTTGCGCACGTTCCATGGACCGCACGAACTTGCGTGCCATTCCCGTGAGCCCCAGCGAGGGTGCCTCGGCCAGCGTGCGCCACTGCCAATCCTCGCCTTTCGGTATGCGATCGAGTTCCCCCGCGACGAGCGTGGCGCGAATGCGGTGGCAGGTGATGCTGTGCCGAACGCGGATCGGCTCGCCCCCGGCTTTGCCGTCATGCTCGCGACAGCGCAGGCGCTGTTCACACAGCCGGGCATCCCACTGATCCGGGTAGAGCCGCGTCGGCATTCCGGCGGGCACGCACTCGCGCGTCGGCAGTTCCCACAGCCCCGCCATCCGACCCCCTTCAGGACGCCGGCAGAACAGCAAACGCCCGCCTGCGCGCGCGCACAGGACCTCCAGCTCCACCGCGAACGGCTCGGGTCGCTGACGCGGCAGCGGCAGCTCCTTCGCGCGACCGCTGTGCAGCGCCTCGCACACCGCTGCCAGCGGACACAGCTCGCAGCGCGGCTCGCGCGGCGTGCAGATCAGCGCGCCCAGCTCCATCAGGGCTTCGTTCCACGCTCCCGCTCCCTGCTCGGGGCACAGAGCGCGCGCCAGCTCCCACGCGCGGCGCCGGAGCTCGGCCGAAGCCTGTGCGGCCTCGATCCGGAACAGACGCGCAAACACGCGCTCCACGTTGCCGTCCACCAGCGGCTCAGGCGCGTCGAAGGCCAGACTGGCGATCGCGCCGGCCGTGTAGGGTCCGATGCCCGGCAATGCTTCGAGCTCGGCACGCGTGGCGGGAAAGCGACCGCCATGGCGCTCGACGACCGCGCAGGCACCGGCGTGCAGCAGGCGCGCTCGGCGGTAGTACCCAAGCCCGCTCCACAGCTGCAGCACCTCCGCCTCGGAAGCCTTCGCAAGGCTGTGCACATCGGGAAAGCGCGTCACGAAGCGGCCGTAGTAGTCGATCACGGTGGCGACGCGTGTCTGCTGCAGCATCGCCTCGCTGATCCAGACCCGATACGGATCGCGCGGCCCGGTGCTGCGCCACGGCAGGTCTCGTCCGGCCTGCGCAAACCAGCGCACGAGCGGCGGTACGTACTTGCGGCGGTCGGGAGCGGATGAGCGCGGCATGGTGAGGGCGCGCAGATCATGGCATCTCTTCGTCGATGCGTGGAAGCGCGAGGATCGGAGAGCTAGCCTTGCTGGCATGCATGCCGTGCTGTTCGGAGTGGTCGCAGGTGCCCTGCTTTCCTGCCTGCGTGCGCCGCTGGGTCTCAGTCTGATCGAGATTCCCGCAGCCGAACCGCGCCACGCTCTGGGTTACCGGGCGCTGGCGCTGGCGGTGCTCGCCGCGGGTCTGCACATGCGGGGCGGCGCGCCGCTGCGCTCGACGCACTTTTTCGCGGCGGCACTGGGCCTCGCGGTGCACGGCTATCTCCTGCCCGGTCCGGGCAGTCATGCGGGATTGCTCGCCTGCGCGATCAGCGGCTTGGCGCTGTTGTGCTGGCTGGGCAGCCGGGAGCGACGCGCCCATGAGGACCGCGCGGCGAACGGCGGCGAGCACAGGCGCACGCCGCACATGCAGCTCTTCGGTTGGCTGCTCGGCGGCTCCGGGTTGGCGCTGGGGCTGGAACTGCTCGCGCGGCAACTGCGGCTGCACGGCCAGCAACTCAGCGACAACGACACGAGTTTTGCGCTCGTGCTGGTGCTGCTGCTGGGCGTGGGCGGCAGCGCCTTCGCCTGGCTGGGTGAGCGCCCGCAACAGGGTCCGCCGTCCGACCTTCCTTCGGGCCAAGGATCGAATCAGGCATCCGGTCTGCGCGCCGGCGTGCCGATGCTTGCGCTCGCCGCAGGTGCGCTGGCGCTGTACGGTTCGCTTTCGATGCAGCTGCGCACGGCATCCACCCTGCCCCTGCGCGAATACCTGAGCAGCTTCGGACTGGATCTCTCGCAACACGGCACGTTGCCCTACGACGCCTTGCTGGCGGCCTCCGTGTTCGTGCTGCCCGCCTTTGCGCTGGGCACCGGCCTACGGCTCCTGTCCTGCGGCCGTGCGCAGGCTGCGTTCGTGCTGGGCGGCAGCCTCGGACTGCTGCTGACGCTCAAGGTCGGCGATTTCTCCGCTGCGGGAACCGACACGCAGACCTTCGCGATGCAGTGGATGCCTCTGGCAGCCGGCCTGACGGGCGCGGGTGCTCTGGTCGCGCTGCTGAGCCTTCCCGCGAGCAGTTCGGCGAGCCGGTGGCTGCAGATTGCCTTCGCGCTGGCCTGCATGTTGCCGATCGCCCTGGTGGAGATCACGCCGCGCACGGTGCTGGCGCCCTGGTCGCGCACGCCGATCGCTCCCTACCAGCTGCGCGAAACGCCGGCCGGCCTGATGACGGTCGAAGGTCCCTTGCTGCCCGATTCAATCACGGGCAACACCAAGCAACTGACGCTGGAGCGGCGCGTGCTCGTGCCCGGGCTCGAGTTCATTCCCGACGAGCTCTCCATGCTTGATGCCAGCATCGCGCTGCTGACTCCGGAGCAGCAGACGCAGCGTGAAAAGCGCGCGCTGCTGATCGGCCAGCTGACGCCACTGCGTGCGCGAAGGCTCAATGATGCAGGCTTTGCAGCGATCGATCGCAGCGCGAGCTGGTGGCCGGCCATGGGAGCGCTCGAGCAGGAGTACTTCGGCGAGCAGGCCCGTCCCGCGGGCTCGATCCTCGCGCCGGACGACGCATTGCAGGCCATCGAGGCCGGACAGTACACGCTGGTGATCGTGCCGCCGGTGCGCGGCATCGCTCCGCAGCTGAGCGTGCCAACTCTGCCGGCGCAGACCACGCTCGTGGTCTGGCTCGACAGCGCCACGCCGCTGCGCGGAGGCAGCGAGCATGGGCTCCTGCATTGGGCTCCCTCGAAGATCGATCAACCGCTGCTGGCGCGCATCTTCGGACCGCACGCGCAGCAGGCTTGCGTGTTTCCTGCGGGCCTGACCTCAGGCTCGCCCGGCTTGAGCCGGCTGATGCAGCGTGAATGGGAGCGCGGCGCCGAAGCGCGTGCCGACAATTTCCAGCGCATGCGCGCAGGGCAGGACAGTGCGCTGACGCGCGGACTGGAGCAGCTCTACGCGGCCCAGCAACGCTCCTCACCCTTTGAGAACACGGCGGAGAGCTTCGAACTGCCGGGCCCCGCACTGGAACAACTGCGTCAGGCCGCGCTGGAAGGCACCCCGTCACCCAGTCTGCGAGTGCTCTGGGAAGAGCTGGGCCTGGTGATCGCAGGCAAGCGCTGGATCCCGCAGCTGTACGAAGCACTGGAACCGCTCGCACAGCGCCACGCACCTTGGCCGGGACTGGAGCTGCAGCTGGCCATCGCCGATGCCGAAAGCCTCGAGTTCGAGAGCGCGGCAGCCAGGCTGCGGCCCCTGCGCGCGAGCTTTGAGCGCAACCCGGAGTACTGGCGCGAGCTGGGCAAGATCCAGGAGCAGCTGGGCGAGGCCGCGGATTCGATCTCCAGCTTCCGTCAGGCGCTGACCTTGCGCCCGGGAGACCACGATCTGGAGCGCCGGCTGGCCCTCCAGCTGGTCCGGGCCGGGGATCCGGAGGGTCCGCGGCTGGTTCAGGAGCTCCTGCAGGAACACCCCGATGACGAGGAGCTGAAACTATTTTCCGGCCCCGGGCCCTATCCCCCGCCCAAGCGGGGCTACTCCCCCCAGGGACGACGTCACGATCACTGATTCCGTGAGGCAGGGAATCAAGGCCGGGAATGGACTCCCCCCGGCATCCGAAGTCTGGGTTACGCTGTAATAAGCAGGGGAACTTTGTTTCGGCCCCCTTTCGTCCTAACCGCTGGGCGAGGGCGCGCCATCATGAGACCCGGACCTCCCCTTTCAACACCGTTAAGGAATCCTCTCAGCATGAAGCTCTCTCGAACGGCCACCCTCGGTGCTGTCGCCCTGCTCTGCGGCGCAGCGACGCTGGGCGTGGCCCAAATCATCCGCCTCGACCTGCCCGGCATGGTCGGCATGGCCGACAACGCTGTCCAAGGCACGATCACGGCCCGCGAGGTGATCCGCATCGACCACCCGACGGACGGTCCTGAGCTGTACTTCACGGCGCTGACCGTGCAGGGTCGCTCGCTGATCACTAACCAGCCGACGACCGTCGATGTCTGGTTTGGCGGCGGCTTCATCAACGAGACTGAGGGTGTCCACAACTCCGAGGCCCCCTCCGCCGATGACCAGAAGATCGGCAACGAGGTCGTGGTCTTCTACCGCTGGGAGCCCAACATGGGCGGCGATCACGCGGGCAATGGCCTGATCTGCTGGCATGGCGGCCTGTTCCGCACCTTCCAGACGCGCACGGGCAAGACCATCGTGCAGGGCCGTGGCGAGGGCTACGCGATCGACACGAACATCGAGCTCGGCGATCTGGAAACCCAGATCCAGAAGCTGGCCAAGGCCAAGCAGAAGTGAGGTCATGACCATGAAGATCACCTCCATCCTGCTCTCCGGTGCCGCGCTGTCGGGCGCCGCCCTGCTGATGTGGCCCTCCTCGTCGGAAGGCTTCGCGCTCACCGGCGATTCGCTGTTCACCAACCAGCGCGATTTCCGCATCTTCAACAACTTCACCGATGCCATCGCCAACGACAACCAGGCCCCGGATCCCAACTTCCCGGGCGCTCAGGGCGTCGTTCTCTCGATCTGGAAGGCCTGCGCCGAGTGGGGCAGCCGCACGCACGGTTCCACGGGCGGCGGCGACCCGAGCCAGACCACCATCGGCAACTCCAACGCCAACTTCGACGCGGTTTACGCGGGCCAAGCCAACGGCATCGGCGGCACCAATGACAACATCTTCTCGGAGCTGACCGGTTCCTCCGGCGGCGTGCTCGCCTACTGCGAGCTGCCGACCAGCGACGGCTGGCGCATCCGCTTCTACGAAACCTGGGGCTGGGCCGACGGCCCGGGCACGGGCATCGGCAGCGGCAACATCGACATTCAGGGCGTGGCCTGCCACGAGTACGGGCACGCGCTGGGTCTCGACCACTCCAGCAGCGGAACGGCAACCATGTTCGCCTCCGCTTCGGGCAACGCCGTCCCCGGCCGCTCCTGCGAAGCGGATGACTTCGCGGGTCTGGTCGCCATTTACGGAACGGCGTCTGCCACCAAGCCGATCATCAGCGCCATCGCCCAATCGAGCGGCCAGCTGACCATCACTGGCTCCAACTTCGCCGCAACGGGCAACCAGGTCTGGTTCGCCCAGACCGGTCAGACCAACCCGGCCGGAAACCCGGTGGTGATCGTCAGCAACCTGACGAGCAACGGCACGCAGATTGTCTGCGCGATTCCCGCCAGCGCCCGAGACGGAGATGTGTTCGTCAAGGTCAACGCGGCCTCGAGCGCCTTCAACACGCTCTCCAACGGCTGGCCGGTGGATCTCAACGCCGCTCCGCCGTGCAATCCGCCCTCAAACGGCTGCTTCCTGAACCCCAACTCCTACGACCCGGTCAACGGCGCCCAAATGTCGTACTCCGGTTCGACTTCGGTGGCAGCCAACAACCTTCAGCTGCTGTGCTTCAACATTCCGCCGAACAAGCTGACGATCTTCTACTACGGTCGCTCGGCCAACGCACTGGCGACCTTCGGCAACGGCGTGCGCTGCATTGATGCTCCGTTGTACCGCCTGCCCTCGACCACCTCGAACTCGTTCGGGGACGCGGGCGTCGTGTTCAACCTCGGCAACCTGCCTCCCGGCGGCTCGATGACCGTGGGCCAGCACATGGCTGCATCGGCCTACTACCGCGACCCGGCAGCGGGCGGCGCGAACTTCAACACGGCTGACGTGCTGGAGTTCGACTGGTGCCCGTGATGCGGGCCTGAACGCCAGTCAGTGCTCGAAAATGAGCGACGAGGGCCGCGGGCAACCGCGGCCCTCGCGTTTGCAGAAGACCTGCTATCCTCTGCCGCGCATGAGCGAATCCTCCCGCCCCGCGACGATCGGCCTGGCAGCTGTCCTGCTGGCCGTCCTCGGCGTGTGGGTGCCGGCACTGTTCGGGGGCTTCGTTTACGACGACCATCTCCTGATCCTCGCCAACCCCAGCGTCAGCGGCTGGGACCGCATCGGTGATGCCCTCGGCAGCGGCATGTGGGGCTTCCTCGATGCCGACGAAGCAGCTCACCTGGGCTACTGGCGGCCGCTGGCTAGCCTGCTGCTGCTCGCGATCAACGTCAGCACGCACACCAGCCCCTTTGCCTTCCACTGTGCCAATCTCGCGCTGCATCTGGCTGCCTGCGTGCTCGTTTTCCGGTTGGCGCAGCGCCTGGGAATGGGCACGGCCCCGGCGCTGCTCGTGACGCTGCTGTTCGGCGTGCACCCGGTGCATGTCGAGAGCGTGGCCTGGATCAGCGCAATCAACGACCCGCTGTTTGCGATCTTCGCGCTGCTGACCCTGCTGGCGTGGATCGACTGGCGCAGCGCCGGATCCGCGGACAAGCCGTGGAAAGCCGGACTCTGGTTTTTTCTGGCGCTGCTCTCCAAGGAGCTGGCCATCGCGCTCGTTCCCCTCGTGCTGCTGCTCGATGCTGCGCGCGGTGAGCTGCGCAGACAAGCGGCTGCCGGACTGACGCCGCTCGCGGCCGCTCTGGCACTCTGGTTCCTTGCGCGCGTGTTCGTATTCGAAAGCGTCGACGGCGGACTCCTGCGACAGAGCTCTGATTACGGCGTGGGTGCGCTGCGTCTGGCGATGCTGCGCGTCGAGCTGCTGGGCGGATACACGCGCCTTGCGCTGTGGCCGCTGGATCTGCGCGTGTTCCACCCCTTCGAGCCCGGCATGGCGCCCTCGGATCCGCGCTTTCTGACCGCACTGCTGCTTGGCGCGGGTCTGATCGGAGCGGGCGTCTGGGCCTGGCGACGCGAGCAGCGCCTGCTGGCCTTTGCGCTGCTGTTCCTGCCCGTGGCGACGCTGCCGGCACTGACGCGCGTCGAGTCGCTGGGTGTCTCTCCGCTGCAGGAGCGCTACATCTATCTCGGCGTGCTTGGCCCGCTGCTGGCGGCGGGTTTCTTGGCCCGCGGCATGGGCTGGCAGATCGCTCTGCTCGGGGTGGCCGCACTGCTGGCTGCGCGTTCGATCGAGCGCACGCAGGTCTGGTCGAGCGAGCGCGCCTTCTTTGAGAGCGCCGTTGCCGAAAGTCCGCGCTCCCCCAATGCCCGCTGGGGTCTTGGACGCGTGCATCTCGAGGAATATCGCCGCAACTCCAGCCCGGATGAACTGCGGGCGGCACTCGACCATTTCCTGATCGGCCTCGATCTGCTGCTGGCGGCCCAGCGCGGAGACGGGACGATCTTCGCCTCGCGCAACGACCACGTTCAGACCAACCTCGGCTTCGCCTGGTGCCTGCTGTACGAAGCGGAGGCTACCGGCGAGCTCGGCGACAGCGGACCGCGGGTGGCCTTCGAGGAGATCGCCAAGCGCTATCCGACCAACGATCAGGCGCAGACCGGACTGGGGGCGAGCGCGCTGCTGGTCGGCGACATCGAGGGCGCGATCGCCGCTTTCGAGCGCGCCATCGCCCTCAATCCCCGCAACGCCGAAGCGCAGCACAACCTCGGAATCGCGCGACTCTCGCGCGGCGAGCTCGACAGCGCGCGTGCGGCGTTCAAACAGGCGCTCGAGCTGCGCCCGCTGCATCTCGATGACCTGGTCTGGCTCGCGCGCATCGAATTGCAGCAAGCCCGGCGCCCCGCGTTCGAGCAGCTGCTGGAACAGATGAGGCAGCGTCATCCGCGCAGCGGCGCGCCGTGGATGCTCGCGGCCACCGAAAAGGCGCAGGCGCAGCAGTTCGAGGCCGCGCTGGCCCTGATCGACCAGTCGCTGGAGGTGGAGCCCGACTCCGGAGCGGCGCTGGCGCTCAAGGGCAAGCTGCACGCCGCGCGCAAGGAGCTGGCCCAGGCCGTGTTCGCATGGCAGCGCGCCGCCGAGCGCAGTCCCGGCGATTTCGAAGTGCACTACAACCTCGCGGCGGCGCTGCTGGAACGCGGACAGTCCGCCGAAGCGCTCCCCTATCTGCTGCGCGCCTACGGTCTGCGTCCGCAGGGTCCCGCCGGCGAGGCGCTGCGCACGGCGCTGACGCAGTTCCCGGCCGTGAGCGCAAAGACCTGGTGCGAGCTGGCTTCCATCGATCTCGCACGCGGTGACGAACCGGCTGCGGGGCAATGGATTGAGAAGGCGCTCGCCGTCGAGCCGCAGGATGGTCGTGCGCTGACGCTGGCAGGCACCATCCAGCTGTCCAAGGGTGATGCGCGTGCGGCCGAGGCGAGCTGGAAGCTCGCCATGCAGCGCCTGCCCGACGATCTGGAATGCAGGCTCAATCTGGCGCGTCTCTATCAGGCGCAGTCACGCAAATCCGAGGCCATCGCAACACTGGAAGGCGTGCTGGCGATCACGGCACGGCTGGGCGATGCGCGTCTGGAGTCAACGCTCGGTCGCCGGACGTCGCTGGAACTGCTGGAAGAGCTGCGGCGCTAGCGCCAAGCTCAGTGCGCGTGGCACATCGTCACGGCCTCGGTGGAGAACACCGGACCCTCGACGCAGGCCTTGGCATTGGTCCAGGATCCCATCGGGCCCTCCGGCCTCGTCGGCACGGGACATCCGTTGCAGATGCCGACGCCGCAACCCATCATCGTTTCCAGCGAGAGCCAGCACTCCAGCTGGTTCCTGCGTGCGTGCGCCTCCACGGCCTCGAGCATGCGCTCGGGTCCGCAGGCGAGGATCCGCACCTTCTGCGGCACAGCACCCGTGCGCTGCAGATTCTCAAGCAATTGCAGCACATGGCCCTTGTGGCCGTGCGAGCCGTCCATCGTGCAGGTGTGAACCGGCGTGCCGAGCGCCTCAAACAGCTCCAGGTCGTACAGCATGCCCTTGTGGGCCGCGCCATACAGATAGATCAGCTGCGAGGGAGAGCAGGCCTTGGCACCATCCATGCCGCGCAGCGCCTGCTCAATGCCCATGTAGAAGGGCGCCGAGCCGATGCCACCGGCCAGCATCACCCAAGGTGCGCCCGAGCCATCGAGCGTCGGCCAACCATTGCCCAGCGGGCCCACGATGCGCAGGGCGGTGCCCGGCGTCGACTGCGCCAGTGCCTTGGTGCCCTGCCCCATCACCTTGATCAGGAACTCCAGCTCGGAGCCGTTCTGACGGTAGAGCGAGAAGGGCCGCGGAATGGCGGGCGAGAGCCGGTCGTCGCGGCGCAGCATGAAGAAGCGCGCGGCGCGCAGCGGCGGCTGCTCAATCTCAGTACGGACGGTCAGGACCACGCCGTCGGAACCGCTGGGTCGGACGGAGATGAGTTCACCGCGCATCGAGCGCGCATCGGACGGGGGCGCAGGCATGGGATGCCGGTAGGATAGCGGCCGTGATGAAGACCTTCGAGGACATCCTGCGCGGAGAAACCCGCGTGGCCCGCGTATTCGAGGACGAGCATTTGCTCGCCTTTCTCGCGCCCAAGCCGCAGCGTCCAGGCCATGTGATCCTGTGCACGAAGACCGTGCATCCCTACCTGTTCGGCATGCCGCCCGAGGAGCATGCGGCGTTGTGGGAGCGTGCGCGCCTGCTGGCGCAGCAGATGGCGGCCAACCTGCCCTGCGAGCGGGTCTGCGTGGCCGTGGTGGGCTGGGAAGTTCGCCATGTGCACATCCACCTCGTGCCCACGGATGCGGGGGGTCAGTTTCCTCCCCTGGGCGGCCTCGCAGCCAGCCCAGAGGAATTGGAATGGATCGCCTATCGGATCCGCACCGGGCGCAGCCCCGCGTGCTGAGGACCCGGTCGGCGTGATCAGGCGAGCTTGTCGAACTTCTTGGTCTCGCCGACGGCCTGAGTCAGGCTCTCGGTCCCCTGAGGGTTGAGCACAGCGGACACATCGTTCGAGAACTGGTGCAGTGCGTAGAGCACCTGGCGCTTGGGGCCGTTCTGGAAGTCCGCGTTGCCGATGCGGTTCATCAGCGCTTCGAACTTCTCCGCGGCATTGCGCAGGTTGTGAATCTGACGCTCGTTGAGTTCGCCCTTCTCGATCGCGTTTGCGACGCGAGCCTCGACCTTGCTGGTCATGTTGGCCAGGCGCTGCGCCAGAGGGGCGGGCGTTTCGGGCTGCTTTTCAGCCTGCGTTTCGGCCTTGACAGCAGGATCCTTGCGGGAGGGGGTGGGGACGGCGGCGGTCTGCGCGGCCGTGGACGCGGGGATGCGGGAGATGCTCATGTCCTCGCCTATCGGAAGCCCGCGGGGAATCTTGAGGCTCCGCTGATCACAAAACGCGAGTGCGGAAAACCTTTCCGACACGAGCGCAGTATCCTGTTTCGCCCCGCATGAGCCTCCTGATCCTCGACAAGGTCCGCAAGCTGTTCGGCGCGCACGAAGTGCTGCGCGATGCGAATCTGCGCCTCGATCCGGGCCAGAAGGTCGGTCTGGTGGGACGCAACGGCGGCGGCAAGACCACGCTGCTGCGCCTGATCGAGGGTCTGGAGCAGCCTGACTACGGCACCGTGACGCTGCGCAAGGGTGCACGGCTGGCTTATGTGCCGCAGCGTCCTGATTTCCCCGCGGGAAAAAGCGTTCGCGAGATCGTTGAGGGCGGGCTGGACGAGCTGCGCGCGCTGCAGGCCGAGCTCGAGCGCTGCCATGAGCGCATGGGATCCGCGGATGAGACCGAACTTGAGCGCCTGCTCGCCGAACAGCAGCGGCTGGAGACCGAGTTGGAGGGACTCGGCGGCTACGGCGGCGAGCGACGCGTCGAAGCCGTGCTCGACGGCATCGGCCTCGGCCCGGATTTCTGGGACCGTGAGGCGCGCACTCTCTCTGGCGGCGAGAAGAGTCGCGTGGCGCTGGCCCGCGTGCTCATCACGGGCAGCGATCTCCTGCTGCTCGACGAGCCCACCACCCACCTCGATCTGGCGGGCATCGAGTGGATTGAAAACTGGCTCTCGACGCTGAAGAGCGCGGTATTGGTGGTCAGCCACGACCGGCGCCTGCTGCAGAACGCTGTCGACACGATCTACGACCTCGAGTTCGGCGAGCTGCAGCACTTCCCGGGCAACTTCGAGGCCTACATCAACCTCAAGGAAGAGCGCTTCAAGGCCGCCATGCGCGCCTACGAGGAGCAGCAGGACTTCATCCGCAAGGAAGAGGCCTTCATCAAGAAGCACATGGGCAGCCAGCGCACGGCCGAGGCCAAGGGCCGCGAGAAGAAGCTCGCGAACATCGAGCGCCTCGCCTGCCCGCGCCACGAGGTGCGCAAGCCGATCATCCGCGCCTCCAAGGCCGAGCGCTCCGGCGAGATGGTGATTGAAACGCACGCGCTCTGCGGCGGCTACGACAAGAAGCGCCTGTTTGCGGACTGCGAGCTGCGCATCGGCCGCGGCGACCGCATCGGCATCGTCGGACGCACCGGCGCCGGCAAGAGCACGCTGCTCAAGATCCTCGCCGGCCGCATCCAGCCGCTCTCGGGCGAGATCCTGTGGGGTCACAAGACCCACTGCGGCTACTACGATCAGGACACCTCGGACCTGCGCGCGGACGCGACCCCCTATCTGGAGCTGCGCCGCGCCCAGCCGCTGTGGACAGATCAGCAGGTGCGCGATCTGCTGGCGCGCTTTCTGTTCCGCGGCGAGGAGATCGAAGCCTCGGTTGCAAGCCTCTCGGGCGGCGAACGCGCGCGCCTGGCGCTGGCGCTGCTGCTGTCGCGCTCGCCCAACTGGCTGGCGATGGACGAGCCGACCAACCACCTCGATCTGGCCGCCCGCACGGCTCTGGAGGAGATGCTTTCGGAGTTCGACGGCACGCTGGTTTTCGTCAGCCACGACCGTGCGTTCCTCGACGGCCTGTGCACGCAGATCCTCGAGGTCGACCACGGCGGTGTGCGCCGCTACACCGGCAACTACTCCGACTACCGCGCCCGGCGCCGCGAGGAAGAGGCCGCCCGCTCGGCCGCACGCTCGGCTGCCAACTCGACCAGCAAGGCGCCGACGAAGCTCGGTTCCAAGCCCCAAGGTTCCAAGGAGACTTCCAAGGAGACTTCCCGCGAGCAAGCCAAGGAAGCCGAGAAGCCCAAGTCCGCGCCGGGCAAGATCCGCAACCCCTGGCTCTTCGAGAAGCTGGAGCAGCGCATCATGGCACTGGAGACCGAGCTCAAGTCCCTGCACGAGGCCTCCGTTTCCGAGGAGGTATACCGCAACGCGACGAAGCTGAGAGAGACCCAGATGCGCATTGCGGAGGTTGAGCGCGATCTCGCCGCAGCCAACGCCGAGTGGGAAGCGTGGGTCAGTTCTTGAACCCACCGGCTCGCGCCCTCTAGGCTGCGAGCCTCCATGCGTCTGTTCGCCGATTCCATCGCCCAAGCCCTCGCCGCGCAAACCGGCCGCCCGGCCGCCGAGTTCCGCATCGAACTCCCGCGCGATCCCGCGCTGGGCGATCTCGCCTTCCCCTGCTTCCAGCTCGCCAAGCAGCTCGGCAAGGCTCCGCCTGCGCTTGCGGCGGAGCTGGCGGGCGCGTGGAAGCTCGAGGGCATCACGGCACAGGCCACAGGCCCGTTCCTCAACTTCCGCATCGATCGCCAGGTGCTCGCGGAACGCGTGGTCCGGACCATCGAAGGCGAGGGCGTGTCCTACGGCTGCAGCCGCGAAGGCGCCGGCCAGACCGTGGTGATCGACTACAGCTCACCCAACATCGCCAAGCCAATGCACGTCGGTCACCTGCGCTCGACGATCATCGGCGCGGCGCTGGTGCGTCTGCACGAGCAGTTGGGCTACCGCGTCGTCGGCATCAATCACATCGGCGACTGGGGCTCGCAGTTCGGCGGCCTGGTGGTCGCAATCCGCCGCCGCGGCAAGCAGATCGACGAGACGAACCCGGTGCACGGCCTGCTGGAGCTGTACCAGTGGAGCAAGCAGCAGGTCGAGAGCGATCCCGCCTTCGCGGCGGAAGCGCGCGAGGCCTGGCGCGAGCTGGAATCGGGGCGCGAAGGCGAGGTGCGCGAGCTGTGGCGCCATGTCACCAAGGTCTCGCTGGCCGGCTTCGAGAAGACATACCGGCGGCTGGGCATCCGCCACGATCTGGTGCGCGGCGAATCGTGGTACGAAAACATGCTGCAGGCGACCTTTGAGCGCGTCGAAAAGGCGGGCGTCGTCGAGCTCTCGCAGGGCGCGCTGGTGGTGACGCTGGGCGGCGTCGAGAAGAGCCTCAAGGAGACGCCCTGCCTCCTGCGCCAGTCCGATGGCACCACGCTGTACGCCACGCGCGATCTCGCGGCGCTGTTCTCGCGCTGGGAGGAGTTCGGCTTTGCGCGCGCGCTGTATGTGGTCGGAGGCGAGCAGAAGCTGCACTTCCGCCAGCTGAAGGGCGTGCTCAAGCGCATGAGTCTCGACTGGGAGCCGCGCGTCGAGCACATCGACTTCGGACTCCTGCTGGGCCCCGGCCGCACCAAGCTGGCGAGCCGCAAGGGTGCCGTGTTGGTGCTCGATGACCTGCTCGATGAAGTGGTCGAGGAAGCGCTGCGCGTGGTCCAGGAGAAGAACCCCGAGGGCGCAAACCTCGCCGAGATCGCCGAGCAGGTCGGCATCGGCGCGATCGTCTTCAATGACCTCAAGCGTGAGCGCATCAAGGATGTGCTGTTCGACAAGCAGGAGATCTTGTCCTTCGAGGGCGACACAGGCCCCTACCTGCAGTACACGCACGCGCGCCTCGCTTCGATCCTGCGCAAGGCCGAGGCGGCCAGCGAAGGGCGGGCCGCGCCCGACTGGAACGGTCTTGGCGAAGCGGGCGGCGTGCTGATCGCGCTGGCGCGCTACCCCGACGTCGTGCGCTCGGCGGCGAAGAACTGCGAGCCCTCGGAGGTGTCGCAGTACCTCATCCAGCTGGCCCACGAGCTCAACAACTGGTACGTGGGAAGCCGCGTGTTGGGTCAGGAACCGGGCATCACGGCCGCGAGACTGGCTTTGGTGCGCGTTTCCAAGTCCGTTATTGGCAACGGCTTACGCGTTCTTGGCATGGCGGCGCCGGAGCAAATGTGAGCCGGAGCTCAAGTCCTGCTGAGGCGCTGCCGATACCTATCGATGGCGCGCATTGTCGGGTCTGCCGGCGCGCGCCAGGGTCACTGGAGGAGTCTTGATCCAACGCTACATCCGCGATGTCCCCGACTTTCCCAAGCCGGGGATCCTGTTCAAGGACATCACACCGCTGCTGCAGAGCCCTGAAGGCCTCAAGGAGGTCGTCAGCGGGCTCGCTCACGCCGTGGATCCGTCCAGCTACGAACTCGTCGTTGGTATCGAGTCGCGCGGCTTCATCTTCGGAACAGCGCTTGCCCATCATGTGGGCAAGGGCTTTGTCCCGATCCGCAAGCCGGGCAAGCTGCCTTGGAAGACAGCCAGCGAGAGCTACCAGCTCGAGTACGGTTCGGATCGCATCGAGATCCATCTCGATGCCGTCAAGCCGGGCCAGAGCGTGCTCTTGATCGATGACTTGCTCGCCACCGGGGGCACGATGGAAGCGGCTCTGCGCCTCGTCCGTCGTCTCGGCGGCAAGCCGGTTGCCTGCTCCTTCGTGATCGAACTCGGATTCCTCAACGGTCGTTCCAAGCTGGACACCGCGGTCCATTCTCTGATCCAGTACTAATCAAGGTGCGCACATGAAAGCCAAGCAACCGGCCCCCAAGGCAAGTCAGGAAATCGAAGCTCCCGTGCGCGAAATGACGCCCAAGGCCGCGCTGCCCTCCGGAAAGCGCGCCGCGCCGAAGATCGAGAAGGTTCACGCCCCAGATCTGGAGACCATGCCCACCGAGGAGATCTGGGGGCTTTACCGCAACGCGCGCAAGGCCAAGAACGAGGCCGAAGTCGAGCGCCTGCGCAATGTGCTGATGGAGCGCCACTACCCGCTGGTGCGCTACATCGCCGAGCGTCTGCTCCAGACGCTGCCCAAGTCGATCGAGCTTGACGACCTCGTCAGTGCCGGCCTTTTCGGCCTGATGGATGCGATCCGCGGCTTCGATCCTGATCGCAACATCAAGTTCAAGACCTACTGCTCCACGCGCGTGCGCGGTTCGATCCTCGACCAGCTGCGCTCGCAGGACTGGGTGCCGCGTCTGGTGCGCCTCAAGGCCAGCCGCATCGAAAAGGCCCTGCAGCGCCTCACCGGTGAATACGGACGCGAGCCCACCCACGCCGAGCTGGCGGAAACGCTGCGCATGGAACACGGCGAACTTGCGGACGAACTGCTGTCCGCCAACGCCAAGGCGATGTTCTCCCTCTCGGAAAAGTGGGAGGACCGCGACGATGACAGCTCCGTGGAGAAGGTCGATGTGCTCGAAGACCGCAAGGCCGTCGATCCGATCGGCGAGCTTCACCGGCGCGACACGATGCTGTTCCTCACCAAGGCGCTGACCCACAAGGAACGCTTCATCATCGAGCAGTACTATCAGGTCGGTCACACGATGCGAGAGATCGGCGAGATGCTCGGCCTCACCGAGAGCCGCGTCTGCCAGATCCACTCCAACGTCATGAGTCGCATGAAGGGTCAGCTGGGCGAGCGCTCCGGCACCTTCCTCACCTGAGCCGCACACGCCAAGCTCCAAAAGCAGGCCTAGCAACCGCGGCCGGTGCCCAGCGCCGGCCGCGGTTCTTTGTCGCGAGCGACCAGCCAACGGGACTGCCACCGAAAGTGCAGGGGATCGCCGCCGCCCGGGTGCGTGACCGCAAGTCCAACCAGGGGCTGCTCCAGCCGCGGAGTCATACCCGGAAAAGACTGCGGCCGGCGCAGGGCGCCGGCCGCGATCCTTTTCAGGCTGGTATAGCCGAAACCCGAATCAGGGGTTCCAGGTGACGCTGGCCTGGTTGGTGATGTTGAACGTGCTCGAGGCCGCACAGCCGCCGAGGACGATCGGGTCACGGTAGTAGATGCCGTAGTAGCGCACCGAGCCGCCCGCGAGCGTGTCACCCAGCGCCGTGGCACGGGCCGTGATCGTGGGATCACCGGCGCCCGGCATGGTGACCGCGCCGCCGACAGCGTTCTTGACGTAGAGGCGCTTGAGGCTGCCCGCGACGCAACGGATGCCCTGTCCGAAGACCGTGCCCGTGGCGTTGAGGTTGTCACCCTGCAGCAGGATCGAGGTGGCGGTCGGCTTCTCGCCGATCGCGTTGATCACCACGGTGTCCGAGCTGAGGGCCGCGTTGCCCGCCGCCGTCAGCATGGCACCGCCCGTCGAGGAGCTGTTGTCGCAGCCCTGACCGGGGCCCAGAGCCGGGTTGGCGCAGGGGCAGGAGATGATGCCGCCAGCACCCGGATTACACACCAGAGCGATCGGACCGCCCGGGGCGGCCGAGGGCACCTGAGCGGTGACGACCAGGTTGCTGCCGGACTTGAAGGGCGTCAGCGTGATGCTGCCGCTCGTCGGCGGAACATTGGCGTCAAAGCGGAAGTTGTAGAGCGTGCCCCAGCGCAGAGCGTTGGCGTTCTGGTTGACCGCGAACGTGTCGGTCGCCCAAGCCAGCGTGCCGGCAGTGTTGGTCACGGCCCAATCGGTGCCGAGGGTGGTCACGTTGCCGATGCCGTCGCCGCTGTGGTAGTCGACGTCATGGAAGCCGAGGTTGGTCAGCATCGCGCCGCCGACGGGCAGCGAGAAGGCCCGCACCGAGCGGTCGCTGTTGAGGTTCTGCAGCGCGTACTCGTAGTGCCAGGTGCCCGGGGTGGTCTCGGTGACCTTCCACGCGAGGATCAGGCGACCATCGGTGTCGATGTTCTGAACCTGGACGGTCGGATCGATCGCCTGCCAGGCGAGGATCGCCGGCTTCTCGCGCTGGGTCGTCTGACCCGCGGTGAGCGAGAACGTCCAGGCCGTGCCCGAACCGGTGACGGTCAGTTCACGGTAGCTGGCGTTGTTGTTGTCGTTGCCGGCAGCCGCATCGTCCTGCGTGACGTACTGGGCTTCGCCGAAGTAGCGCACCGAAGCGGAGGAGGCCTCCAGATCGGTGATCTTCACCTGCAGACGGCGAGCGGTCGAGCCGCTGAAGGCCGGGTTGGCGGGTGGGTAGGTGAACACGCCCGTCGAGGCGTTGACCTGCCACTTGGGACCGGCGCCGCTCTGCGAGCCGTTGCGCGCGGCGGTGTAGGGGTCGGCGCAGCGGATGCCCAGCGACGAACCGCTGGTCGCCTGGCAGCCCGTGCAGCACAGGTTGTTGGACAGAGCGAAGAAGCCGTGCTTCAGCCAGCTCATGCCGAGGTGCTCGAAGCGGCCCGAACCGTTGACGACCTTGTACTTGTAGAGGTTGCCGCCGATCACCGGGTGCAGGTTGTTGTTCGAGATCCAGCTGAGGGTCTGGGTGCCCTGATTGCAGGAGTACGTACCCAGAGCGAGGGCCTCCACGCCGTTGAGCGAGGCGTAGTTGGCCACGTCTTGAATGTCGCCGACGATCACGTCAGGCCCCGTTGAGCCCTGGCAGGGGGTTTGTGCTTGTGCGTCGAGCGAGAGGATCGCCGCGCCGGCCAATGCGGTGCCGAGCGACAGCACCTGATTCCAAGTCTTGGTCATTGCTTTCACTACCTTGTTGGTGAGAGTTGCAGGGTCCTGAGAGATACGGGGCTCCGAGAGTCCTCGCCTCCGAAGCAGGCGGGCCGCAGGAAAACCTTTCCCTGTGATCTGCCGGGACGGGTGGACGAGGGGCCTCCCTCGCGAGTTCCGTGAATTTCGAGAGCGCGCCAGCACGCAGGCACACTGCGCTGGCTAGAGGAAAGTCTACCCCCGTTCTTGCGGACTCGGGAGGGGTCTAGGGTGCGCGATTTTCGATCCCGAAGGAGCAGCGGACCCCCCCGCCCCGCCGCTGGCTCTCGGCCGTGGGCAGCGAAAAAACCCCGATCTGCGGACCGCAGGCGGCCTGAACCCGCGCCCGGCTGTCCTCATCCAGCGCGCGGTAGAGGCCGCCGTGGCCCGACAGGAAGCTCGCCTTGGGAGTGTGGATGGCATTGAGCGGCGCAATGCCGAGCGCCTCCTCGGGAAAGCCCGGGATCGGAACAATGCGCATTCCTAGCTTCTCCAGACCTTGAATGAAGCTCAGCCGATCGAGCTCACGCCTTAGGAAGCCCTTGAGGTACGCCGACGTGGCCGGATCGAGGCTCGGATTCTCCCCCCCGCCGCTGACTCCGGTGACGAAGTCCAGCGCAGCCAGAAAGGTCAGCAGGTTGCCGGGCCCGTGGTCGCCCGGATGCTCCCGAAACAGGCGCGCCAGCGCTTCGGGAAACTGCCCCGGAGCGGTGGCACCCTGCTCCAGCAAGGGTTCGAGCCGACCCAGGAACTCCGTCAGCTTGCGCTCGCGCCACAGCTGCTGCAGCTGGGCGCCGAGCTGCGGATCCAGCCGGCCTCCCCGCTGCAGGGCAGCCAAGCCGGCGCGCACGATGTGCTCTGCTCCGGCCTGCATGTCGTTGACGAAGGCCACCAGCGTGTCCCCCACCGCCCGCACCGAGACCTCCGTGTCGATGTGGAAGCCCACGGCGGGCAGAACCACGCAGCGCTCCACGCCGAACTCGGACCGGAACGCGCTCAGCACCTGCTCGCGCGTCAGGCCCAAACTCGTATTGCGGTGCAACTCGGCTTCGCCCACGAGCAGCAGCCGCTCGCCGGTCCCGGGCTGGCGCACGCAGATCAGGTTGCCGCCCTGAAACGAGAGCGGCGAGACGAGCACGCGCATGCCCGCCGCCGCGTACTCCTCCACCACATAGGTTTCGCCCGGGACGAGCATCGAGCCCAGCTCCGAACGCGAGGCAAAGCGCGGCACGAGCAGCAGCGGGCCGTTGTCATCGCGAGCCGCCTTGCCGTTGTCCTGCGCCCACTGCGCGACAGGCAGGTCCGTGGTCAGCACGCGCAGCCGCGCGCCCTCGGGCCAGGTCCAGGTGCTTGCCGTGCGCTGGAATGTCTCGAGCTGCGCAGCCGGCAGCGTGATCGTGATCGGCAGTTCGCCGGCGACCGCAATCAATGCGCGCAGCAGTTCGACATTGCCGCCATCTCCGGGCTGGTACCACGGATCCCCGCGCGAAAGCTGGCCGCGCAGGCCGCCGATGGCTTCCTCACCGGAGTCAGTGCACAGTCGCAGGCCCTTGCTCGTCGGCTGGTATGCGAAAGCCAGCGCATCGAGCTCGGGCTTGAGCTGCTCGGGGCTCAGCCCGGCCGCAAGCCGCTGCTCCAGCCACTGCGGGAGGGGCGCAGGCGCGCGAAAGCAGCCCAGCCAGTCGATTGGCAGGCCGCTGCGGCCGAGGTTCTCGAGCGTCACGGGCAGGCGCTGCTCGCGCAGGCTGGCTGCAACCCGCGCGCTGGTCAGCAGCAGTCCCTCGCGCGAAAGCCCGCGCGCCACCAGCAGGGCCTGAGGGCCCTCGGGCTGATAACCCGCAGCCGATGGCCGTGGATTCTCGAAGTCGCGCACGGCCCGATAGCCGCGCGCCGGCGGCCAGCTCTCGGCGAGCTGCGGGAGGAATGCACCGCGCGCGAGGTTGGCCGCGAAGCGCACGATCTCCAGCGGCGGCCGCTGGTCGGGTGCGGTGGAAGATGCGGTGGAAGATGCGGCAACCGGCTCGCTCGCGCCGTCGGGCACGATCACGCGCTGCGTCTCGAAATAGCGCGTGCGCAGCACGCGATCGCGCACGCGACGCACGAAGGACTCGGGCAGCCCCAGATCGGCCACCGTTCCCGGACCGAAGGACTGGGCCAGCAACTCCTGGGTCAGCGCGTCTTCGGGCGAAAGCGGGGCAGCGCCCGAGGGCGTTGTCGCAGGCTGGCTTGCCGGCGCAGCGGCGGGCAGAGGGGCCGGCGCGGGAACGGGTGCGTCCTTCGAACAGGCCGGCAGGAGCAGCAGAGCGGGAATCCAGCGCAACGCCTTCATGGTGAGGTTCGCGAGTCTACAGCGCCACCTGTCGCCGATGCGCATCCCGCGCTAGCTTTCCTGCTGTGGACTGGCAGGTGATCCGGCATGACTGCGTGGACTCGACCAATGAGCGCGCGCTGGCTGCGATCGCTGACCGAACGGCGCGCCACGGCGACGTCCATCTGGCGCGCGAGCAGACGGCCGGCCGCGGCCGTCGCGGTCATCACTGGCACAGCGCGCGCGATGAGGGCATCTACCTTTCGCTAGTGCTGCTGCCCGCGCCTCCGCCTCTGTCGCCCGCCGCGCTGACCATCGCCGGCGGGCTCGCCGCTCATGCCACGGCACGGGCGCTGCTCGGACCGCAGGCCGGGGTGATGCTCAAGTGGCCCAATGACCTCCTGTGCCGGGACAGAAAGCTCGCCGGCGTCCTCGTGGAGACGCGCGGCCTCGATCCGGCGGCGCCGCACTATGTGATCGGAATCGGCTTCAACCACTCGCAGCGCGCCTTCCCCGCGGAGCTCGGCGCAACAAGCCTGCATGCCTGCGGCAGCACGGCATCGCGCGAGAGCGTCGAAACTCTGCTGTGCGACAATGTTGCGCGCGAAGCGCAGGCCGCGATGAATCATGATCCGAAGCTCGCCGGACGTTTTCTCGACTGCCTCGGCCTGGCGGGGCAGGCGGTGCGCGTGTTCACCGGCACGCAGCATCACGAGGGTCGCCTCGCGACGCTTGATCTGGAGCGCGGACTCGGTCTGGAAGCGCGCGCGCCGATTCCGCTGGAGTTGATCACGGGCGTCCAGAAGCTCTAGCGCCTATACTCTGCGCCCCCATGCCCCGCTTCGACGGCCGTTCGGCGGGCGCTCTGCGCCCGGTCACTTTCCAGCGTCAGTTCACCCGCCACGCTCCCGGCTCGGTGCTTGCGAGCTTCGGCAACACGCGCGTGTTGTGCACGGCGATGGCTCAGGATGGCGTGCCGGCGTTCCTGCAAGGCAAGGGCAAGGGCTGGCTGACGGCCGAGTATTCGATGCTGCCCTCCTCCACTGAGTCGCGCAAATCGCGCGATCGCGCCGGGTCGGTCGATGGACGCTCCGTCGAGATCCAGCGACTGATCGGCCGCTCGATGCGCGCCGTCGTCGACCTCTCGCAGATCGGCGAGCGCACCGTGTGGGTGGACGGCGACGTGCTGCAGGCGGACGGCGGCACGCGCACCTGCGCCATCAGCGGCGCCTGGGTCGCCCTGCACGATCTGTTCAGGCACATGGAGGCGCGGCGCTGGCTGCGCGGTTGGCCGCTGCGCGCGCAGGTGGCTGCGGTTTCGGTGGGAGTCGTCGGCGGCGAGACGCTGTGCGATCTCGCCTACGTCGAGGACTCCAAGGCCGAGACCGACATGAACCTCGTGATGACGGGCGAAGGGCACTTCATCGAGGTGCAGGGCTCCGCCGAGGGCGCGCCCTTCACGCGCGCGGAGCATGATGCGATGCTCGGCATCGGCGAGAACGCGATCCGCGAGCTGTTCGCCCTGCAGCGCGCCGCCGTCGGCGCATGAAGCTGCTGCTCGCCAGCAACAACCAGAAGAAGCTCAAGGAGCTCACCCGCATCCTCGAGGGTCTGGAGGTCCGGCTCGTGCTGCCGCGCGAGATCGGCGGCATTCCGGACGTCGACGAGGACCAGCCGGACTTCGCGGGCAATGCACGCAAGAAGGCGCGCAGCGCCGCGCTCGCCAGCGGCATGTGGGCGCTGGCGGATGACTCGGGCCTGGAGGTCGAGGCCCTCGGCGGAGCGCCGGGGGTCTTCTCGGCGCGCTACGCGGGCACGCATGGCGACGATGCGGCCAACAACGCGCGGCTGCTGCGCGAGCTCGCGGGCATCGCCGATGAACGGCGCGGCGCGCGCTTTGTCTGCGCGCTCGCGTTGGCAAGGCCGGATGGCTCGTCGGCACTGGAAGTGCAGGGCACGGCCGCCGGGAGGATCCTGCGCGCGGCGCGCGGCACGCACGATTTCGGCTACGACCCGCTGTTCGAGTTCACGGAACCGGGCTTCGCGGAAACCGGCCGGGGCTTCGCCGAGCTGGAAGCGGAAGAGAAGGCGCGGGTGAGCCATCGCGGCCGCGCGCTGCGCGAGCTCGCCAAAAAACTGCCGAGCGCGGTCGACCCACGCTCGGCATGAAGAGAGAGGGCTCGCGCCCCTTTTTTTCGACGCTACTGGGCTGTCAGCGACAGCGTCCAGTTGCTCAGGGTGCCCGTGTCGGTGACATCGAGATCGCGCACACGCAGGCTCCAGTTGCCCGTGATCGACTTCCCGACGAAGGCCGAGAGCGATTGGGCCGGCACCGTGAGGTCCGGGAACTCCGTCGTCACGTTGTCCGTGGCGCCGCCGGTGCGGTTGTGGAGCAGCACGCTCGTGCCGTCCGGTCCGATCAGCGTCACCTCAAGGTCGCCCTTGAACGTGTGCGGAATGGTGGTGCGAACCTTGACGCCCGCCACTGTCCCCGTACGCGTGATGTTCATGGTGCTCGTGATGCCGGTCGTGTTGTTGTCCGGGATCGCGAGGTTGGGCGTCAGCGCCTGCTCCCCGTTGAAGGTGATCTTCCACGAGTTGAAGGTGCCCACCGAACCCGCGGCACGGTCTGACACGGTGAGGCGCCAGTTGCCGGCCGTGTTCTTTCCATTGAGCGTGGTCAGCGTCTGGTTGGGCGTGGTCACGATCGCGTAGGTCGTGATCACGTTGGCCACGGCACCGCCGGTGCGGTTGTGCAGGATGCGGGTCGTACCGTCCGGTGCCGTCAGCGTCGCGATCAGCTGGCTCTTGTTGGGGTGAGTGATCGTCACCTCAACGGAGACCGAGCTGATCGTCAGCGAATTGGGCACCGCGATGATGTTGTTGACGCCGGTGGTGTTGTTGTCCGGGATCGCGAGGTTCGGCGTCGCGCTGAACGTCTTGACCGGATTGGAACCCGCGGGCGGGTTGATGGTGAGTCCGACCGTCGTCGTGCGCACCAGCGTTCCGCTCGTGCCCGTGATGGTCAGCGTCTGCGTGCCCAGCGTGGCGGCCGCGGTCGTGGTGACCGTCAGCACCGAGCTAGTGCCCGCGGCCACGCTGGCCGGGGCGAAGGAGTAGCTCACGCCGCTGATCGCAGGCGTTGCGGCGAGGCTGATGCTGCCCGCGAAGCCGTTGAGCGCGCTGGAAGCAATCGTGAAGCTCGTCGAACCGCCCTGCGACACCGAGGCAGAAGCCGGGCTGGCGCTGAGACCGAAGTCCGGCGTCGGAGCCGACTCCACCGCGTTGTACGCGAGCAGCGCGAAGTCCTGGTCCGTCGTGTCCGCGTTGCCGGGAACGCCGTCGCCGGCGATGTTCGTTCCGCGCACCGTGATGCTGAACGAACCGGTTGTGCCTGCGGGGAGGAACACGCTCTCGAGGTTGTTGCGCACATCGGCAGTGCCGCCGCTGATCGAGTTGGCGCCCGAGAACACGTTGCCGCGATACAGCGTGCCGTTGACCGTCACCTCGAGGTCCAGGTTGTTGACATAGGCGTTGCCGGTCGTGGGACCGAAAGCATCCGTCCATGCCAATGCAACGCGGAAGGGAGTCGCGCTGCTCGCGATGTTGCCGCTGACGGTGTATGTGCCGCCGGTAGCGCCGATCACCTGTGTCTGGTCAACGCGGATTCGGGCAGTGGAGTCAAAAACACGGCCGAGGTTGACGCTTCCCATGCCCTGGTTGTTGGACCAGAGCGTGTCGTTGGCGCCTACGCCCGTCATGTGCGTCGCGCTGGCAACCAGCGTTGCCTTGGTCATCGCCGGACTGGGAGTGGGCAGGCTGTTGTTGGCATGCCACTGGCGTACGAGCGCAGCCGCACCTGCGATTGCGGGAGTGGAGTGGCTCGTGCCGCTCGACCAGCAGTACAGCGTCTGGCCCGTCGGCCAGTACTGATTGCAGACGCCCGCGCCGTTGTAGGCAGTGGAGCGGCTCGCCGCACCCTGGATGTGCGTGCCCGGGGCCATGATCTCGGGCTTCTTGCGCGCGTCCGAGGTCGGACCGCGCGAGGAGAAGCTGATCACATCCATGGCGTTGTCCGCGCCGGTGTTGCCGATGCCGCAGCCGTCACTGCCGGTCATGCGGTAGTTTTCGGCCGCGCCCACCGTGATGATGTTCTTGGCGGTGCCCGGCGGGTGTACCGTCGAAGCCAGCGAGCCGTCGTTGCCGGCGGCGAAGATGATCGAGAATTCCTGGTTGCCCGCCGTGCCGCTGAGCGCGTCACGCACGGCCTGATCGTGCGCCTGACTGTCCGTGTTGTATGTCGTGCCCGAGGTGTAGCCCCACGAGTTGGAGCTGATGCGCGCACCCGCGTTGTAGGCCGCAGCCAGACGCGTCAGCGTCGGCTGGTTGAAGACGCCGGCGCCCGAGTTGGCGAACACCTTGGTGTTGCCGATGCCGACCCATGGCGCGATTCCCAGACCGTAGTTGTAGCCCGAGGCATCCTCGGCGGCCGTTCCGGTCAGGTTGTTGTAACCGCCGATGATCGAAGCATTGATGTTGCCGTGACCCCCGCCGCCATCGGCGAGCGCATCACCCGAGTAGTTGTTGTTGAAGGTGACACGGCTGGCACCCGCAGATGTTCCGCCGACACGGAACTCAACATTGACATCCGTGGTGCTGCCGCGGTCGACGCCGTCATCCACGACATCGACGCTGAACGGGAACGGACTCGCGCCGGGGAAGCCCTTGGAAGTCAGCCAGGCAAGGTAGCCCGGGCCGGAAGGCTGAGTTCCGGCGGCGTTGAGATTGCCGGCCATGATCTGGCCTTGCGCTTCATCGAACAGACGCGCTTCCAGCACCGGCTCGATGGCGAAGACGCGCGGATCCCGTGCGAGTTCGTGCACATTGGCTCCGTCGAGCTCCAGCTTGACATTCCAGTAGCCGATCACGGGCTCCGGCTCGCCCAGACCTGCGATGGCGATGCTGCCGAGCGAACGCGCGAAGGCCTCGCCTTCGCGGTCGGCGATCACCTGCACAATCACCGGGTACGCCCAGGAATCCTGGAAGTCGGTGCCGCGCAGCTCCGGGCGCAGCTTGAACGCCGGCTCGTACGAGCGAATGGATAGCACAGCGGCTTCGCTGCGCAGACCGAGCACTCGCGCGTCGCTATGCGGATCGGTCTTCACCACATAGGCATTGTTGGCGATGTAGCTGACGATGTGCGCGCCGGTTGCACGCAGCATGTCGCTCCAGGCATCTTTGACGGGGCCCGCGAACTGCACAACGCGCAGGCGTGACTCACCGTCTGCGGGAGCGCCATCGGGAGCGCGCAGATGCGCAGGAATGGTTGCCAGCAGCGCATCCGTCGTCGCGGGACGCGCTCCGTCGAGCACATAGCCGTTGAACTCGATCAGTGTGTCTTCGTCGCGCAGTTCCGCGCCGAGCGCACGCAGTCCTTCCACCCCGCCGACGCGCGTTGCATCCACCCAAGCCCAGGCGAAGGCGCCGTAATCCTCGCTGGCAAGCACCGCATTGCGCTCCAGCAGCACCTGCAGTGCGTTGGAGCCCGCAGGAATCAGCACGCGGTGCAGCGGACCGGGGGCGATGTAACCCTCGGGGATGCTCCGCAGGAAGGGCACATCAGCCGAAGAGGATTGAGTCAGGCCGGGGAGAGAAAGGGCACCAAGCGCGATGGCCAAGGTAACCGCACGCCCGAAGAGAGGGACTCGCATGAAGGGGGGCTCCGGAGAGATGAGAAGGAGAGGACGAACCGCAGGTTTACCTGGACGGGACGAACCTGCGCTGATTTTTGTTTCCTGACGGATCAGAGTCTCGCAGCAGATGCCGCTTCTGGGAAGAGTACAGGCACCTCGCGGCCCGGGTCGCGCTGCGGCACAATGCCTACCCCGCATGAGCGAGTCCCCCGCCGAAACCCAGTCCCGGAGCTTCGAGGATCTGGTATTCGCCTGCCTGGAACAGCACTCCGAGGGAGGCAGTCAGGCGGTCGAGAACCTATTGGCGCGGCACCCGGCACAGGCCGCGCGCGTGCGGTCCGAACTCGCCCGCCTCGCCCGCCTCGGACTGCTGGGTGCGGAGCCGCACAGCACCGTGCCGCAGACTCTGGGCGGTTTCCGACTGATACGGCGGCTGGGCGAAGGCGGCATGGGACTGGTCTGGGAGGCGGAAGATCCGACACTGCACCGCCGTCTCGCGCTCAAGATGATCCGGCCGGATCAGCTGCACTTCAGCGGCTCGCGTGAGCGATTCCGCCGCGAAGTGGAAGCCATCGCACGTCTGCAGCACCCCGGCATCGTTCCGATCTACTCCGTCGGTGAGGATCAGGGCATCCCCTACTTCACGATGGAGCTGCTCGACGGCTGCACATTGAGCGATGCGCTGCGCGAGCTCTCCGGACGCAATCCCCGCCAACTGCACGGACGCGATCTGGCGCGCGCGGTGGAGTCGCGCCTGGAACAGCAGGGAAGGCCGTCGCGCGCCGAGGGACCGCTGTTCGAAGCCGAATGGCCTGATGTTTGCGTGATGATCGCGCGACAGGCCGCTGAAGCACTGGAGCATGCACACAGTCGCGGCCTGATTCACCGCGACCTGAAGCCCTCCAACCTCGCACTGACACGCACGGGGCGCGTGCTGCTGTTCGATTTCGGTCTGGCGCGCGCTGAAGCCGCCGATGGCATGACGCAGAGCGGCGTGCAGCCCGGATCGCTGCCGTACATGTCGCCCGAGCAGGTACGCGGTGATGCCAACCTCGATGCGCGCAGCGACATCTACTCGCTCGGTGCCACGCTGCATGAGTTGCTCGCACTGCAGCCCGCCTTTCCTCCCGACAGCTGGGAGCAGATGCGCGAGCGCATTCTGGGTGGCGCCTGCATGCCGCTGCGCAGGCTCAACCCCGACCTGTCCTGGGATGTGGAGACAGTCTGTGTCGTGGCGATGGAGCGCGAGCGCGCCCGCCGCTACGCCACCGCGCAGGACATGGCGCGCGATCTGGGCGCACTGCTTTCGCGGCGTGCCATCGAAGCCCGCCGTCCGGGCCTCGGCCTGCGAACTCTGCGCTGGACGCAGCGTAATCCGGCGCAGGCCGTCGGTGCGACGCTGGGTGTGTTGCTGCTGATCGCGGGGCCGGTGGGCTGGGAGCTTTCCCGCGCGCGCTCGCTGGAAGAGATCACTGCCGCCTACGAGAAATCTGAGCAGGATTTCCGCCTCGCGCTCTCCGCGATCGGCCATGTGCTGCGCGACACGGCCACCGAGGACCTGCGCGATGTCCCGCGCATGCAGCAGGCTCGGCTGGTGGCGCTCGACCGAGCGCTGGCGCTCTATGAGCAGCTCTCCGCTTCACGGCGCAATGACCTTGAAGTGCTCGCCGAAGGCGCTCGGCTGCGCACCTCTCGGGCCTCGATTCTCGAGGATCTTGGGCGACGCAGCGAAGAACTTGAGGAACGCAAGCGCGCGCTTGAATTGTGGGAGCGCGTCTATGCTGCGCAGCCGACTGCCGAGAATGCCAGCTGGCGCATCGCGGCGGAGGCTGCGGTAGGAAAAACCTGGAGCGGTCTGCACGACCCGGAGCAGGCGCTGGAGATCCTGCGCGCCGCATCCGCCAGATGCCGTGAGTGGAAGGCCGAAGGGAGCCTCCTGCACTGCACCTTGTCCGTGCTGATGGCGGAAGCCGAGGCATGCGTTCTGGCGGGAGAGATCGAGGCTGCCCGCTCCGTGCTCGATGAGGCCTCCGCTCATGTGGAGAGCCAGCGTTCGCGGTACCCGGATGACCCAGACTGGGCTTGGAGCATGGGCCGGATCGAGGGTTGGCGTGCCAGCCTGTTCCGCCGCGGAGAACGCGGTCAGGACGCTCTCGAGCACTCCCGCCGCAGCCTTGCCGAGTTCGAATCGGCCGAACGACTGATGCCCGATGTGCGGCACTACAGCTTCGATGTCGCCGATGCACTCAGCGAGCTGGCTGACTACCAGTTCGAACTGGGCCAGCACGATGAGTCCCAGAGCTCGCTGGATGCTGCGCTGGCGCGCATCGATGGGCTGTTGAAGGACTTCCCTGACTCAGGCCGCTACCAGCAGGCCCGCAGCGATGTCCTGAACAAGAGCAGCATCCACGCGGGCCGCCTCGGGCGCTTCGAGCTCGCCGCCGGGAAACAGCAGGCACTGCTGGAAATCGCGGAGGCCAAATTCAGGACCGATCCGCAGCGCTGTGATCTGGCGCTGCGAGCTGCCACGGCGCATGTCAATCTGGCCGCCTCGCGCATCGAATTGAAGCACGACAGCGCGGAGCTCATTGCGCACTACGAGCGCGCGCTGAAGGTGCTCGAAATCTGCCCGCACGAGCTGACTGATGACAACACGACGGGTTCAGTGGGATCGCTGGCGCGTTACGGGCTCTCGCGGGCGCGACTGCTGACGGGTGACTTCGGATCCGCGCAGGCTGCAATCGAAGATCACGCGCGCACGATCGGAACGAGCGCGGAGCGCATGCGGTATTCGGCGGATCTGTGGAATGAGTACGCACTTGCGCTCGAGCAACAGCGGCCTGACGAGCTCGTTGCGCGCGCCTTCGCGATCGAGCGCATGTTCCAGCGTCTTGGCGAAGCGATCGCGGCCGGTTACACCGACCGAGGCGAACTGGAAAGCACCAAGTCACTCGACGTGTTCCGCGATGACCCGCGCTTCGTGGAACTGCTCGGACGCATCCAGAGCAACTAGCCTTCGTTGCCCGTCTCGGTCCCCATTTCCGCAGCCATCTTCGCCAGTGCGCGGTGCAACAGGCTGCGCACAGCAACTTCGCTCTTGCCGGTGCGTTCCGCGATCTGCGCGTGACTCAGACCCACCACGCGACTCAGCAGGATGATCTCGCGATGTTCCTCGCTCAGCATGGCCAGCGCTGCTTCCGCGCGCGCGAGATCCTCGCGGGCGGCGGCATGGCGGCTGGGCGTGATAAGCCCGGCGTAACCCTGCAGCAGCGACTGCGCCTCGGCCTCGCTGGGCGAAACATCGGCATCCCCCGCCCGCTTGGCGCGACCGTGGTAGCGCGCACGATCGACGATCTTGCGCTCGGCGGCGAGAAACAGCCAATGGCGAAAGCCCGCCTCGTCGCGGTAGTCGTGCCGGCCGATGTCCTGCAGCACCTCGCGGCAGGCCGACTGAACCAGATCCATGCTGCCGTCCCGGGCCAGCAGATTGCGTCCTGCATGGGCGCGCACGAAGGCCAGCAACCCGGGCAGGTTCTGCTCCAGAAGCTCCTCCAGAGCCCTTTCGCTGCCGCGCGAGGCCTCGCTGACCAGCTGGCGGTGCTTTTCGGAGGGCTGCATCGGTCGCTTTCAGCCTAGCACGGCCGGACCAAGGCCCGGTTTTTCAAGAAAGCGCGCCACGGATCCCCGGGCATGCCGCCTGAGCAGGTGTTCACCCAGCCCCACGCCCCTGCCTCCAAGGAATCTCCGCCATGATCCGAAAGCTCTTCTCGAACCTCCCCTTCCTCCTCACCTCGCTCTGCCTGCCTCAGGCGGCCGCCGCCCAGAACGGGATGCTGGCCCCCGGTTCGCTGATCGTCTACCCCCTGATCGACAACTCGGGCACCTCACAGACCTGGGTCACGGTCACCAACACCAACCTCTCAAGCGCCTCGGGCACGGTTCGCGTCAACTTCGCCTACATCAACGGCAGCGACTGCGGAGAACTCAGCCGCTCCAAGCTGCTGACGCCGGGCGACACGCTGACCGTCAACACCAAGCTCGACAACCCGAACATGACCGCAGGCTATTTGTATGTCTACGCGACCACGGCCACGAGTTCGGCAGCGATCAGCTTCAACCATCTGATCGGCACGACGCGCGTCATCAACACCGCCACCACGACCGACATGGAGTACCAGCCCTTCGTGTTCCCGGCCATCGGCGCGCAGGGCGCGCTGACCGACCTCGACAACGACACGCGCCGGGACTTCAACAATCTCGAGTATGCGGCGGTCCCCAACCGCCTGCAGTTCCCGCGCTTCACAGGGCACTACGAGTCTCTCGGAACGGTCGGATTCGCTCGCAGTTCGTACATCGTCCTCGTGAGCCTCGCAGGCAGTCAGTTCACGAACAGCGTGGACTTCGCGATCTACAACGACAACGAGGAGGCCTTCAGCGCCCAGACGAGCTTCACCTGCTGGACCAAGCGCAAGCTCAAGGACATCAGCACCGCATTCACGCACAACTTCCTGCTCTCGACCAATCACAACGCTTCGGAGAGCTTCAACTCGCGCGAGACCGGCACCTTCCGCATCAACGGACGGCAGGCGAGCTCGACCGGAGGCACGATCACGGATCCGGCCATCCTCGCGCTGCTGATCGAAGAGGTCAGCACCGTCGGCGGCGATGCGGTTCTGCCCTTCGCGATCGGCACACAGACCAACGGCGACCTGCTCAACACGGGCAGCCTCCCCGACACCAACTGAGCCGGCGGGGAGCACTCCCGAAGGCCCGATCGGGTGCGCCGCTGGCGCAAACCCGGGCGGGCCTTTACCCTTTGACGGACCCCATGAGAATCGGCACTGTAAAGGATGTTGCTTTTCTGCTCGCCGCCCCCCTGCTGGCCTGTGCGGCTGTTGCGCAGAACGGCGTGCTGGCGCCGGGCTCGCTGCTGGTCTACCCGCTGCTCGACAACTCGGGCAGCTCCGTGACCTGGGCGACGCTGACCAACACCAACCTCGCGAGCACCTCCGGCAGCGTGCGCGTGGAGATGGTGTACATACGCAGCACCAACTGCCTCGAGACCAACCGCCTGCGCACGCTGACGCCGGGTGACACACTCACCGTCAACACGAAGCTCGACAGCTCCGGCCTGACCACCGGCTACCTCTACGCCTTCGCGCGCAGCACGAGCACGGGCGCTCCGATCAGCTTCAACCACCTGATCGGCACCACGCACGTGATCAACACGGCGACGACCGCCGACTACGAGTATCAGCCCTATGTCTTCCGCGCGATTCCCGCGCAGGGCGCCATCACGGATCTCGACGGCGACGGCCGGCGCGATCTCAACAACCTCGAATACCAGCCCGCGCCCGACATGCTGTTCTTCCCGCGCTTCACGGGCCATGTCGACAGCCCCAGCGTGCGGGCCTCGCATCTGGTGCTGGTGAGCCTCGCCGGCTCGGTCTTCAACACCTCGACGAACTTCATCGTGCTCAACGACAACGAGGAGCAGTTCAGCTCGCAGACGAGCTTCACCTGCTGGACGCGCAAGCGCCTGAAGGACATCAGCGGCGTTTTCACCAACGGATTCCTGCTTTCGACCCTGCACACCAGCTCCGAGAGCTTCCAGTCCCGCGAGACGGGCGCCTTCCGGGTCGCCGGCGGCAGCGCCAGCTCGAGCAGCGGCTCGATCTCCGACGCGCCGATCCTCGGCCTGCTGATCGAGGAAATCAGCACCGCGGGCGGCAGCGCGGTCCTGCCCTTCGCGATCGGGGCGCAGAACAACGGCGACCTGCTGAACGTGAGCAGTCTCCCCGACACGAACTGAAAGGGAGAAAAACGGGCAGAAAGCGCGTCACGCGGCCGCGGCATGAGCGATGGGGGGGTGTCCCCGGGAAGTACCCGCCGGACACCCCTTTCCTTCGCCATGAGCCACAACCACACACAACCGCTGCTTCTTGCCGCCCTCCTCGCCCTCATTCCGGCCGAACTGGCCTCCGCACAGGATGCTGTGCGGAATGAACTCCTGCCCCTCGCCATCCCCACGGGCGAAGTGCTCTGCGATCAGCCCGGCGATGGCCGCATCTGGGCGCTGGGCAGGACCTACAAGGCCAGCTTCGGCATCGAAGGCGCGACCTACATCCCTGCCTTCGGATCGCAGGCCCCGCACAACTTCCCGCTGCGTTTCGAGCTCACCGGCCTCGAGATCGGCGGCGAGCCGCTGACCTTCGCCCAGGGCGCACAGCCGGTGCGCGACGGTTCGCGCATCGCCTTCCAACGCGGACCGGTCGAGGAGCGCTATGACCTCGCGCTCGAGCACATGGAGCAGAGCTTCGTGATCGATACGCAAGGCCTCGCGGGCGATCTGGTCGTGCGCGTGCTGGTCGACACGGAACTGCTCGGCCAGGCCGACGAACTGGGCCTGGTGTTCCACAACGAGTTCGGTCACGTCAGCTACTCGCAGGCCTTCGTCGTCGAGGATTCGGGCGAGCGCATCCCCGTGACGACGCTGCTGGATGGAGCGCTGATCGAGATCCGCGTTCCGGCGGAGACCGTTGCGGCGGCAGACGGCAAGCTCGTGATCGACCCGCTCGTCAGCACGGACACGATCACGGTCCAGACGGTCGAGGATGAGATCCATCCGGACATTGCCGCCGGTCTCCCGGGGCTCAACTGCATCGCGATCGAGCGCGTCTTCAGCGCCGCCGACCATGACATCTGGAACTACATGGTGGACGACAACAATGTCGTCGTCGCCGTCCGCGCGCTCGACATCACGAGCGCGAACTGGACGTTCCCTGCGATCGCCTTCAACCGCAGCGCGCTGCGCTGGATGACCGTGGCGGAAGTCCAGCTGCCCTCGGGCAAGTACGAGATCTTCGGGCGTCAGCTGGGTCAGGATCAGAACCTCGGACCGGTGCTCGCACTGACGCCCGCCGCAGGCGACTTCCGCAAGCCCGCGCTGGGCGGCGACCTCAACTCGGGCACGGGCACGAAGTTTCTGATGGTGTGCGAATTCGCCTGTGCGAACTGCGCGAATCCGCAGTGCAGCCTGCGCGGCGTGTTCGTCTCCGATGCGGGCGTGATCAGCGCGCCGTTCCTTGCGGCCTGCTGTGCCACCTGCCCCACGGGCGCGCTGAAGCGGCCCGCGCTGTCCAAGACCAACGGACGCGGCGTCGAGAGCGAGCGCCTGTGGGGTCTGGCCTATGAGCGTGCCAGCTCGGTCTTCCTCGGTGACACGGACCTCTTCTTCCGCCGCATCTCCTACTCCGGTGAATCCGGCGAAGCCGTGCTGGAACTCGACACGACCACTGCCTACACCAGCGGTCCGGCCGTGAGCTCCCCGGCCGGCGAAGGCTCCAGCCGCGTGCTCGTCACCTACACCAGCGCGCCGACTTTCACGGGCGTCAGCTCGATCCAGGCCAAGCTGGTCGAGATGGGCGATCTGTGCTGCCCCGCGACGATGCAGGTGCTCGACTCGCAGCCGGTCCGCGCGCTGTTCGCAAGTCCGACCAACGAACGCGAGTTTGCGAGCTGCGTCGACTCCGATGGCCGCTCATTCATGCTGGGCTGGAGCGAGAACAGCGCGATAGCCGGTTCCAACAACAACTACAACGTGATGGCCCAACTCAACATGGTCGCGGAGCGACTGATGCCTGCGGGGAGCCTGCTGACGCAGATCAGCGCGGGCTCCCTCGACAACGCCGCCATCAGCGCGGACACCAAAATCGGACTCCCCGACGGCCTCGCGCCCTCGGCTCGCTACTCGATGATTCTGGAGCTTGACACAGGCGCCGGCCGCATCTCCCTGCTTGCCAACCAGATCGCCGCCACCCCGTTCACCCTGTTCTGCAACCCGGGCACCAACGGCGCGATCCTCTGTCCCTGCGGCAACGCCCCCTCCGCCCCCAACCGCGGCTGCAACAACTCCAGCAGCACCGGCGGAGCCAGCATCAACGCCACCGGCAACCCGGATGCGGATACGGTCACGCTGCAAGGCCAGTTGATGCGCCCGAATGCGACGGCCATCTTCCTGCAGGGCACGATCAACCTGCCCTCCGGCGTCGTGTTCGGCGATGGCGTGCGCTGCGTCGGCGGCCAGATCCTGCGCCTTGCGGTCAAGACGACCAACGGGATCGGCGCGGCTTCCTACCCCGCCATCGGCGAGGACAGCATCCGCCTGCGCTCCAACGCGCTGGGCGCTCCGATCCCCGCGGGCAGCGTGCGCGGCTACCAGATCTACTACCGCGACCCGCTGACCATGGGGTGCCCGACGACCTTCAACATCACGAATGCTCTTTCCACGCAGTGGTGAGCCTGTTCGGGAAGCACCCGAAAGGCCCGGCGGCCGCTCCCGGAGGGGGGCGGCCGCGTTTTTTTCAGGAAAAGCGCGGTTTGCGCGCCACGCGCGACGGGACCTGTCGCCTGAGGGGAATGAGAACGCAGACACCCCCTCCTCCCACCCACGGACCATCATGAAGCGACACCTCATCCTCCCCCTGTTCCTGCTCCCGCTGGGCACCGCCGGCGCCCAGGAGCACGCCCTCCGGACCAACTCAGCCTCCATGCTCCCCGCGCTCACGGAAGTGCTCGTCGACCAGCCCGGCGACGCTCGCATCTGGGCTCGCGGCGGCAACTACAAGGCCAGCTTCGGCACGGAGGGCGCGCGCTTCGTGCCCTTCTTCGGCTCGCAGGCGCCGCGCAACTTCCCGCTGCACTTCACGCTCGCCTCGATCGAAGCCGGTGACACAGCGCTGTCGATCGACAGCAGCGCACCGGCGGAACTGGACGGCCTGCGCATCACCTACGCCCGCGGCCCGGTGCTCGAGCGCTATGACCTCGCGCTCGAGCAGGTCGAGCAGAGCTTCGTGATCGACACGAGCGGACTCTCCGGCAACCTGATCCTGCGTCTGGTCGTCGACACGGAGCTGCAGGGTCAGTTCGACGAGCAGGGCATCGTGTTCTCGAACGAGCATGGCAGCGTTTCGTATTCGCAGGCCTTCGTCGTCGAGGACTCCGGCGATCGTCTGCCGCTCCAGACCACGCTCGACGGCTCGACGATCGAGATTCAGGTGCCCGCCGACGCCGTCGAAGCCTCGAACGGCAAGCTCGTCATCGATCCGATCATCAACATCTCTTCGCTGCCGACGCAGGGCTTCGAACTGCTCAACCCGGACACCGCATCGGGAGTCGAGGGCGAGCGCTGCTATGTCGTGGAGAGCATCTACAGTCAGACCGACCACGATGTCCTGGGCTACCGGCTCAGTGAAAACGACATCGTCATCTCCAGCGTCTCGATCGAGTTCACGGACATGGATTGGCGGATGCCGAAAGTGGCCTACAACCGCAATTCGCAGCGCTGGCTGGCCGTGGCTCAGGCTCAGCCCACCGCAGGCAAGTACGAGATCTACGGGCGTCAGTTCACGATGGGCGCCCAAGTGGTGCTGTTCCCGCAGTTCTCGCTGACGCCGTCCGCCGGCAACCACTACAACCCGACGCTCGGCGGCGATCTCAACCCGGAGGCGGGCACCCAGTACGCCATGGTCTGCGAGTATGTGTGTGACACCTGTCCCACCACCTGCACCATGAAGGGTGTCTTCGTCTCCGGCACCGGCAGCATCGTCGGTCCCGGATTCACATGGTGCCCCAACCTGCCCAGCGGTTCCCGCTATGTGCGTCCTGCGCTTTCGAAGACCAACGGCATCGCCCCGATCGCGAGCCGCTACTGGGGGCTGGCATATGAGCTCTCGAGCGGCCTGCTCTTCAGCGACACCGACCTGTATTTCCGCCGCATTCCCTACGGCGGCCCCGGCGGCGAGTCTCCCCTGACCATCGACGGCGGCAGCGGCTACACGACCAACGCTTCGGTGAGTTCGCCTGCGGGCAGCGGTGCGGACTCGGGCCGCGTGCTCGTCAGCTACACCTACACCCCGACCTTTGCTGGAAACGCCACGATCCGCGGCGCGTTGGTGAAGATCGGCGATCCCGCCAGCACCCTGACCATGCAGGTGCTCGATACCCAGGACCTGATCGAGCTCGTCGGCGCAACCACGGCCAATCAGCAGGGCTCCAGCACGACGGACTCCGATGGCGCAGACTTCGTCGTGGCCTGGAGCGAGACCAACACCTCGACTTCGAGCAATTTCATCGGCATCAGCACCGTGACCACGATCGGCGACCAACTGGCCCCTGCGGGAGGCACGAGCTCCGCTTACTTCGGTACCAACGAGCGGCCGACCGGCGTCAGCGCCCTGGCGAAGTACTCGGCCTCGGGCGTTCCGATCCCCTCGCGCATGTACTCCGTGGCAGCGGAAGCCGACGATGCCAACTCCGTGGGCATCGCCGAGGCTCTGCTGTACGCGCCCGGTTACTTCACCTACTTCTGCTCGCCGGAAACGGGAGCCACGCTGCCCTGCCCCTGCGGCAACGCGCCCTCGTCCCAAAGCCGCGGCTGCGACAACTCGAGCAACACGGGAGGCGGCTCACTGTCGGGCAGCGGCTCTCTCGAGTTGGATTCGATCAGCCTCAGCGCAAGCTTCCTGCGTCCCAACGCCACGGCCATCTTCCTGCAGGGTGATGTCGCGGTTCCGACGGGAGTGACTTTCGGAGACGGCATGCGCTGCGCCGGCGGCCAGCTGCTGCGTCTGGCGGTCCGCACGACCAGCTCGGGCGGCCAGAGCACGTACCCTGTTGCCGGCGAGGACAGCATCCGAATCCGCGCGAACTCTCTGGGTGCACCGATTCCGGCCGGAGCCAAGCGCGTGTACCAGGTCTACTACCGCGATCCGCTGAGCAGCGGCTGCGCGGCGACCTTCAACATCACCTCGGCCGTGCAGGTGCAGTGGTGAGAGCCCGGGAGGGCGGCTCCTGAGACGAATTCGCGGCCGCCCCACGGGCGGCCGCGCGCTTTCGGCGGTACGCCGACTCGTGAGGGCGGTCTTTCTGCTATTCTCTTCGCCCCT
>SXGT01158469.1_pt1 | contig 58901 bp, 45 predicted proteins | sample 3176221 | NCBI WGS metagenome assembly SXGT01 (sample SAMN11356862, study PRJNA531348) | freshwater metagenome | isolation source: freshwater sample F1-120 | place: China: Fuxian Lake, Yuxi | collected 2017-12-25 | reverse complement strand
GGACAGAACGTCACCGAGTGTCTCGGCGGCGCTGACGACAGCACCGAGGAGCTGTTGTCGAGCCGGTACCACACCCACTGCGATCCGCGCCTGAACGCGAACCAAGCCCTGGAGCTGGCGTTCCTGGTGGCAGAGAAGTTGGGCGAGGCCTGAGGCCAGCGCGCTCAGAGCGGGGAAGGGCGCACCACCTCGAGGTAGGTCTGGCGCGGCTTCAGCACCAGCACCGGGCGAGGCGACCGCATCACCACGGCCTCCGTGACGCTGCCGAGCAGGGCGCGAGAGAAGCCCCGGCGGCCGTGGCTGCTCATGATGACGAGATCGGGGTCGGTCGCGTGGATGTGGTCGATCACGGTGTCGACGGGATCTCCCTCGCGCAGCAACACAGAGCCGAGGGTGATGCCCATCGCTCTCGCGCGGTCCGCGACGCGCTCGAGCTCGCGCCCGGCCAGCTGTTCGAGCTCGGCGAGGCTTACGGGAGGCACGCCCGGGATTCCCTCGAAGTCCGCGCGGACCAGGGGGAGCTCCGGGGGCCGGAGCACGTGCACGAGGTCCACCGAGGCTCCAAGGCGCCGGGCCACCTCGGCGGCGTCATCGAACGCCCCGGTCTCGAGCTCGGAGAAGTCGAGCGTGATCAGCACGCGGCGGATGGGCCGGACGTGAGGCTCCGGGGTCTCCGGCGCGCGGACCGTGAGCACAGCCACGGGCGAGCCGCGCAGCACCTTGGCCGAGACCGAGCCGAAGAGACGGTGCTTCTCGCCCACGCGCCCCGAGACGCCCAGCACGACCATGGCGGTCTTGTCCGCCACCTCGTCCAAGATCTCGCGCGCGGCGAAGCCCCGGCGGACGGTGCTGGTCACCGGGAGGCCTCCGGCGGAGAGCTCGAGCTCGAGCTCCGACAGCCGGTCATTGAGATACGCCTCTGCCGATGCAGGAATCCACGTGACCTCTGCGTCCAGCGGGTTCAACACGTGAACCAGCCGCAGCGGGCGCTCGAAGGCGGCCGCCATCTGCTGCGCGAGGGGATAGGCGTGCGCGGCGGCAGCCGAGAAGTCCGTTGGAACGACGATTGGATACGGCAGATGCACGTGAGTTCCTCCTCGATACGAACCCGTCCGACGCGGAGCTTCCGTGAAGTGCGCGGGCGCGAATCACGTTTAAAGCATATTTCGGCGCGTGCCGACCAGAACCGCGTGCGGCTTGAGCGGGGTCAGTCTCCGGGGCGTCAGCCCTCATGACGCGGGTGCTTCGCCTGGCTGCGGTGCTCGGCGTGACGGCGCTCCTGGCCTTGGGCCTCGGCCATGTCTTTGGCCACCTCACGCGAGTCGTCTATCCGATCTTCCTCGTGCCCATCGCGATGGGCGCGCTGGCGGGCCTCCTCGCAGGCTTCCTGGCGCACTTCGCCGGGCTCCGAACCCGGACCGCGGTGGTCGTGGTGGCGTTGTTCGGCTGGATCGCCGCCGTGGCCGCGTTCCACCGGGCCGAGCGACGCGCGTTCGTCGAGCTCCAGGCGCATCTCGCGGCCGCGGAGGGGGTGGTCACGACCGAGAGCCCCGAGGCCTCTGCCGACAGGGTGCTCATTCGTGCCACGGGACACGAGGGCTTCTTGGGCTTCGCGATCTTCCGCGTGCAGTCCGGCGTGGGACTGCGGTTGTGGCCTGGGCTCGGTCGTTCGGCCTGGGCGGGCGGGCTGGTTTGGGCGGCGGAGCTGGCGCTGGGGCTAAGCGTCTGCCTCAGCCTGGCGCTCCGCGTGATCCGGGCTCAGCCGGGCGCCGGGCTCACCGCTGGCTCGGCCAATCGCTGAACGCTGACACGGATTACGCGCTTTGTATCGGCCTCGAGCACCCGGAAGCGGTAGCCACCCAGGGCTACCTCGGCCCCGGGCTCCGGGATCCGGCCCACCTCGGACAGGATGAAGCCGCCGACCGTGCTGTATTCCTCGTCGTCCGGGAAGATGTCGAGGTCCAACGCCTCCTCGAGATCGATGATCGAGACCTTCGCCTCGACCTCCCACGACCCATCGCCGGTGGAGCGGACCAGGTCTTCACCCACCTTGGCGCGGTCGTGTTCGTCGTAGATCTCGCCGAACACCTCCTCGACGATGTCCTCCACGGTGACGAGCCCCGCGGTGCCGCCGAACTCGTCGACCACGATCGCGAGGTGGACCCGGTGCCGCTGGAGCTCGCGTAGGACCTCGAGCGCGGGCTTCGACTCCGGCACGAACAAGGGCTGGCGCAGGTGCTTTTGTACGTCGAACGCCGAGCGGCCCTCGCCCGAGCGCACGATGTGCCCCGAGACGTCCCGCGCATGTAGGAAGCCGACGACGGTATCGAGGTCTTCGCGGAAGACCGGATATCGCGTGAGGCGGGTCTGCTCCATGATGTGCAGGATCTCGGACAGGGTGGCCGCGACGGGAATGCCGACCACCTCGGTGCGCGGCTTCATGACGTCGTGCACCACCGTGCCCTCGAGGCGAAGCACCGAGTCGAGCACGCGGGCCTCGTCGGACTCGAGCTTGCCGAGGTCGAGCGCGCGCTGCACCTGATGGATGAGCTCGTCTCGGGTGACCAGCGGTTCGGTGGTGGGCTCCACGGCGCCTGAGCGGCGGCCCACCCAGTCCGAGGCCCAAGCGAGGAGCCGCGCCGGGCCGCTCGCGAGGACGTTCCAAGCGTAGAGGAGCCGTGCGGCCTCGACCACGCGCTCGGGGTGTTGCTGGGCCAGCGCCCGCGGTAGGAGCTTCCCGAACACCACGACGAGCAGCGCGCCGATGGCGCCAGCCACTAGATGGACCGGCCAGCCACCGAACGGGGCGGCTGCATCAATGATGCGGACCACGCTGACGATGGCGAGCGCGTTGAGGAGCGTGCCGCCGAGGACGAGCGCGGCGATGGCGCGTGAGCGACGCTCGAGCCACAGCTCGATGAGGCGATGCGTTCGGCGCTGTTCACGCGCCTCTTGGGCCATCTGGGTGAGCGACGCGGTGCCCAGCGTGGCCAAGGCGGTCTCGCTGGCGCTGAACAGAGCCGTCAGCGGGAGGCAAACAAGGAGGACGGCGACCGCCTCGAGGGGAACGTCCAAAGGGACTGGTGCTCCAAGTAGAACGCTATAAGCCTAGCCCCCACGCGCCCTGGCATCAAGCGAATGTGCTTTCTGAAGCGCCGATGCCTCCGTATACTCGGCGCCTCTGTGCCCACCCGACGAGCGGAGGACCCTGTGAAGCTGAGCCCCCTTTCTACGAATCGCGCCTTCAGCGTGTGTCTTTACGGAGGCCTGGTCCTCGGCTTGCTCACCGGCTGCGGCGACGACGGCGGGGGTTCGCCCAGGCCATCGGGCATCGCCGACGCCGACGGCACGGGCGACATCGACTTCGTTCCCACGGACGTCGGCGGTGATCCGGGGCCGGGCGTCGACGCCACGCCGACCGAGGGCCCTCTAGTGATCGAGTTCGTCACGGAGAAGGGCGACGACAACGTCAGCTGCAAGGGTCAAAGCCGCTGCACGGTGATCATGTCGTTCAACCAGTCACGTGACCTCGAGATCCGCGCGCGCCGCGGCACCACGCCCGTCGGTGACCTCGAGATGAAGTGGACGATCTCGAGCAACCCGAACAACTCCCTGAAGCTGGCGGCCAGCACGTCCTACACGCTGCCCGAGGGCGACAAGAAGGGCGTAGCCAGCAACTCGGTCAGCCAGTCCAGCGCCCAAGCGCAGCAGTACGAGGTCAAGGTCGTGGTGCCCGGGGACGCCTCGATCGCGCCGCTCTTCTTCGACGTGGCGGTGAGCCCCAAGGGCACCGTCCCGCTCACGGTGCTCTACAAGTACTCCGGCTCGCGCCAGTTCGACGCCGTGACCACGTACCTACTCAAGCAGAGCCAGTCGAAGCCGCACCTCTGCGCCACGATCGACCCCATGAACCTGCCCACGGCCGACCTGAGCGGTCCCCCGAAGAGCCTCACGCAGTCCACGGTCTTCACCAACCTCCCGGGCCTCGAGCAGGAGGGCACGCAGAAGTACACGGTGATCGGCATCGGAAAAGACACCGGCAACGGCCCGATCCTCACCTGGGGCTGTGACGACGCGAAGGCCACGGTCACCCTCACGAACGCCACGACCGTGCAGGTCCAGCTCGCGGACCTCCCGCCGCTGTGGAAGAAGAAGTACGACGTCACCACCAAGTTCGACCTGATCAGCGCCCTCCCGGACAACGTCGAGCAGTGGGTCGACATCGTCATCGGCCTCTTCACGGATCCGGCGGGTCAGCTGCTCACCACGGCGTGTACGTTCGGTATGGACGTGTCGGTCATCGGCGACCTCTGCGGCGCCGTGTACGCCAACGACCCCTGCACGGAAGACAGCTGCTACACCTCGATCGGCCTCGCCATCAAGGGCCTCATGAGCGAGCTGCTGACCGACCTCATCAAGAAGAACCAGACCGCGTCGGACATCTTCTTCACCGGTCAGGACGTCGCGACGATCCTGACCAACCTGGAGCTGGAGTCCACCTACGAGCTCACGGAAGAGCCGAACGACGACGGAACTATCGTGTCCTCCACCACCAGCACCGAGTGGCACACCGTCACCTACCGCTGGACGCTGGGCTCGGGCTGTGACCCGGCGGACAAGAGCTGCGGCAAGCGCAGCTTCAACGTGCAGGCCTTCCAGGGCAACGCCATCACGGGCAACTGGAGCGGGCGCGTCGACTACGACGGGGCCAAGAACTACCTCTCTATCGATCCGCACCAGCTCAAGATCAAGTACGGCGCGCTCCTCCTCTACATCATCGAGAACGAGCTCCTCCCGCGCCTCGGTGGCGACGGCACCGACGGGCTCCCGAAGGTCGACAGCATCGAGGAGTACCTGAAGGTGCTCGTGGGCGGTAAGGAGTGCCTCAAGACCGAGTTCGAAGGCACGCAGACCTGCTGCGAGGCGTTCGCCGACTCCATCACCTCCGGTGGCACGGGGATCACGACCGACATCGCGAAGCTCGGTTGCAACGCGGCGGTTCCGCTGCTGGACCAGGAGCTCACCAAGGTGTTCACCAACCTCGATGTGGACACGGGCAACGCCTTCCAGCTCTCCACCGACAAGTGCCAGTGTTACGACAACGACAGCAACATGACGGTCGATGCCTGGGGCAAGGGCGAGATCGAGCCCTGCCACTGGGACACCACCATCACCATCGGTGGCGCGGACGTCGACGTGCAGAACGACTTCTGGGGTGTGGAGCAACAGTGATCGGGCGCTTCGTCGCAGCGCAACAGCGCGCAGGCGACAGCGGTCCCGGTGTATGCAGCCCCGCTCGCCCACCTGACTTGTGACACGCCCCGCAGCCTCGGCCCTCACCGAGGGCGAAGTTCGCGCCGCCGCGATTCGGCTGGAGCAGCCGGTCCGGCTCGGGGTCATCACCAACCCCTTCTCCCGCACCAACGCGCGCAACCGGCTGTATGACCGGCTGATCCCCTCGGCGCTCACCGAGCCCGAGCTGGCGCTGACCACGCACACAGCCGAAGAGTTCGACGCAGCGCTCATGGAGCTGCTCTTCCGCCGTCGAGTCAATGTCCTCGGCCTCAATGGCGGCGATGGCACCCTGCACCTCGGCGTGAACCGGCTCGTCGCCTTGCGACGGGAGGCGGAGCGCTTGACCGGCGAGCCGTTTCGGTTGCCGCGCCTCCTGTTCCTGAACGGAGGCACCCTCAACATCGTGTCTCGCGCCACAGGGACTCAGGGGAACCCCGTGACCACCCTGCGTGACTTCGAGCGCCGGGCCCGCGGCGTCACGGTGGGTGCCATCCCCACACGGCGCGTGCGGCTCCTGGCGGTCCACGTCACCGGCGCCACGCCTCGTTATGGGTTCATCTTCGGCACCGAGGTCGTCGCGAACGCGCTGGAGATGTACACGCTCTTCGGCGAGGGCTACGTCGGCCTCGGGCGCTTCCTCGTGGAGGTGGGTGCGGGCTACGCGTTCGGCAGCCGCCTCTGGCGTGAACACGGCTGGAAGCTCGACCCGACGGGACGTCCGCTGGTCCTCGATGGGCGCGAATACCCGAAGAACCTCGGCGCCGTGGCCTGCACGATCGAGTTGTCGCTCGTGAAGGGCGTCCTCACCGCCCTGCGCCCCCCGGAGGATGGGACCGGCTTCGCGGTGCGGCTGCTCGCCGAGACGCGACCCGGCCGCGTGATCCGCAGCATCCCGCAGCTCATGGTGGGGCGCTCGCCCGAGGGCGTGATCGATGTGCCTGAGGCGCGTTCGCTCGTTGCCGCGGGTAGCTACACCATCGACGGCGAGCTGTGTCTCGACAGGACGCCCGAAGGGATGCGGAGGACGCTCGAGGTCTTGCCAGCCGACGTGGTGCTGGACGCCGTACGGATGGAGGCGTGAGTCCGCTTGGCGCCGGCACCCAGGAGGGGCTGCTCGCGGCCATCGACCCGCGGCGTACTGCCAGCGTCTACGTGCACGTCCCGTACTGTGTAGAGCGCTGTCGTTATTGCGACTTCAACGTCACGCGCCGAACGCACATCCCACGGGACGAATACACGCGGGCGGTGCTGGCCGAGGGGGCCGCGAGGTCCGCTGCGCTCACCGGGCGGCGCCTGGAGAGCGTTTACTTCGGTGGCGGCACCCCGTCGTTGTGGGGCGCGGAAGGCGTGGGAGCGGTCCTGGCCGCGTGCCGCCAATGGGGCAGCGAGGTCTCGGCGGAGCTGGAGGTGACGCTGGAGGCGAACCCGCTCGAAGCCGCGACCTTCGCGTCCTACGCGGCCGTGGGGGTGAACCGCCTGAGCCTTGGGGTGCAGACCCTCTCCGACGAGTGCCTGCGCGGCCTCAACCGTGGGCATGATGCGCGCCAGGCGCTCACCGCCATTGAGGCCGCCCTCGCGGCTGGCTTCCGAAGTGTCAGCGTCGACCTCATCTTCGGGCTCCCCGGGCAGACGCTCGAGGCGTTCGAGGGGGACGTCACGCGCGTGCTCGCCTTGGGTGTGCCGCACCTCAGCGTGTACCAGCTCACCCTCGAGCCACGGACGGGCCTCGGCGCGCAAGCAGCGCGTGGAGAGCTGCGCCTGCCGGCTGAAGACACCACGGATGCGCAGTGGGAGCGCTTGCACACGCTGGTCAAGGGCTTCGGGCTTGTCTCCTACGAGATCTCGAACCACGGCGTGCCGGGACACTGGAGCCGCCACAACACCGGGTACTGGCTCGGGCAGCCGTATCTCGGGCTCGGCGCTGGCGCTCACTCGTTCTCGCGGCTCGATGGCGCGGCTGGTGTGGGGGCAGAGCGCCGCGAGAACCTCCGGCCGCATCGCGACTACCTGGCGGCCGCGCTCGCGGGGCGGGATCCCGTGGGCACCGCGGAGCGCCTCGGGCCCCACAGCCACGCCTTCGAGCGGCTGTTCACGGGGCTTCGGTTCGCCGCTGGCGTTGACCTTCGCGGGATGTCGGAGGAGCTCGGGGTATCGCTGGCGCGCTACGACGCGGTCATCCTAGAGCTCGCCGAGGCCGGGCTGATGGAGCATCGCAACGTCGCCGGAGCGGCGCAGCCGGAGGACCCGGGTGGCGCTGGCTCCTCCACGGCCGGCCGCGCGAGGCTCTGCCTGACGGAGCGTGGACGAAGCCTCTCCGACAGCGTGTTCGGGCGGCTCGCGTCAGCGATGTAGGCGTTGGCGAAAGGGCAGGGGCGTCGAGTTCGCGGCGCCTGGACCCGCCGGAGGGGGGCTCAGCGGGCCGAGACGGACCACGAGCCGCCGATTTTCCGACGGGCGATCGTGCCGGTGTAGCTGCCCTTCACCCACTTCTTGCCGGAGCTGTACGTGGCCTGGATGCGCACGTAGTCGCCCCCCGAGTTCCCGACCAGCTGGAACGCGCCACCTCCACCGATCCCGGAGGAGCGGAGGCTCATGTTGCGCCCACCGACGTTCGCGGTGGCGCCGGTGACGGTCTTGCCCTTGATGCGGAACGAGATCGTGCCGTCAGAGCCGAGCCGTCCCTCGAAACGGAGGGACTCGGCGACGGGCTTGTCGTCCGTGGCGGGCTTCGCCGTGGACGGCTCGGCGCACTTCTTGTCAACGCAGACGCGGTCGCCCTTGCAGTCCTTGTCCGTGGCGCACCCCTCGGCGGCGGGCGGGTCCTTCGGCGGCTCGGGCTGAGCCTCGCCCTTCGGCGCGGTGCACGTTCCGTCCACACAGATGTCGTCGCCGGCGCACTCAGCGTCCGTCTTGCACGGCGTGTTGAGGGGGGCCTGCTGCTCCGAGGGGCCTCCCGGGTTGCTCTTGAGCCGGGTGCCCGTCTGGAAGACGAAGGCCTCGGCGAACGCCGCGTTCGTACGCAGCTGCTCCAGCGTCTGGTAGTAGACCCCGTCGTCCGCCAGGTCACCCTTGCCGCCGAGCGTGATGTCGACGAGCTTGACGAGCAGACGCTCGGCGGGCTGGGCGAGCTTCGGCGCCTTTGCTACCGGGCCTTCGGCCGCCGCGCAGACTTTCCGCGCGGCTTCGATCGGTCGGGCCGTCTCAGGGTCACCGTTCAGGCCGGCGAGGTGGCGGTCGAGCACGTCCTGAGTGGTGCCCGAGCGCTCGATGAGCGACTTGGTCGCCTGCTCGACGTCCGCGGCCGGGAAGACCAGATGCAGGCACGCCGTGTCGATCGCGAGACCGATGTACCGCAGCTTCTCAGCCGGCTCGAGATAGCGCGTCTCGGGGGACGCGACGACGACACGCGGCTCTTGGCTCGAAGGCTGAAGGGCCGCTGTAGGCGCTGCCGTGGCCGTGGCCGGCTGCTCGGGAGCGGCCTCGGCCGTGGCCGGCTGGGGCACCGCGGCCGCAGGCATGGGCACGGGCTCTGCTGGCGGGGCAGAGGCCTCAGCGGGCGTGGGCGCCGCGGCGGGCATGGGAACCGCGGCCGCAGGCATCGGAACCGCGGCCGCCGTAGGCGCTGCCGTGGTCTCGCTGGAGGCTGGGCCGGCCGCCGCAGCAACCGGCTCGAGCGCGGCGCGCGCCTTGATGGGCGCCTGGACCTGTCCAGAGCTCCCGCTGGAGCACCCGACGACGAGGACCGCTGTAGTCAACCAACCGGAAACGCGCTTCGTGGACACTGGACCCTCCAAACGGCGGCAAGAGTACGCCGCGAAGAGACTAGGCACCGTTGGGCGTGCGGTCAAACGGTCGCTTGGACGTCCGTCGGCTGGCGGGCCTCGGTGAGTCGCGCTACGCTGCGCGTACGACGGGTCCGCGTCGACCTCCACGGTAGGTAGCCCTCCAGAACGAAGGCACCGCGGGCGGTCGACACCCAACTCTGGGCGGCCGGGGTGGTGGAGTTCGGGCGCGGCGGTTTTGTGGGGCTAGCTCCACAACGGAGGCTCTCGGGCGATGTCGTTCATCGAAGATTTCTTCAAGAACCTCATCCGGTACAAGGCCCAGAGCGTAAAGCAGGAGGTCAAGTCCAAGGCCAAGAGCTACCAGGCTCAGGCCCAGAGCAAGGCCGCGGGTTCAGTCAATAAGGTGCTGGACGCCCCTGTGAACAAGGCGCGTCTGAAGGTCGCGGATGCCGAGAAGAAGGCCCGTGCCGGATTGAAAGGCGGGGCTCCGGCCAAGGCCGCCGACGCGAAGGCTCCGCCCGGGAAGGCGGAGGCGGCCCCCCCGGCCAGCAGCTCCGGGGGATCGAGCAACAAGGCTGGAGCGGCGCAAGCGCCGCAGGTCAAGGGGGGTAACGTGGGTTGGTTCTCGAAGAAGGAGAAGAAGCCGGCCGCCCCGCAGCGCGCGGCGGCTCCGCAGGAAGACTTCGATCCGGGCATGAAGACCCAGGCGATCGACATCAGCGGGCTCGTCGACGAGCGAGCCCAAGACGTCGTCGGCTGGATCGTGGCCCTGAACGGGGTGCTCCGGGGCAAAGACTTCCGGTTGGTCACCGGCAAGAACGTGATGGGCACGGCGGCCGACTGCGACATCGTGCTCACGGATCCCTACCTCTCCTCCAAACACTCCGTGATCCGGCACGAGGAGGGTCGGTTCACCGTCATCGATCTCGACTCGACCAATGGGACCTTCGTGAACGACCGCCGGGTGTCGAAGATCGAGCTCATCGACAACGACAAGATCCGGATCGGGCGCACCGAGATGAAGTTCAAGTCGCTCTTCTAGGGCGCTGCCGTCCATCGCGCCCGAGGGCCCGATCGTCTCGCCGCCAACAGGCGCAACGGCTGCTTACTGGTCAGCGTCCGCCGATCCTTGTTAGTCTCTGCACATGCCGCGCTCCGCTCGAATTGCCTCGCTGGTAGGGCTCCTCGCCGCCACATGGGCCTCTTTGGCCGCCGCTCAGGGCGACCGCATGCTGCTCGACTACGTCGACACCGCCGCCTACGAGAAGATGGGGGTGCTCCGTTACTACGTAGACATCCTCGATCCCTCGAACAAACCGATTGAGAAGCAGGAACCCAAGCTCCTCAGCTTCTTCGTCAACAACGAGCCGGTGCCACTCGAGAAGGTGCTCTCGGTGGAGCTCCGCACCTTCGCCGAGGTGGGCGAAGAGTTCGCGGTGGGCGTCCTCTTCACCAACTACCGCGGCTACGTCACGCGGAGCGCGGGCGAGGCCTCGCTCTTCGGCCTGGCAAAGAACGGGATCCGGGCGTTCATCACCAGCCTGGGCAAGCAGAAGATCCGGCTCGGTGTAGAGCTCTACAACGAAGGCGGGCGCGAGCCGGTGGTGGAGTTCACCACCAACCTCAAGAACGCCGAGCAGGCCATCGATTCGTTGCCGGAGCCGGTCTTCCTCGAGGAGACCGCTGAGGCTGGGGACGTCAAGACGAAGGCGCCGGACTTCTACCGGCACCTCGACGACACCGTGAAGAAGATGGCCGGCCTCGACGATCTGCCGCGGCGCCGCATCCTCATCGTGGTCTCCGACGGCCTCGGCGAATACACCGGCGCCCGGAAGGTGCTCATCGACCGGAAGCTCGAGGGCGTCATCGAGTCGGCAGTGGACGCCGGGATCAAGGTTTACGCCTTCGGCGCGTTCCTTCAGGACGACCAGTTCCTGCCGTATCTGTCGCGCCTCGCGGAGCGCACTCACGGTATCTATCAGCGCGTGGACGAGCCCGAGGCGATCGAGGGCGCCATCCGCGACCTCGCTCCGCAGCTGCTCAAGCAGTACGTGGTGGACGTCAAGGTCCCCGGCCTCCCGTCGGAGGACAAGGTCACCCTCCGCATGGACGCGGAGACGCCGAACAAGGAGAAGGTCTCCGCAGCCTACCCGAAGCAGGTCAAGATCCCGCCGACCCCCACGGACTGGAAGAAGATCCTCACGTGGGTGGGCATCGGCGTCGGCTCGCTCGTCGGGCTCATCTTCTTCATCTGGATGATCCGAAAGATCGGCCAGTGGCGGTCGAACCGCCCGGCGGAGCAAGAGGAGTCGGGGCCCGTCTACGTACACTCTGGGCCCGACAAGGGGCGCCTCCGCGTCAAGACCGGTCCGCTGGCCGGGGAGATCTTCTACCTCACCGAGGAGATCACCACGATCGGTAGCCTCGACGGCAACGGGATCATCATCCGCGACGAGGGCGTGTCGAAGCGGCACGCAGGCATCAAGATCGAAGAGATGCGGTACGAGCTGGCGGACTTCAACTCGACCAACGGGACCTGGGTCAACGGCCGCAAGATCAACAAGCAGTTCCTGCGCGACGGGGACGAGGTTCGCATCGGCAATACCGAGATGACCTTCTCGCTCAAGTAGGCGCGGCCGGTAGCTCCAGCCAGAAGCGGCACCCGTGCGGTTCCCGCGGCTCCAGCCCGGCGGCGCCGCTCATGGCCTCCGCCAGATGACGCACGATAGACAACCCGAGGCCCGTGCCGCCCACTGCACGCGACCGGCCCGGGTCCACACGGTAGAAACGCTCGAATACACGGTCGCGATGCGGCGTGCTGATTCCCGGCCCATCGTCGGTGACCCAGATGCGCAGACAACCGTCGCGGAGCTCCGCGGTCAGCTCCACCGTGCACCCCTCCGGCGAGTGCTTCAGCGCGTTCTCCACGAGGTTGGCCAGGATCTGCTCGATCGCGCGCGGATCTCCCAGTGCGCGCGCGGACGCGGCGATGCTCATCAGAATCGAGCTCTTGCGAGACTCCGCCGCCGGCGCTAGCGCGGCCGCGACCCGCTGGGCGATCGGGGCGACGTACAGCGGCATCGGGTCTACCGCCCACCGCCCAGATTCGATCCGCGACAGGTCCAGTAAGTCCGAGATGAGGCTTGCGAGTCGCTCTGCGTTTCGATGAATTCCGGCCACGAAGCCGGGGGCTCGCTTGGCGTCGCCGAGGCCTCCGGCAGCCAGCGTCTCGGCGTTTGCGCGGATCACGGCCACCGGTGTCCTCAGCTCGTGTGAGACGTTCGCGACGAAGTCACGTCGAATCGTCTCGAGGCGCCTGATCTCGGTGACGTCGTCCGCGACCACGAGGAGCCCCTGGTCATCGCGAAGGCGTCTGCAGCGCGCCTGGATCAGCCGCGTGCGCGGGGCTCCCGGGGCTCCGCGTGCGCTGAGCTCGAACTCGCCCTCGGGCGACGCAGCACCCTCGGGTGCCTCATCCGCGGCATTGTCCGCCGCGCTCGCCACCTCCACGAGGCGATGCAGCGCGGGGCTGCGGATCACGTCCACGAGCGCTCGGCCCTCCGGGTGCTCCTCGAGCTCGAAGACATCGCGGGCGGCCGCGTTCGCGAGCCGTATGCGGCGGTCGTCGTCGAGTACGAGGATCGCCTCCCCCATGGTCTCGAGCACGGCCTCGAGGCGGCTCCGACTGGCGGCCAGCTCCGCGAGGCGCAGTTGGAGCTGCTCGCTCAGCTTGTTGAAACTGCCGGCCAGCGCTCCGAGCTCGGCGCCGGCTTCTGTCGACAGCCGGTGTCGCTCGCCGCGGGCGAGATTCGCCGCGGCTTCGGCCAGGTTGCGCAGCTCTCGCGCGGCTAGCCCCGCCGCCAGGCCGCTCATGACCCGCGCGATCGCCAACCCGACCGCGCCGGCGATCGCCAGCGCCCACCCGAGATGGCCCCCGGAGCTCGGGGGATTCGCCCGTGCCGCGCGGGCCACCACACGCCCGTCCGCCGAGGGTACGAAGACCATGAGCTCGCCGCTGCTACTCTGGCGCGAGACGGGGCGGCCCGTGCGCGCCGCCTCCGCCGCGTCGCCGGGCGGCTCTCCGGGCGTGCGCCCGCCGGCGCACTCCGCGCGCGCCGTGTCCCCGGCCGTCGCGTCGGCCGTGATCGCCGCGTCTCGCTTCGCCATCGGGAAGAGCTCGACGCGGGTCCCCGTGGCGGCGGTGAGCGTAGCCGCCAACTCGCGTGACCGGCACTCGTCCTGCCAGAGGGCCGCCGCTGCTCGCGCTTGCGCCGTGAGCTCGGCCCCGAGCGCCTCCTCGGCCCACGTCGAGAGCTGGTGCGAGAGGAGGAGTCCGGCGCCGCCGCCGATGAAGACGAGCAGGGCAAGCGCCGTGAAGTACAGCTTGCGGGTGCCCGAAGGTGCGGTGCTTGACAGGCGAGCAAGGGGGGGGACCGCAGGGTCCCGTGGCGGATGGGCCCCCTGCGCGCGGCTGGTGTCTGGCCTGATCAAGCGCCCCGCGGCGACGGCTCGCTGAACCGATAGCCGACCCCACGGAGGGTCTCGATCTGGTCGGCCGCGGTCCCCAGCTTCTGCCGCAACCGCTTCACGTGGGTGTCGACCGTCCGGGTGGTGACGTCGGCGGTTATCCCCCAAACATCGCTGAGCAGCTGCTCGCGGGACTGGACGCGCCCACGACGCCGCATCAAGAGCTCGAGCAACCTGAACTCCAGCGCCGTGAGGAGCACCTCGGCGCCCTCCACCCAAACTCGGTGGGCGCCGGGTTCCACGACGAGGCGCCCAAACGTGAGGCGATCGGGCACGGCCTCGACGTCGCGGTCACGAGTGCGACGCAGCACGGCTCGGATGCGCAGCACCAGCTCACGGAGGCTGTAGGGCTTGATCACGTAGTCGTCTGCCCCCACCTCGAAGCCCACGACCCGGTCGATCTCGTCCCCCTTGGCGGTTGCCATGACCACGGGGATTGAGCGGGTTTTCGGATCGGCCTTGAGCCGGCGACAGACCTCCGTGCCGGCGAGGTCAGGGAGCATCAGATCGAGGAGCACGAGATCCGGAGGGGGCTCCAGCCCCGCCTGCGCCAGGGCTTCTCGGCCGGTCGCCGCCGACCGAACCACGTAGCCTTCGCGCTCCAGGCTGTACTCGAGGGTCTCGCGGAGGTCGGCCTCGTCTTCCACGAGGAGGAGTATTCCAGTCATGGCCTGCCTGCGGTCTGGGGGTGCCTTCGAGCTGCTTCGTCATGGGCGCCCGAGAGCAACCTGCGCGGGACCGTAGCTTGGGCCCGTGGCGTGAGTGTGGCAAGAGCGTGACATCGGGGCGGGCGTGCCCCCCCGGGGACGCCAATGAACCGGGGCCGCGCGCCGCGCGTTGCTGTGGAGCGGGGCCGGGGAGCCAGCAAGTTACACGTCGACGGCGGTCGGGACCTCGCGGAACAGGCCCGACACCCGGTGACGACCCCTCCGCGGCCTGCTAGAGTCGCGCCCCGGGTGGGTTGGCCCGGGTCGGTGTGCGGCTCGGGTTCTCGGTGCGGCCGATTGCGCTAGGGTGAGGAACCCGGCGCCCGGGGGTTATGGGTCGGCCCCCAAGTAGTCTCAATGCGGGCCTTCGGAGCGGACAACGATGATCAGTGGCTATCGGGTCGAGGCGACACTCCATCAGAACTCGGTCCGGACCGTCTACGCAGCAACGCGCGAGGCCGATGGCGCCTCCGTGCTGCTCAGCGTCTTCACGATCGGTGACGCGAACGCGGTGCAGTCGGCGCTCGACGAGAATCGCCGGGTCGTCGGACATGGCTCCTTTCACGTGGTGCCTTATGTGGACGGCGGGTCGTCACCACAGCCGTACCTCGTCTCGCTCACGCCCACCGGGAGCTCGCTGGCCCGAGTGCTGGCCCACGGCGGCTTGAAGCTGGACGTGCTGTCGTCCGTGGCGATCCAGCTGGGACGAGCGCTCGACCGCGCCCATGCCGCAGGCGCGCCGCATTACGATCTCAGCCCGTCCGCGATCTGGCTCTCCGAGGGCGCAGACGGCGGCCTCGTGCGCGTCACCGACTTTGGCGCGCGCCACCTGGCGCCGCTCTATAGCCGAACCGTCAAGGACGACCTGTTCTACGGAACGGCCGAGTACCTCGCTCCCGAGATCTGCGGAGCCAAGTCGGCGGACGCCTCGGCCGACCTCTACTCGCTGGGCCTCATTCTTTACGAGGCCATCACCGCCAAGCCCGCCTTCACCTCGAACAACTGGAAGACCACGCTCAAGCGTCAGGTCTACGAGAAGCCGCTGCCGCTACGCCTCGTGAAGCCGGGCATGGCCAACCTCGCCGAGTTCGAGCCCATCGTCACGAAGGCGATCGAGAAGGACCCGAAGAAGCGCCAGGCCAATCCAGGCGAGCTGATCGCTGCGCTCGAGTCATTCCGGGCCGCTGCGTTCCCCGGCGGCGCGGTCCCGGCTGATCCTGGCTCGGACGCGAGCGCCGAGGTGATCGCTGCTGCGGCGCCGAAGAAGGAGCGAGCCCCCGAGCCCGAGGTGGACGGCACCGTCGAGGCTGTTTCGGCCGAGGACGTCGCTGACAAGAAGCACTCCACGCTCGTATTCGGCGGGCTCAAGGCGCCTCCTCCCAAGAAGGCGCCGCCACGCAAGCCCGGTATGGCGCCCACGCGAGAGGTCCCGAAGGAGCCGCACCCCACCGTCGTCGCCGACGAAGCCCAGGCTTCCCGGCTCAACGCGCCCACGGCGGTGTATGGAGCGGTCACGGACGTGCACTTCGACAGCGCGCCCGCCAGGGAAGACGCCTCGGTGGTCGGCGCGGCTGCCACGGCGCTCACGCCGCCTCCATCGGGGCCTGAGGACGTGCCTTGGGATCGGGTCCCCTCCGAGTTCGAGCCCGACGATCCGCCGGCTCCCGCGTTGCGCTCCTTCGAGCGCCCCACGCGGCTCGAGATGCCCAGCGTCGACGCCCACGCGGCCGAAGCGCAGAAACCCGCCAAGGGTCGCGAGGCTCCCGTCGTGTCCACGTCGGTGGGCCCGGTGCTCGAGGTGATCAAGGGCGGTGCCAGCGGACCCGCGCCCGTCGAGCCCAAGGCGCCTCCTCGCAGCGCCACGGGTGAGTGGTTCGCGGACGCCCAGGCGGCGATCGAGGCCGCCGACAGCACCTTCGATTCGCCACCGCCGAAGGACAAGAAGACCCTCTGGATCGTCGCGATGGCGGTGTTGATCGTGGTGGGCATCTTCATCGGCGTGCAGCTCGGTGGCTCGAAGGATCCCCCGGCGCCGGCGCCGAGTACGAGCCAGCTGGCTGTCCCGGAGAGCGCTACGCCACCTCCGGAGCCGGCGCCCACGGGAGAGGCGGCCGCACCGGCGCCTGCAGCCGAGCCAGTGCCCGTGGCCGAGGCGGCGGCTCCCGCCGAGCCGGCTGCCGCCCCCGAGCCCGGTCCCGCGCCGGAGCCTGTGCCGGTGGCTGAGCCCGTTGACGCGGGCGCTCAACCCGCCGAGCCCAGCCCCGACGCGGACTCGGCGATGGCCGCCGTGCCCTCGGAGCCCGCCGTTGCGCCGGAGGCCGCCGTGGCAGCTGCGCCCGAGGTGGTTGCTGCTGTGCCGCTGCCGAGCCCAGCGGAGGTGCCGTCGGAGCCGCCCGTTGCGGCCGTGGTTGCGCCCGAGGTCAAACCCGAGGAGCCCGCCGCTCCCCCTCCCCCCGCTGCCGCCGCGCCTGAGGCGGAGCCGGCGGTGGCCGCTCCGGCGCCGGTGCCGGTACCCGAGGTGAAGCCGAAGCCGAAGCCGCGCCCTGAGCCGAAGCCGCGCCCCGAGCCCAAGCCGGAGCCCAAGCCGGAGCCCAAGCCGGAGCCCAAGCCGGAGCCCAAGCCGGAGCCCAAGCCGGAGCCCAAGCCGGAGCCCAAGCCGGAGCCCAAGCCGGAGCCCAAGCCGGAGCCCAAGCCGGAGCCGAAGGCCGAGCCGGCTGATGCGGCGGCTCAGGCGAAGGCGCTGATCGCCAATGGGAACAAGGCGTTCAACAACCAGAGCTACAAGCTCGCGGTGAAGTACTTCGAGAAGGCGAAGGCGCTCGATCCCTCCAACAAGCTGATCGACGGGTTCATCTCCAAGGCGCGAAAGGCGATGGAGTCCGCCCCCACACCGTGAGGTAGGGGCACCCTCGACGATGTTCACCCCGTACCGGGACTCCGGCCCGCGAATCGTCCTGTTGGCGCGGCTCGCGGCGAGCTGTGCCCTTCTGGGCTTGGTCGCGACCGTGGTCGCCCTGGGGTTTGGCGCCGTAGAGCCATCCACAATCCTCCTTGGTGCGCTCCTTAGCCTCCTCGGTCCGGCCATCGCGCTCCGCCTGGCGCGGCGACGGCGGGCTGCGGAGGCGGGGCTGGCAGTGCCCTCGTTCGTGCTGGAGTCGGCCCTGCTGGTCCTGGCGGGCGCGTCGCTCGCGCTCTCCAGCCCTGGGCTCACTGCTGCCACGTGCGCGGCGTCGCACGCCTCCACGCTGTGGCGCACGTTGTACGCGACTCAGGGCGGGCGCGACCGGGTCCTCTCGCTCATGGGGCAGCCCACGAAGCTGCTGCTCGTGTCGTTCGTCTGCACGATAGCGCTCGGCAGCCTCTTCCTGACCTTCCCTCGCGCCACCACGGACGGCGACGGCCTTACGGCGCTCGACGCCACGTTCATGGCCACCTCCGCCACGTGCGTCACGGGCCTCGCGGTGGTGAACAGCGCAGACGACGACAAGGCCAATCCGAAGTTCCAGAGCCTCACGGTCTTCGGACAGGTGGTGCTGTTGGTGCTCGTTCAGGTCGGTGGCCTCGGCATCATGACGCTCAGCGCCGCGGTGGTCGTGGCGCTGGGCGGCAAGCTGAACGCCCGGTCGCACGTGGCCCTGCAGTCCTCGGTGGAAGAGGAACATCGGCACAAGATGGAGCGCAGCCTCGGCGTGATCCTCAGGCTCACGTTCGCGATTGAGCTCGTTGGGGCCCTCGTGCTGTTCAGCCGGCTGAAGCCGTTCATCGGCGACACCGGCCTCGCGCTGTGGCAGTCCGTGTTCACCTCGATCAGCGCCTTCAACAACGCCGGATTCGCCCTCTTCTCGGACAACCTCATGCAGTTCCGCGGGGACGTGGTGGTCAACCTCACCGTCATGACCTTGATCGTGCTGGGCGGGCTCGGGTTCTCCGTGGTGGCGGTGCTCGCCTCCCGTGCCACCTTCCGCCAGCCGGTGGAGACGCTGTGGGCCCGCTGGCCGCTCCAGGTGAAGGTGGTCGTCCCTTTCACCCTGGGCCTCATCTTCGTGGGTGCCCTCCTGTTCTATTACTTCGACTTCGACCACTCCCTGGCGGGGCTGGACCTGGACGAGAAGCTCCTCGCCGCCAGCTTCCAGTCGGTCACCTTCCGAACCGCCGGCTTCAATACCGTCGACCTCTCTCAGATCTCCCGGACCACGCTCGTGGTGTCGCTGATCCTCATGTACATCGGCGGGAGCCCGGGCGGCACGGCCGGTGGCGTCAAGACCACGACGGTGGCGCTCGCTACCTTCAGCGTGCGCTCGTTGCTCCTTGGTCGTGACGACGTGGAGTTCGGCGATCGCACGCTCGCGCGGTCGTTGGTGACGCGATCGATCGCCATTCTCCTTGTTTTTACGGCGGTTTACGTTCTCGGCGTCGTAGGCATGTTCATGGCCGAGCCCGACAAGAGCCTCGACGCCCTGCTCTTCGAGGCCATGTCTGCACTGGCGACCGTGGGGGTCTCTTACGGTATTACGCCGTTCTGCTCGACCGCAGGGAAGATCGTCCTCATCCTCCTCATGTTCGCGGGCCGGGTCGGCCCCTTGTCGATGGCGCTCGCCGTCGGCGAGGGCGACCGGGGTCGCGCGGCCGTCGCCTTGCCGGAAGGCAAGCTCATGGTGGGCTAATCATGCGTCGATTCGCCGTCTTCGGGCTGGGCCGCTTCGGTGGCCACGTCGCGATCTCGCTGGCCGAGCTCGGCGCCGAGGTCCTGGCCGTGGACAGCGAGGCGGACAAGTGCGACGCCATGAAGCGCTACGCCGGCATCCACCCGATGTGCTTCGACGCCACCGACGAGCAGGCGCTCAAGGCGAGCGGCGTCGACGAGGTCGACACCGCCATCGTAGCGATGGGGACGAACCGCGAGGCCTCCATCCTGCTCACGGCTCTGCTTCGAAAGCTGTCGATCCCTCGAATCGTCGGCCGCGCCGTAGACGATCTCCACAAGCAGATCCTCCAGCTGGTTGGCGCCTCGCTCGTCTTCAATCCCGAGGTGGAGATGGCGAAGCGGGCGGCCCAGCAGATCTTCTCCGCCCAGCTCCACGAGCGGATGAGCCTCCCCACCGGGCACCACCTCATCGAGGTGGATGCGGTGGAGCCGCTGGTCGGACGCAGCCTCAAGGAGCTGGACCTACGCCACCGCTTCGAGCTCAACGTCATCGCGCTGCGAAGTCGGGCGCCGTTCGTGGACGATCTCGGTGAGTCGCGGTTCCGCGTGGCGACCAACCTCAACCCGCGCGCCGAGGACGTGGTAGAGAAGGGCGATACGCTCGTGGTGATAGGCACACCGAGCCGCATTCGGGAGTTCCTCGAGCTTTGTCGGTAGGCACCGTCCGCCCCCCGCAGCGGTCGTTCCGGTACCGCGTTCGGCTGGCCCTTCTGGTCGTGCTGTTGGTTACGCTGCCACAGCTGGCCCTCACGCTTTATTACCTCCGGCAGATTCGCCTCACGGCCGACGTCGTCGCCTCCCGCGGCGCCGTGCTCCGCGAGCTCGAGCAGGTCCGCACCGGCGTAGTCGGTCTGGCCATCCCCGACGCGCTCGCGCTCACTGATGAGTCTCGGCAGCGCCTGCAACGGCAGCTGGCCGAGGCCAGCGATCGCGCCCGGTCCATCGCCAGCGCTTTCCCGCTCCACGCGGGCTCGCTCGCGCGCTTCACGGAGCTCACCGCGACCACGGCGCGCGAGGTGAGCGACTGGCACGCGGCCTCACTGGCGATGCCGTCCTTCGGGGCCGCGCCGGACATGGCTGGGAGCCTCACCGTTGCGCAGTTGGACGAGTCTCTGCGCACCGAGGAGGCGGCGGCGCGACGGGGGCGCGTCCTCGACGCCCGGCTCGCGCTCGACCGAGCAATCCACTCGGTGATCAACACCACGCTGGATCAGCTACGCACCGAGGGAGTGGTCGCCGAGGAGACGGTGGCGCACGCCGACCGCAACCTCGTCACGCTGGGCCTCCTCGCGCTGGTGGTGATGGTGTTGTTGCTCCTGGCGCTGCCCGCGACCCTGGTCGAGCCCATCCGTCGGCTCACACGGAGCGTCCGCTCGGCCGGCCACGGTCTATCCGCGGCCGTCGCTGACACGGCTGACGACGAGCTCGGCGAGCTCGCCGCGGCGGTGGGCGAGACCGTCGAGATGTTGCGGGGCTTCGACGCCCTGAAACGCGACCGCATCGTCGAGGACGGGGGGAAGATCGAGGCGCTGCTTCGTCACGCCGGCTGCCCGGCCGCCGTGTTGAGCTCGACCTTCGTCGTAGAGGCCGCGAACCGTGATTTTCTGGCCCTCCTGGGCGGCAAGAACGACGAGGACACCCCGCTCCCCGAGTTCTTCGGGCGCTCCGGTGACGAGCTCGGAGAGCTGTTGCTGCGCGTGAAGGAGCACCGCCACGAGGCCACGGACTCCGTGGAGCTCGTGGGGCCCGACGGGAAGGGCCGGCAATGGAAGGCGGTGGTGGATGTGTGCCGTGACCGTCGCGCGCGGCCCACGCACCTCCTCCTCCTCTTGCGGCCTGCGGGCTAGCCGAGCCGCACCCGTCGCGAGCGACCGCCGAGGGGCACCTATCCACAGGTTATCCACAGGCTGTGGATAACCTATTCCGGTCGAAATTCTTCTCTGAACACAGTGCCTTGAGGCGTCGCCCCGCCCGGGATTTCACAGCGAACTCAGCCGCCTGTGGACAAGTGCCGCTCGTCAGCGGTGTCCTGCCGCTCGCGCCGCCTCGAGGGCCAGCTGCATCACCTCTTTGAGCGGGACACCGGCGCTGAGGGCAAGGGCGCGGCAGTCCTCGTACTCAGGGGCCACACCGACCACGCGTTGCCCATCCCGGGCCACCTTGACACGGACCGGCCCGAGCCGAGTCTCGATCGTCTCGAGGCTGCGCGTGGCCTTATGGCGTTGCACCGTGTGGTGGCGCACTCCGATGGCGGTGGACTCGGCCAGGATCAGGTGCTCGAGGTCAGCCACGCGCTCGGGCGGTGACAACACCGAGAGCTTCGTCCCCGGGCGGCCCTTCTTCATCTGGATCGGCGTGAGCCAGACGTCGAGGGCGCCCGCCTCGAAGAGGCGGTCTACGAGGTGTCCGTAGAGCTCGGGTGACATGTCGTCGATGTTCGTCTCGAGGACGGCGTCGCTGAGGCGCGCTGCGAGCACGTCGCCGACCACGAGGCGCAGAAGGTTGGCATGGGTCTCGGGATCGCGATCCCCGGCGCCGTAGCCGATCGCGCCCACCCGCATCGCTGGGAGCGGGCCGTAGGCGTGGGCAATGGTAGTGAGGATCGCGGCGCCCGTGGGCGTGACCCACTCGCCCTCGAACGGGCACGCTCGGGTCTCGGCGCCTACCAGCAGCTCCATCGTGGCGGGCGCCGGGAGGGGCATGAGCCCGTGGGCGCAGCGCACGAAGCCCCGAGGAGTGGGGATGGGCGCCACCACGATCGCCTCGGGCGCCAGCCAGACGAGCCCGATCGCGGTGCCGACGATGTCGATGATCGCGTCGACGCCGCCCACCTCGTGGAACTCCACGTCGTCGGGCGGCATGCCGTGGAGCTTGCCCTCGGCCAGCGCGAGCCGCTCGAAGATGCGCAGCGCCAGCGCCTTCTCCGGTGCGTCCAGCCCCGAGGCCTGGATCAGGCCGCGGATCTCGCGCCACCCGCGATGCGGGACCTCGTGGTGGGCCGCGGTGGGGGAGGGGGCCAGGGCGCCGAGGCCGGGCGATGCGTGCGCGTGCGAGTGGGTGTGCCCGCCGTGCCCGTGGCTGTGGGCGTGTACGGGCGCGAAGAACACGGGCACGGGCGTAGCGGCGGTGCGTACCGTGACGTCGACCGCCCCGATCCCGTGGCGGAAGGCCCGCTTGACTTCGAGCGTACCGCCGAGCTCGCCGAGGAGCGCGAGACGCGCCTGCAGGTGCTCCACCGGGAGGCCGAGGTCGAGCAGCGCGCCGAGCATCATGTCGCCGGCCGCCCCGGCGAAGCAGTCGACGTACAGGGTGCGTGTCACGACGGCGCCTCGGCGCGGTTCATGAGCGCCGCCGCGTACCCTGCGCCGAAGCCGTTGTCGATGTTGACCACCGTGATCCCCGCTGCGCACGAGTTGAGCATCCCGAGCAGCGCCGAGAGCCCGCCGAAGGCCGCGCCGTACCCCACGGAGGTGGGCACCGCGATGATCGGTCGATCGCCCAAGAGGCCGCCGACCACGGAGGGCAGGGCGCCTTCCATCCCGGCGACCACCACGATCACCCGCGCTTCGCGAAGCGCCGCCCTGTGGCGCAAGAGGCGGTGAATCCCCGCCACCCCCACGTCGAAGATCCGTCGGACCTCGTTCCCCATGAGCTCTGCCGTGAGCGCCGCCTCCTCCGCGACCGGGATGTCGCTGGTCCCTGCGGCCAGGACCAGGATCGGGCCCCTGCCGCGGGGTACCGGCGGGCTCCGGTGGTAGACCAGCATCTGCGCGGCTCGGTGGACGCGGCCGCTAGGGTGGGGGTGCCGCTCGAGGAGCCGGGTGGCCCGCTCGGGCTCGAGGCGCGTGAGGACCACGTCTCCACCGTCTCGCTCCAGGAGCGCGGAGACGATCGCGTCGAGCTGTGCGTCTGACTTCGGGCCCGCCAGCACCACCTCGGGGAAGCCTACCCGGAGGCGCCGGTGGCTGTCGAGAGAGGCCTCCTCCAGCTCCACGACCGGGAACTCACGCAGCTGCGTGAGCGCGTTGTCGACGGGGAGTGCTCCGGTCGCGACCTGGGCGAGCAACGAGCGCAGCGCGGTTTCGTCCATGGCGGCGCAGAATGGGGGGCCGCCCGTTGCAGTGTCAAGGCGGCACCCTTAGGCTCGGCGTTTGCCAGTTCGAGCGCCGCGGGGAAGCTGCGCCACACCCCGAAGGAGCCCTATGTCCATCCTGCTGCTCACCGCGTTCATGTTGGCGCCGTCCACGGTAACGACGCAGGTCGTGGCCCTCGACCTCGACGGCCTCGTGGAAGCGTCGTCTGGCGCGATCTGGGGCCGCGTGGTCAACCTGGATGCGGGGCCGCGGGATGGAAACGCCAAGGTGGTCGAGACTACGGTGACACTGGAGATCTATGGCCGGCACGCGCGTCCATCCGCTCCGCCCCCCACCGCTCGCTTCGTGGTCCCGGGTGGCCGGTTCGGTCGCTTTGCCCAGGTCGTGCCGGGGGCCCCCAGGCTTCGCCTCGGAGACGAGCTGGTCGTGCTGATCGAGCCGCTGGCCCGCGGGCGCCAGGGCGTCGCAGGTTTCAACCAGGGTCTCTGGCGGGTGGAGCGCACCGCCCAGAGCGCCACCGTGGTGAGTGACCGGACCGGCGTCGAGCTCGTCCCCGCGCCCGCTCCCAGGTTGACCGCCCCGGTCCCACGCGACGAGCGGACCTTCGACGCCCTGTGGCAAGAGCTCGCGACGCGCCTCGGAGGCGCGCGGTGACGCGCGTACTTCTGGGGGCCTTGCTCCTCTCGGGTACCGCTCATGCCTACGTGCTCTACACCTCTCCCGAGTACGAGGAGGTGCCGCTGCGCTGGCGGACGAAGGGGATCACCTTCGTCTTCGACGACCGGCTGCCTCAGGAGATCGTGGAGTCCGCAGCCCAGAGCACCATCGCGTCGTCCTTCGACGTGTGGTCGGCGCTCAGCTGCACCGGTACCGCAACGTCCTTTCCCTTTCAGAACGGCGGCGTCGTCTCCGGGAAATCAGTCGGGTTCAGCGAGGAGGACGGCGCCTCCAACGAGAACCTGGTGGCGTGGGTCGGCAGCGCGTGGTCGCACCCGTCGTCCGTCGTAGCGCTCACCTCGCTCACGTACGACGTCCACACGGGCGAGATCGTCGACGCCGACATCGAGCTCAACGATCGCGACTTCGTGTTCAGCACGGACCCTTCGTTGTCCGAGATGGACCTCTCGAACACAGCCGTTCACGAGATCGGCCATCTCCTGGGCCTCGACCACTCCAGGGCCCCCGCCGCCACCATGTACGCCACGGCGCCGCCCGAGGAGACCAAGAAGCGCGACCTCACCCAGGACGACATCGACGGCTTCTGCGCCATCTACGGGCCAAAGGCGGTGGCCTTCCCAGAGATCATCGGCGTCCCAACGGACGCCGGTTGCATCAAGCACGTCCAGGACGATGGTTCGCTCCTGATCGACTGCGCGACGCCCGCCGAGCAGAGCGTGGCTTCTACTTGTGAAGCGGGGCCCCGAGGGGCGGGCAGTGGGGCGTTTGCGCCGGCGTTCGCGCTGGCCGCGCTGTGTGGCCTGGCGCGACGGCGCCGCGAGCGCGCGGACCGGCGCTCAGTGTAGGTGGCGCTCGAGCCAGCTCGCGAGGTCGTTCATCACCTGCTCCTTGTCCCGTTCGTTGAACAGCTCGTGGTAGAGCCCGTCGTACCAGATCAGCTCTTTGTCGGCTGAGCCCACCGCGGCGAGGAACGCCTGCGCCGTGTCCGGGTTGGCGATCCGGTCGTCGCCCGCTTGAAGCAGCAGCATCGGCACGCGTATCGCGCTTGCCTTGCGCAACACGTTCTCCTGCCAGGTCATTGCCTCGGTGAACCAGCGCGCGGTGGCCACGGTGCCTATGAGCGGATCGGCTTGGTACGCCCGACCGACCTCCGGATCGGTGGAGAGGTACTCCGTAGGCACGCCGGCCGGCATCGAGAACGTGGGGACCAGGCGCGACAACGCGTGTCCGGCGAACACTTTGATCGTGGGTACCTTGAGCTTCAGACCCAGGAACGGAGAGGACAGGATGACGCCGTCGATCCCCTCCGGCTGCTCGAGCACGTACGCGGACGCGATGAGCCCCCCAAGCGAGTGACCGACGAGGTAGAGGCGTCGATCGCCGGTGGTGCGCGCCATGGCCCAGCGGATGAACGCGTCGACGTCGTCGAAGTACTCTCGGAACGACCCGATGTGTCCGCGCCGGCCCTGGGCTCTGCCGTGCCCGCGATAGTCGAAGGCCGCAACGTCGTAGCCCCGCGCGAAGAAGTGATCGAGCACGTGCCCGTAGCGGCCGCTGTGCTCGCCGAAGCCGTGGATGAAGAGGAGCGCCGCGGGGGCCTCCGGGTGTGCCTGCATACGGCAGAACAGCTGGGTCCCGTCTTTGGAGTTGATGTACTCGGTGTGCTGTTCCACGGGGGCTCCTCGGAGGTTGCGCGCCAGAGACTCGGCGTATCGCCGCTTCTACGTCGCGCCGACCCCACGCGCAACGCCGGCAACCTGGAAACCCGGCCCGCATCATGTAGAACACGCGGCCATGTTGGCGTCTCTCCGCATCGCGAAGCTCGCGCTCATCGACGACCTCGAGATCCCCCTCTCGCCTGGCCTCACGGTGCTCACTGGAGAGACCGGCGCGGGCAAGTCCATCATCGTCGGGGCCGTGGGTCTCATCCTGGGCGACCGCGCTGCGCCCGAGCTCATTCGCCAGGGGGAGGACGAGGCTTCGGTCGAGGTCCTCTTTGACGTGGAGGCCGGAGGGCCTGCGGCCGAGCACCTGAGCAGCGTGGGCGTGGCCGTAGAAGACGGGCAGCTCTCGGCCCGCCGGACCGTGAACCGAGCTGGAAAGAGCCGAGCCTATATCAACGGCAGGTTGTCCACCCTCGCGGAGCTCAAGCGCACGGTGGGTCCGCTCATCGACCTGTCCAGCCAGCATGCCCACACGTCGCTGCTCGACACGGCCACGCACCGGGTGATCTTGGACCGGTTCGGCGAGCTCGGGCGCGTCATGGCAGATTACACCGAGCAGTTCACGGCCTGGCGGAGCGCGGAGGCCGCGTGGCGCGAGCTGCTCGCCGCGGAGAAGGGGCGCGCCGAGCGGGTCGAGCTGCTCCGCTTTCAGGTGAGCGAGATCGACGCGGTGGCGCCGAGACGCGGAGAAGAGCAGGCGCTCGAGCAGGAGCTCCACGTGCTTCGCCACGCGTCGGAGCTACTCTCGGCCACGCGCGAAGTCGAGGACCGCCTCTATGGGCGGCGGGGAGCGCTCACGGAGGCGCTCGCCGACCTCGAGCGAACGCTCAGCCACGCCGCCACGCGCGACGCCACGCTGGCGCAGCTGGCGGCTCGCCTCGAGAGCACCCGGATCGAGCTCGAGGACGTGGGGCAGGAGGTGAGGGCGTACCGTTCTCGGGTCACGGTCGACCCGAGGCGGCTCGCGCAAGCGGAGGAGCGCTTCACGGAGCTCGACCGACTGTCCCGGCGTTTCGGCCCCACGGTAGACGAGGTGGTGGACCGGCGCGCCGCGCTCTCAACGGAGCTCGAGGCGCTCGAGGGCTTCGACGAGCGGGTGCAGGCGCTCGAGCGCAGCGCGAAGCAGGCGCGGGTCCTGGTCGAGGCCGCCGCTCACCGTCTGTCCGAGGCGCGCCGGCGCGTGGCGAGGCGCGTCACCGAGCAGATCGAGGCTCAGCTGGCCGACCTCGGCATGAAGAACGCGCGCTTCGAGGTGCAGCTCCAGGCGGCGGCGACCCTCGGTCCCGCGGGGCTCGATGCCGTGGAGTTCTTGCTCAGCTCCAACGTCGGCGAGGCGCCGCTCCCCCTGGCTCGGATCGCCAGCGGCGGCGAGCTGAGCCGCATCATGCTCGCGCTGAAGCGGGTGCTCGGTGAGGTAGACACGGTCGAGCTCTATGTCTTTGACGAGGTCGACACAGGCGTGAGCGGCGCCGTGGCGGAGCGCATTGGGCAGAAGCTACGCGAGACCGCCAGGCGGCGGCAGGCGCTGTGTATCACCCACCTCCCCCAGGTGGCGTGCCAGGCGGACGCGCATCTCCGGGTCCACAAGGCCGTCGAGGGCGGGCGCACCGTGACGCGTGTGACGCCGCTCGACGGCGCCGGGCGCCTCGAGGAGCTCGCTCAGCTGCTCGCTGGGGTCGAGGTCACCGACGTGGCTCGCGCGCACGCGGCGGAGCTCCTGGCTCGAGCGAGGGCGTGATCTTTGGCGTTGCGTCGGCTCGCGTTTAGGCTCGCCACCCCGATGCGTCGCGCCGTCCTATGTCTCCCGTACCTCCTCGCCCTCGTCGCCAGCGTCGCCGAGGCCCGTCAGTCATTCGACCGGGGCCTCACGATCTTCGCGCCGCGCCCGCTGCCGGGTGAGCCGCTGGCGGAGTTCACCACGCGCTTCAAGTCCGAGCACGGCAACCGTTCGCACAACGTGAGGCAGGCTGCGCTGCGCATGCACGGGGTCACGCTGGGGCCGCGGGCACGCTTCTCCTACAACCGCGTCGTGGGGCCGCGCGAGCAGCACCTCGGGTTTCGCGAGGCCCCAGCGATCGACCGCGGCCGCTACGTGGATCAGTCCGGCGGAGGCGTGTGTCAGCCGTCGAGCACCCTCCATGCGGCAGCCGTGATCGGCGGGCTCGAGGTGGTCGAGCGTCACGCGCACACGTGGGTCCCCGTGTACATCGCGCCCGGCTTCGACGCGTCCGTGTCGTGGGGGGCCAAGGACCTGGTGCTCCGCAACCCGCACGCCTTCCCGGTGCGCGTGGCCGTCGACGCCGACACGGACCGTGTCACGGTGCGACTGTTCGGTGGAGCGCGCGGGGGTTGGACCGAGCTCCAGACCGCCGTCCGCTCGGTTCGGCCTTTCAAGACCGTGGTCACGCGCGACCCGCTCATGGGCCCGGGGACCGAGCGAATCGAGCTGTTCGGCCTGGACGGGATGTCCGTGGAGCGCGCGGTGGTGACCGCGTGGCCGGGGCGCCCCCGCTGGACGCGGCGAATCGCCGACGACGTCTACATCCCGCGCGACGCGCAGCTCTTGGCGGGCGAGGAGCTCGCGGCCAGCGCGCCGTAGGGCCTACTCGGGGAAGAGCACCGTGGCGCCGCAGGGGGCCGCCGCGATCATCTCACCCATCGTCGAGCCCTTGGGTGCCGCCAGCAGGCCCTCCGCGATCGCGAGACCCGGTTGGAGCTCGAGCGCTGTCTGCAGGCCGGGCAACGAGTCAGCGTGTCGCCCGAGGCGGTATAGCAGGCGCCCTCGTTCGCAGTGCGCCTGCCAGAGGCCGAACCGCTGCTCGGAAGCGCGATGTAGGCTGGTCAACGCGGCGTCCGTGCGGCCGAGGCCGATCTGCGCCATACCGAGGTTGAACCAGGCCTCCGGCTGCTCGGGGGCGGTGGTCACGCTCCGCTCCAGCGCTGCCACCGCGTCGGCATACCGTCCCGTTCGCAGCTCGGCGATCCCCAGCGCCAGGGCGCCGCGCGCGTCTCCCGGGTGCGCCGCCGTGTAGGGTCGCAGATACGTCAGGGCCTCCGCGTCCTTGCCTTCGCGGAGGTGCAGCCAGCCCACGGCGAAGCGCACGGCGTCACGGTCGGTGGCGAGCTCCAGCCCGCGCGCCAGCGTCTCCAGAGCCTCTCCTCCCCGCCCAAGTCCGACCAAGGCGCTGGCCAGGCCCGCATATGCGCGTCCGCTCTTGGGCTCGGCCGCGATCGCACGCCGGAACGCGTCCCGCGCCGACTGCCAGCGAGACCGGCGCAGCTCGGTCTCCCCTAGGAGCATGAGGGTCTCGGGCTCGCCGGGCGCGAGGTCCGTGGACAGCGCCATGGCAGCGGCGGCGTCGTCTAGCTGCCCCTCGGCCAACAGCGCCCTCCCGCGCAGGGCCTGGAGCCGCGCATCCGAGCTGTGGCGTTCACAGGCTGCGTTGGCCACCCGCAGCGCGTCCGCTCCCCGGTTGGCGGCGAGGAGCCGCTCCATCGAGAAGCGCTGGGCTTCGGCGACGTCCGGCAGGAGCTCAGCGGCGGTCATTGCGCTCTGGGCCGCCGAGTCGATGCGGCCCTTCCGCAGCTCGGCGCGCGCGAGGAGGAGGTGCGCGTCACCCGACCTGGGGAGCTCTTGCACCGCCGAGAGCGCGGTCCTGAGCGCCTCGTCGTCGGACGCGCCCTGGGCGGCCTCCCGGGCCACGTCCAGCGCGCTAGACGGCGACGCAGCGCTCCCCGCAGCCCCCGGGTCTGCCACCGCGCCCGGTGACTCTGTCGTCGTGCGCGTCCACCACCAGAGGCCGGCCCCGACGGCCGCGATAGCCGCCACGGTGGAGACCCAACCGACCCACTGTGGCATCGACGACTGGAGAGCCACCTCGTCCATCGCCCGGACCGCCAACATCGGCGCCTCCAGCGAGGTCTGGTGCGGCTTCGGCGGCGCTGAGGTGGGTGCAGCGGCACTGGGAAGGGGCACCTTGGGTGCGCGCACTCGGACGACGGGAGCGGCCTCGACCTCTGGCAAAGCAAGCTGAGCCGGGGGCGGCTTGCGGCTGGCGGAGAAGAACGCCACGCCGAGCCCCGCCACGGCGTTGGCGAGGGCCTCCTCGGGGTCCACGCCCAGCGCAGCGGCGGCTGCAGCTAGCGCGCCGGCCGGGTCCGTGGGGCGGGCCGTTGGCGTGGGGTTGAGAGCGCCACCGATGAACGCCTTGAGCGCGGAAGGGGTGTCCTCCGGGAGCGGCGGCGGGCGCTCGAGCGAAACGGAGGTCAGGGCCTCGCTCAGCGCCTCTGGCGTGGCTGCCTCGGCCGCCGCGGGCCAGGGCCAGCGATCGCAGAGGAGCCAATACCCAAGCACGCCCAGCGCGAAGAGATCGGCAGGGAACGTGGGGGGGCCGTCGAGGCGCTCCGGCGCCAGGAAAGCCGCGTGACCTCGGGCCGCGCCCCGCCCGTCGATGCCCGGCCGCGTGGCGATCGCCGGGTCGGCTAGGCGGAGCTCTCCCGTCCGCGACACGAGGAGGTTCCCGAGCGCGACGTTGCCGTGCGCGAGGCCTGCTGCATGGAACGCAGACAGCGCCCGGGCCGTGGCGTCCAGCACCCCGAGAGCGGCGGCGGCGTCGAGGCCCTTCCCAGCCCTCCGGAGTTCAGCGAGCGTGACTCCAGCCACGTACTCGCGTGCCACGAACGGTACGCCGGCCACCGAGCCTCCGGTGATCACGCGCGCGATATACGGCGACCGCACCGCCTGGAGCGGCTCCAGCACGTTCGAGAGCGCGTCGGCGTCCACGCCGCGCAGCGACAACAGCAGCTTCAGAGTGTGGGAGCGTCCCTGGGAGGGATCTACGCCGAGGTACGAAGGGCCGTGCGGCCCCGAGCCAAGCGTCTCGATGAGGTCGTAGGCGCCCAGCCGACTCACGGTTGCACTCCCGCCAACCGGTCACCGCCCCTTGGGCTCATCGCACCGTTTCTTCGAGCAGGGCCGAGAAATCCACGCTGGCGAAGGGATTGGGTTCGGACGCCGGAGTTGGCTCCACGGCCATCGGGCGTTCCCGGGCCTCGTCTGAACCCACACGGCCGCCCAGATCGTTCGTGGGCACCGAGCGGCGCCGTGCCGTCTCGAAGGCGACGGGCGCGGGCTCCTCGGGTTCCGGAGTAGGCTCCGCAGGTGCGCCTGCCACTGTGACGAGCGCCGGTCGGAGCAGGCGGCCCTGCAGCGTGAAGCCGCGCTGCCCCGTGGACAGAACCGTACCCGGGGGACTATCGGGTGCCGTCACGCGCGAGAGCGCCTGGTGCAGTCGTGGGTCGAACGGTTGACCCATCGGGTCGAACGCCTCCACGCCGTGCCGCGCGAGCACCTGAAGGAGCAGCGTCTGGGTCATGGATACCCCGGCGAGCAGCTCATCGAAGCCCTCGGGGCGTGCGTGAGTCGTGGCCAGGTACAGCGAGTCCATCGCGGGCAGCAGATCGCGAACCAGCGCCTCGTTCGCAAACTGAAGGGCGTCCTGCTTCTCCTTAGCCAGGCGCTTGCGCGCTCCATCGAGCTCGCTCGCGGCGCGCACGGCCTTCGAGCGCCACGCCTCGACCTCCTGCTCAAGCGCTGCGACGCGGCGCGGGTCCGCCCCACCCACAGCAGGGGGCTTGGGCTCCGGGGGGCGCATGCCGAACGTGCGGGGGTCTGCCGGCAGCGGCGATCGCGGTGGGGCGGGTGGTGGCTCCCTAGCTGGGGGCTCCGCGGGCCGAGGGGGCGGCTCCGGCGGGCGCAGCGCGTCGGCCAGCTCGGCCAGATCGTCCATGTCGAACTCGAGCGAGTCTCCCGTCGTCTTCTGGCTGGACTGGCGTCCGGCTCGCCCTGGGCCTTCGCTGGAGGCCGCTGGCGCGGCGCCTGGGCGATCACCGGGCGTCGCTGGGCTCAGATCGATCCCCTCGAGCTCCTGCAGCAGGGAGTCGAACTCCGATTGGAGCGCGGCGCCGGTGAACGATGGCTTGGTCCCGCCTGTGGTGGTCATTGCATCCTCCGAATAAACGTCGAACCCTATGGAGCGGCGCGCGAAGCCCGGGTCGCCCCGTGGCTGCGGTGGCCTTCCGGTAGGGGGTTCAAGCCGCGCATCGCGCTACAACTCCGGCGCGAACGGCGGCCAGTGCTCCAATGACCGCTCGGTATGCGATCCGAGTGGGACCGATCACGCCGAGGCTGCCCCGTCGTTGGCGCGTCCAGGGGAGCTGCGTCACGACGACGGCGCAGCCCGCGAGGGCGTCCCGTGGGTTCTCGTGTCCGATGAGAATCCGGACATCGGGGTCGAGGCGCAGCTCGGGCGCCTGGCGCACCGCGTCGACGAGGCCGAGCCACGTGTCGCGTTGATCGAGGTCCTCGAGGACCCGCGCGGCCATGGCCCCTTCGCGGAACTCCGGTTTTGCCAGTAGGTGGTGGTGGCCCATGACGGCCACGTCGAGCTCCGCGAGGGGCGGCAGCAGGGCCTCCGAGAGGCTGCGGGCCGTGGCCTCCAGCTCGGCGTCGCCGGTGAGCGGCGCCGGCGAGGCCTCCCGGGCCCGGTCTGCCTGCAGCGTGTCGCGGATACTCGCGAGACTGCGCCCGCGGAACTTCTCGTTCAGCACGTTCCGAAGCTGCTCCAGCGACGACTCGGAGGGCTCGAAGTCGAGCTCGGCCACGCCTCGCCTCACCGAGCCGGAGGAGCCGATGAAGATCGCGATCACCGTTCGCGGGCCTGCCCGCACGAGCTCGAGGTGGTGGTGAAGCTCGTCCTCGCGAGCGGCGCTCACCGCGAAGGCCAGGAGCCCTGTGGCCGTGCTGAGCGCAAGGATGCACGCCTGCATCAGCGTTCGCGCGTCCTCGCGATCGGGCGTGGTCCAGTCGAACCGGCGTTGCGGTGCCTGGGGCGCGTCGAGCAGCTGATCGACGTACACGCGATAACCAGCGTCCGTGGGTACCCGCCCAGCCGAGGTGTGCGGCTGATGGAGCAGTCCCTGCGACTCGAGGCCGGCCATGACGCTTCGAACCAGCGCCGAGCTGAGCCGAAGGGGGCCGGCCAGAACTGATGACGCGACAGGCTCCGCGGACGCGATGTACGTCTCGACCGTCGCGGTCATCACCTCACGAGGTCGCCCATCCATGACACGATCGGGAGGCAGGACGGTCGTGCGCATAGGAGGTATGCAGGCTAGAACCCGTGGCATGCAGTGTCAATTCGTTGCGAGGTGCCGAGCAAAATGAGCCGGTGCCGCTGCCTACGCCGTCTCGACGCGACCTCCGATCGGTCCATCGGCGCCGTCGAGGCGGACACCAAGTCAGCCCCGAGTTTCCGTTAAGCCCGTGTGCGATCGTCTCGTTACACCGTGATGTAGCTGTCCCCCGAGCGGGCCAGGAAGGGGTGTCCATGCACAGGCACGGGGCGTTGACTCAGCGGATCTTGGTGTTGGGATTGCTCGCCGGCTGTGACTACGACGACGAGACCGAAGCCGCGGACGCGAGCCAGTGCTCGGACTGCGACGCCCCGGTGGCAAAGCCCGCGCCCACCGAGGACGCCCTCGGCGTCAAGCCGCAGACGACGTCGTTTGAGACGCCGTGCGTGACGAATGACGACTGCGACTCCGGGTATTGCGTCCCTACGCGCTCAGGCGGGAGCGTCTGCTCGGAGGCGTGCATCGACTCGTGCCCCGACGGGTGGTCGTGCCGGCTCTTCGCCGGCAATGGGGACGACGCCGCCTACGTCTGCCTCGAGGACGCGGTGTCACTTTGCGCTCCCTGCGACTCCTCCTCGCAGTGTCAGCAAGGAGGCGTGGGCGACGCGGGGGCGCGGTGCGTCGCGCACCCGGACGGGGTCGGCGGCTTCTGTGGAGCCCCTTGCGAGAACCACGGCGACTGCGATGAGGGCTACCGCTGCGTCGACGCTGCCGAGCGCGGGACTGGTGTCAAGGTGCGGCAGTGCGTCCCGAAGTCAGGCGCCTGCGCCTGCACCGGCTATGCGGCCAGCGTCGGCGCGAGCAGCGCGTGCGTGGTCAAGAAGGCATGCGTCGGAAGGCGGGCGTGCACCCCGAAGGGTCTCTCGGAGTGCGTTGCGGTTGAGGTGTGCGACGGTCTCGACAACAGCTGTGACGGGCAGATCGACGAGGGATATGCCGACACGGACGTAGACGGTGCGGCCGACTGCGTAGACCCCGACGACGACGACGACGGGATCTCTGACGGCGAAGACGGTGAGCCCCTCCTCCCGGACGACGACGCCCACCAGTGCCCCGTCGCACCTGCGCCGGTGTTACTCGCGATCACCCCCGCGTCTCCCGCCAACGACAACGCCCCGCTGGTCCTTGGCACGGCGTCCCCGCGCGCCTTCGTTCGCTTCTACCTCGACCCGAGCTGCGCCACGCCGCCCGTGACATTCGTGGTCGCCAACGACCACGGCCACTTCCTGGTCGCGGTGCCTGTGACCGACGACAGCGGGTCGTTCATTCATGCGGACGCCGTGCTGCCCGACGCCGCACCGTCCGCGTGCTCCAAGACCGGGTTCCCGTATGTGGAGGACAGCACCGTCCCGCACGCCCCAGCGCTGTTTGCGAAGCCGGTGGAGCCTGCTCAGGTCGAGGTGTCGGGGGAGGGCGAGCCGGACAGCGTGGTGCTGGTGTTCGCGGACGCCTACTGCGAAGGCGTCCCCGTGGCGGCGCTGGATGCTGGTGCAGCTGGTGCGTTCTCCGGCGTCGTCGATGCCCCCGGGGCGATCGTGGTGGCCGCTCAGACCCGCGACGCGGCGGGGAACCTGTCGGCCTGCAGCGAGGCCGTGCAGCTCGGGCACCCGACCGACCCACCGGTTGACCCGACCGACCCGCCGGTCGACCCGACCGACCCACCGGTTGACCCGACCGATCCGCCGGTTGACCCGACGGACCCGCCGGTCGACCCGACCGATCCGCCGGTCGACCCGACGGACCCGCCGGTTGACCCGACGGACCCGCCGGTTGACCCGACGGACCCGCCGGTTGACCCGACGGACCCGCCGGTTGACCCGACGGACCCGCCGGTTGACCCGACCGATCCACCTGGTGGTGTTGACACCGTCGCGCCGACCGCCCCTGTCCTGACGGTCGTCACCCTGGCTTCGCCAGGCGCTGGCACCGCCGTGACCCTCTCTGCTGCCGCTGAGGCGGGCGCTACCGTGCGACTCTTCGTGGGGCTCGCCTGCGACGTCGAGATCGCCAACGGCGTCGTTGCCGGTGCCGGAGCGGCCGCGTTTGCGGCGGCCGCGTCACCCAACGCCGAGACGTGGTGGACCGCGGAGGCCGTGGACGCCGCCGGGAACGTGTCCGACTGCTCCGCCCCCGTGAGCTACATCCACGACGACAAGGCGCCGCCCGCGCCCACCCTCGACGGCGCGGTTCCCCCGCTGGTGGGTAAGAGCAGCGCTCCGGCGTTCACCGTCACGGCGCCCCAGGCAGCCGGCGTGTCGCTCTTCGCGTCCGCGGACTGCAGCGGCATCCCCTCGCACGGCGTGCTGCCGCCGGGCGAGGACGCGGTCAGCCTGGCGCTCCCGTCTCCGATGCCAGCGAGTGCGACCGTCTCGGTGTCTGCCCAGTCGCACGACGCCGCCGGCAACACGTCCGGGTGCTCCGCCCCGCGGACCTACACGCAAGACTCCAAGCCGCCCGCGGCGCCCACGCTCACGACGTCTCCGTCACCCTCGAAGGTCCTGGCGCTCACCGTGACGGTGACCGGTGAGCCGAAGGCTCGCGCGGAGCTCTTCACCGCAGCGGGCTGCGAGGGCGAGGCGCACGTCGCGGTCATCGGCGACAAGTCCGCCGTCATCGCGCTGACCCCGGCGCCGAACGCCACCACCACGCTCTCGGCACGCCTCGTCGACAGCGCCGGCAACCTGTCGGACTGCTCCAAGACGACCACTTGGCTCCACGACGACGTCGCTCCCATGGCGGGCTCCGTAAAGTCCTGGAGCCCCTCGACGCCTGGCAATCAGCTGAAGCCCACGGCCACGGTCACGTCGGAGGCGGGGGCGTCGGTCGCGCTCTACTCCGACCCCGCCTGCACGAAGGCGATCTCCGCCCCGGCGACGGCCACCGGCGCGACGGTCCCCGTCCCGTTGACCACCGCTGTGGCCGCGAACGCGAGCACGGCGGTCTACGGCCGAATCACCGACGCGGCGGGCAACGTCTCTCCCTGCGCGCTCACTGGCACCTACGTCCATGATGGCGTGGCGCCGGCCCGACCGGCGGTTACCGGGGTTAGTCCCAAGGGGCCCTCGCCGAACCCCAAGCCCACGGTCTCTGGCACCGCCGATGCGGGCGCCGAGGTCCGGATCTACACGGTCTCGACGTGCACTGGGCTCGCCAACGGCGCAGTGGTCGCCATGCCCGACGGGACGTTCGCGGTGCCGCTGACGATCGGCGTGCCGTCCAATCAGAAGACGAGGCTCTACGCCAGCGCCGTGGACGAGGCCGGAAACGTCTCTCCCTGCTCGACCACGTTCGTGGAGTATGCCCACGACGCGGATCCCCCGTCGCCCCCGACGCTCTCGGGGACGGCTCCGGCTTCACCCTCGGCCACCTCCACCACGCCGGTCGTGAGCGGCAAGGTGGAGAGCGGAGTGACCGAGGTGGTGATCTACAAGGGCTCGGACTGCGACGCGGTGGCTGCGGTGGTGGCGCCCACGGGCGGCAACTTCGCCGTTCAGCTGACGGTGGCGCCGAACTCTCGTACGGACATCACCGCCAAGGCGCGCGACGCCGCCGGCAACGAGTCGGCCTGCAAGAAGCCGGGCCTCGTCTACGTGCACGACAACGTGCCCCCGGCCTTTGGTCCGGACTACGCTGGGCCCGGCGTCTCTCAGTCTGACGCTACCTCAATCAAGGTGACCTGGCCCGCCGCGTTTGACGCGGCGACCCTGGTCAACAACCTCGTGTACGAGGTCTGCGTCTCCGACACTTGCGGCGCCGTCTGCACGCCGTGGGTACCGAAGACCACGTCGTTGGCCGGCAAGCTCAGCACGACGGTGACCGGGCTGCTCCCCAACCGTCGCTACACCGTGATCGTGCGCCCGAGGGATCAGGCGGGGAATCTGGACAGCAACACCAAGTCCTCTTCGATCCAGCTCCCGGGCGACGCGGTGGCCCTCCGCGCAACCGGTGGTGGTGCCGCCACCTGCTGGGCCGGCTCGACCGGTCGCTTCGTCTGCTTCGGCGGCGCGGCAGCGATCGGTCCTTCTCCCGTGGAGGTCGCGGTGGGGCCCACGCACGCCTGCGCCGTCAACCCCGACGGCACGGTCACTTGCGCTGGCGAGAACACCTCCGGACAGCTCGGCACGGGGACCTTCGCCCCGTCCGTGGAGCCCGGACCGGTGCTGTTGGCGCCTAGCGGGGCGCTCAAGAACGTGCGCTCCATCGTGTCCGGCGCCGCGCACACGTGCGCCTTGACGAACGCGGGCCGCGTCGTGTGCTGGGGCTACAACGAGCACGGCGCCGTCGGTCTGCCCGCATCTGCAGCGGTGACGCGGGCCACGGAGGTCGCCGCGATGGGCCATCCCCTTCAGGGAGTGGTCGAGCTCGCGTCGGGTAGTGAACACACGTGCGCCCGCCTCGGCGATGGCACGGCCCAGTGCTGGGGCTTCAACTGGGCCGGACAGCTCGGGCGGGATGGCGGCGAGGTCGAACCAGCGCCTGCTCGGGTCGACACCGCGCCGGGGGTCGGCTTCGTGGGTCTCGCGCTCGGCACCGATCACAGCTGCGGCCTGGGCACAGATGGCACCGTCTGGTGCTGGGGCTTCAACGGCGTAGGCCAGCTCGGGAAGCCCGGCGTACTCCTGTCGTCCACACCTCAAGCGGTGCTGACCGAGGCGCGTCACGTGGTTGCCGGTGGCTCCCACACCTGCGCGGCTTCTGCCTCGGGTACCGTGAGCTGCTGGGGCAACAACGAGACTGGCCAGCTCGGCATCGACTCGCCCGCGCTCATGGCGTTGTCGCCCACGGCCGTACCCACGCTCACCGGCGTGATGGAGCTCGCGGCGGGCATCTCGCACACTTGCGCGCGTACGGCGGCTGGCCGGCTCTGGTGCTGGGGGGCCAACGGTTCAGGGCAGCTCGGTGACGGCTCCAACGTCACGCGAAAGAAGCCCACGCTCGCCGCTCTCCCGGGCGGACAGGCCACGCAGGTCGCGCTCGAGTCCGGTGACTCCCACTCGTGCGTCCTGCAGAGCGACGGCACGGTTCGCTGCTGGGGGCGCAACGAAGTCGGTGCAGCCGGCGGCCCCCCCGCGGCGGTCCGCAGCGCCAACCTGGTGGACGTCCCGCTCACCGGGGCGATCTCTGCCGGCGGCTCGAACGGGTGCGCATTGGGTGCCGACGGCCAGGTTCGTTGCTGGGGAGCGAACGACCAGGGGCAGCTCGGCGGGGCCTCGCCTCCGGTAGCCGGCACGCCGGTCTCCGTGGTGTTGCCGCAGCGAGTTCGGAGCCTGTCGGTCGGCGGCGCGCACACCTGCGCGGTGCTGGTGGACGGGACGGTGTCGTGCTGGGGAGCCGGCGGGCGCGGCCAGCTCGGGCGCCCCGGCGGGTCCGCCCCGGCGCCGGTCGAGGGCCTCACGGGAGTGCTCTCGGTCGCCTCGGGTCGCGATCACACGTGCGTCCTCAAGGCGGGTGAAGACGATGGGGTTTGGTGCTGGGGCTCGAATGACCAGGGGCAACTCGGGGTGCCGGCGGGCGACGACCGCCCCACGCCCGTAGCCGCGACCGGCGCAGGCGCAGGCCCCTTCGCGGCGCTCGAGGCCGGGGACGCGGTCACCTGGGCGTTGCGGACAGACGGCGTCGTCCTCGCCTTCGGGGCCGGTGACGACGGCCTCCTCGGCGACGGGACCGGGGTGTCCTCCGCGACGGCCGTGGGCGTCCAGGGCATCACAGGGGTTGCGCGGCGGCTCGGCGGCGGTCCCACACACGGCTGCGCCCTGGTCTCCTCGGGTGGGCTTCGATGCTGGGGCGTGGGGTCCACCGGCGCGCTGGGCAATGGCCAGCTCGTCGATCAGGGCACGTCCGTGGCCGTCTCCGGCGTGTTGAACGCGTTCGACGTGGATGCAGGCGTGGGTTCGACCTGCGCGCTTCGCCAGGGCCAGGGCGCCTGGTGTTGGGGCGACAACGCCGGTGGGGCCCTCGGCATCGGCGAGAAGCCTGTCTACTCTGTTCCCCAGCAGGTGCAGTGCCTCCCGTAAGCGGGGTGGTCCGCACCTGGTCGGCGAGCGCGAGCTCCTAGCGGGCCGGGTGCCCGAGCCCGGTGGCGCGAGACGAAAATCGACCTGTCGCTTGTGAATGGGCCGAGCCCGCGCTTTCATAGCCGGCCATGAAGGAGTGGATCACCCCCGTTCTCGTCGTCGCCGGCCTCCTGGCTGTTGGTTTCGGCATCCGCACGTTCATCTTGAAGAAGGCCGCGGGGGGAGACGCGCAGACCGCGGGCGTCGTGCCCGGCGAGCCCGGTTCGGCCGACCTCCTACGCCCTCCGGAGCAGCGCCCGGAGCGCGAAGATCCCGACACGGAAAACACCTGGAAAGACCGCAACCACCCCTTCCTCGGCTATCCCGAGGACGCCGCCTCCGCGGCGGAGGTCAAGGACCTCACGCCAAAAGGCACCCCCGAGTTCCCCCTGGACGACATGGTGGTGATCCCGGCGGGCGAGTTCACGATGGGCGACAGCAAGACGCCCTTCGCGGGCCCCGAGCGCAGGGTCTTCGTCGAGGGTTTCCGGATCGACCGTTACGAGGTCTCGAACGGGCAGTACAAGAAGTTCGTGGACGCCGCGCAGCATCCGCAGCCCGAGCTGGCGGACGACTGGGCCGCGATGTGGTCGTGGCGCGAGAAGCAATACCCGAAGGGCCGCGCGAACTACCCTGTGGTCCTCGTGTCCGTCGAGGACGCCGTCGCTTATTGCAGCTGGGCCGGCAAGCGTCTCCCCACCGAAGCCGAGTGGGAGAAGGCCGCGCGGGGACCGAGCGGCAACCGGTACCCGTGGGGCCAGAGGTGGGACGCGCGCAAGTCGATGAGCCTCGCCCGGATCACCGGCACCCTGAAGGACGAGGCGGCCTACAAGGAGTGGCGCAAGGGCTACACCTTCGAGCCGCCGCCCATGATGTTCCCCGTCGGCAGCGTTCCTGACGATAAGTCCCCGTTTGGGGTCATGGACATGCACGGCAACGTGCAGGAGTGGGTGGCCGACAAGTTCGCGCCACACGAGGGCGGTGACGCGGCCGAGTCGCCGCTCTATGCCGAGAAGGACGTCCTGGTGGTGAAGGGGGTCAACTTCCTCGCACGCGACTACGCCGCCCCCCTGGCGGCCCGGTTCGCCTTTCCGGGCACCTACCTCGAGGACGGTATCGGGTTTCGCTGCGCCGCCGACCTGTGACGTCGGCAACGGAGCGCGTCGGTACGCTCGGCATCGTGGTGCTGGGCACGGTCCTCGCGTGGGCCGGAACCACGATCGGCGTCGACTCCATCGTCTTTTACGTCTTCGACATCGTCGATCGGATCCCGTGGCACCCCGCCGCGCTGCTCGAGCCCATCTACAACCCGCCGCCGATGTACACGCACGCGTATCGGCCGCTGTCCACGGTGCTCACGAAGCTCGGCGGTGACGTCTTCGGGCACGATCTCGAGTCGCTGCGCCAGCTCACCTTCGTCCATGGCTTGTTCCTGGTGCCGTACGGCCTGGCGGCGCGGCGGTGCCTCCGGGTTCACGGCTTCTCACTGGGCGTGGCCACCCTGGGCGCGCTCTCGACCATGGCTCTCCCCACGGTGCTCTTCTCCGCGTGGACCATCCCCGAGTTCGACATGGTCGGTGGGATTTGGGTGCTCCTGGCCGCGAGCTTCGTCCGCGAGCGGCGCCTCGGCGCGGCGGCGCCCTTTCTGGTGCTCGCCGTGCTCACCAAGGAGACCACCGCGGTCTTCATGTTCGCGTATCTCCTCGCGGACGGCTTCGCTACGCTGCGCGGCCTGCCGGCTGGCGCCACGCGCGTCGAGAAGCTCCGGGCGTTTCGCGTAGCCGCCGCGTTCTTCGCCGTGTTCCTCCTGGCGGTGAGCCCGATCCTCACGCGGCGCCCGGAGGTGACCACCGACTTCAACGTCAGCGACGACGACTTCGTGTGGATGCGGATCGCGTGGCTCGCGTTCCATGACGGCAACCAGCTGCTCTACTCGCTGGGGCTCGCCGGGGCCGCCCTCCTAGGCACCACCGCGTTGCCCGACCGTCCCTGGCGGCCGTGGGTGGCCTGCGCGTTGCTCGCGCTCCCCTTCGTGGCGCCGCTGCTCCGCGTCTACAACCACTACGAGTCCATCATCTTCTCCAGTTGGCCCACCAGCGTCGTTGCGATCCTGCTCAGCCTGGCCGCGCTGGGACGCCTGGCAATGCGCCGGGACGCCCTGGACTCGACGCGCTTTGCGCTGGCGGTCCTGCTCGGCGCCGGCGGGCTCCTCGTCGGGCCCATCCTGGCCAGCTTCTCGCGCGCCGATCTCTCGGCCCGCCTCTTCGCGCCCGTGCTCCCTATGCTGCATGCGCTCGTCTGGGCCGCGGCGGCCCGCGCCCTTCAGCTTTCTACGCCCCGCCTCGAGCGCGCCATGCTCGTCCTCGGGGCCGCGGCGTTCGGGTGGTTGCCCATCGCCGGCGCCGTGAACACGTGGCAGTTCAACGAGGCCCGCTTCGGCGTGGAGGCGGCCGCGAAGCAAGAGCTGCTCGCCGCCCTGGTCCCGGCGCCCAGCCCGGACGGTCGTCCGCCCGGCTGTCCGCTGGTGCTCTACACCAACCGGGACCAGGAGCTCGCGATCGAGGAGCTGGCGTTGTGGGGTGGCGTACCGGCCTCGATCAGGGCGTGTACTCGCCTGGTCCAGCTCGCAACCACCGAGCTTGGGCCGGGCACGTTATGGGATCAGCCGCGTCGGCTCTTCGGCTACGACCAGTACCGCGAGGAGTTCCAGTCCAACGAGCTCGAGAAGCGCCTCAGGGCGCGCACGGTGCTCGGCCAGCCCCTGCACCTCTACGTTCAGGCCGCGCGCTCAACGATGTCGATCGAGGCCAACCTCGAGCTGGACGTGCCTTGGGACTGGGCGGTCCGCCGGATGCCCGAGACCGACGTGGGCTACTTCGAGCAGGCGGTCCACGTCGTCTACACCCGAGACACGCCCCTCGAGCGGTTCTTCGCCGAAGCCGCCGTCACCCGCCGGCGGCGCTCGGCGCCCTTCGTCCAGCTGCCGCTTTGGCCCCACGATCTGGTTTGGCGGGTAGCGCTTGGGGTGCCCCTGCTCGAGACCTACTCGTACAGCGGGACCACCTACTCGATCCCCGCTGGCGCGCGGCCGCGGGGCGAGCCGGAGCCGGACCTCGAGCCCTTTCGGGCGCGGCGCGCTCCGCTCTGACGGCTGGCTGATACTAGTTACTAGTTGCTAGTTCGGGTCGGCCGGCAGCGGAGCCAGCCGCCACAGCTGCCGCTCATGGCACTGCAAGGCCGCGACAGCAGCCGTGTCGTCGTGCTGGTCGCAGCGGCCCGCGAGCACCACCTTGTCGTGGCGGGACTCCACCAACACCCACTTGCCGTCGACCCGGGCGGAGTTGGCCCAGCGCTGGACATGACAGCCGTCGGTTGCGTCGTAGGCGTCGAAACGCACCTTTCGTGCCTCGCCGTCGCCGAGCTCCAGGACGTTCACCAACAGGACCTTGAACGTGGGCGTCTGCCCGCGCTTCTCGGGCGCGTCGGCCTCGTAGACCATCAGGTCGCGGCCGCGGACGGTGGGCCCGAGACGCAGCAAGCGGTCGGGGGGCGCCGGAGACTCCGGGGTGTCGCAGCGCTCGGCGCGCGCGGTGACGCGGAAGTCGCCCGTCAAAGGAGCCAAGCGCAGGTCTCGGCAGGACGCGCGGTCGCCCAGGTCGCAGCCGCGCTGCCAGCCATCGCGCGCGCCCTCCGAGTCCCGCAGAACGAAGGCCACCCGGCCAAGCGCCCGGCACGCCCGCGGCCAGCCCGCCCCACACCGCGGCTCCAGTGCGGCCGTAACAGGCGCCGCTTCGCTGGGGGCGAGGCTGAGGACGCCGATCGCTTCGCAGCCCACGTCGTCCCCCTTGACACACCGGCTCAGTGCACGCTCGTCAAGAGCGCGCATCCCGCGAAGGTCTGTCCCCAGCTGTTCTGCGTTGGGCAGCCCCGAGGCCAGGCAAGCCTGCTTCAGGCCGAGCTTGCAGCCTTGGACGTTCATGCGGTCGGCGGTGTCCGGGTCTGAGATTGACGCCGCGGCCACGCACGCATCCCCGTCGCCCGCTTCGCAGGCGGCGATGACCTTGTCCAGCAACGGTCGCGGCGCCGGTCCCGAGAGGCGCGCCGTGCACGACAGAAGGTCCCCCGCGGCGCAGGCCTTGGCCCACGCCGCGTCCGCGCCGACCGTGTCGGCCGGGCCGCCCCAGCCGTCTGCCAGGGCGCGCCCGAGGCGTCGGCAGCCGAGGCTCTCCCCTGCGCTGCACGCAGCCCGGCACGCGTCGCGCGACAGGCAGGGCGGGGCCGCAAGCACCAGCGAAGAGACGACGAGAGCAAACATGGATCCTCCGCCGAGTGGGCCACCGGCCGGACTGCCAGCCCGGCCGGCCCGGGGGTCTGGGGGTCGCTCCCCAGAGATGATTGCAGCACACAGACGGTTACACCATAGTCGCCGCTTCTCACTTGGAGGGTGCTCGGTGGAGCTGCGTCAGCTTCGGGTCGAGTGCCTCTGCGCAGCGAGGGTTCGATGCGTCAGATCGCAGTCGAGGGGGCCGGCGGCTACGAGCGCCTCGAGGTCCGCGAGGTGCCGCGCCCTGCGCCCGGGCCGGGCGAGGTGCTGGTGGACGTGGAGGCCATCGGCGTGAACTACGCCGACTGCCTCGTCCGGCGCGGCCTCTACGCGTCCGCCAAGGTGTACGTGGGCTGGCCGATCACGCCCGGATTCGAAGTGGCTGGGCGTGTCGCCGCCATCGGCGCGGGTGTGACGCAGTGGTCCGTAGGGCAGGACGTCGTGGCTCTTACGCGCTTCGGCGCGTATTGCGAGGCCCTCGTGGTGCCCGAGGGGCAGGTCTTCGTCCGACCGCCCGGGCTCACGGCCGTTCAGGCAGCCGCGTTTCCCGTCGCTTACCTCACCGCCTGGTACGCCCTCGAGCTCGGCGCCGTGGGCCCTGACGACGTGGTGCTCGTGCACTCCGCGGCGGGCGGCGTGGGCCTGGCGCTCGTTCGGCTCGCCCGGCGCCGGGGAGCGCGCGTGGTCGGCGTGATCGGCACCGAGTCGAAGCGCGCGGCGGCCGAGGAGGCGGGGGCCGAGGTGCTCGCCAAGGGCCCGGCGCTCTGGCCAGCCCTGGAGTCAAAGGCGCCGCTGGGCTTCGACGCGGTCTTCGATGCCAACGGCGTCGAGACCCTGCGGCGCAGCTACGATCACCTGCGCCCCGGTGGACGCCTCGTGGTGTACGGCTTCCACACGATGGTGCCGCGGGCGGGGGTCGGCTGGCTTCGCGGGATGGCGCACCTCGTCTGGTCGTGGCTCCGCACACCGCGCTTCTCGCCCCTCGACATGACCACCTCGAACCGCAGCGTGCTGGCGTTCAACCTGTCGTTCATGTTCGACCGCACTGAGGTGCTTCATCGCGCGATCGCCGCGGTGACCCAGGCCGAGCTCGGGTCCACCCCGATCACGACCTACCCGCTCGCGCTGGTCGGGGCCGCCCATCGAGATCTCGAGTCCGGTCAGACCGTCGGCAAGCTGGTCCTGGTCCCGTGACTCGCGGAATGCGGGTTTCGGCGCTAGCCTCCCCGCGTGGCACGGTGGATCCTGGCGGCGATACTCGTGGGGCTGGTGGTCGCGGCGGCCCTGGTACGGCCCACCGCGCCCGTCGGGTCGCCCCCAGGCGGACGTTTCGCCTTCCCGGCCGCGCCCGCCGCCCCGTCCTGGCTCGTCTCAGCGCTCTCGCGCTCCGTCCAATTCGAAGACCTGTCGGGTGGCGGCACCCAGTCGCTAATGGATCTCCGCGGGCGCGGCGTGCTGCTGCACTTCTGGGCCACCTGGTGCGAGCCGTGCATCGCCGAACTCCCCCTGCTGGCCGAGCTGCAGCGCCGTTATGGCGGCGCGCACTTCACGGTGGTGGCCATTACGGAGGAGGAGCCCGCGGTCGTCCGCGCCTTCCTCGCTGGCCGTTCGCTGCCTTTTCTCGTGTGGTCGGACCCCGGCGGGGCCATGGCGGCGTTCGCTGGCGACGCGCTGCCGTTCTCCACGATGCTCGGCCCGGACGGCGAGGTGACGGGTCGGAAGGTTGGGCGCTTCCGCGAGGCCGAGGCGCTCGAGGTGGCGGAGCGCCTCGTCATCCTGGCCCGCGCCTCGCGCACCGCGGCGGCTGAATCAACGCCGACGCCAGACGTCCAACGGCAACCCTGACCACGGGACTACCATGCGCACCCTCATCCTCTGCCTACTGCTCGCGTTGCCAGCCTCAGCGGCTCCTCCCAAGGACAAGGAGCGGCCCACGTGGTTCATGCTCGAGGTCGGGGCGGGCCCTGCGTTCGGCAGCGGCTTCTCCGAGGATCCGGTGGGCCTCGGGCTCCGCTCCGCGTTCGGTGTCGGAGGCGGGATCGGCGACATCCCCCTCCGCTTCTACCTGATGTTCGGGCTGCGCTGGTCACACCTCTGGGCCGACTCGCAGACAGGGTTCCAGGTGGCTGAGCTCGAGCGTGACACCGTGGACGTGTCGGGGCACCTCCGCATCTACTGGCTCATTCAACGCCTCCGCCTTCGCTTCGACATTGGCCTCGGCGGCTCGTTCCTCACCTCCTCGACGCGCCTCAACGACCTCGAGCTCTACTCCGTGGAAGACGACCGCTTCGCCGTCTACCTGGGCGGCGGCCTGTCCTACCGCCTGTCGAGGCGCTTCTCCGTGGGGGTCTTCGTCGAGACGGCGATCCCCACCAGCCGTCCGGAGCGCGACATCATCGCCACCACCTCGGGTCTGAACGACGATGGGGGCGACATGGGCTGGACCTCCCTCACCCTGGACGCCGCGGTGCACTTCTGATGCGCCCCACCGCACCGCGCAAAGGACCTGCGATGGCCGCACGCCCCCTCTGGCTCATCGTGCTCTTGCCGTGGCTCACGGGTTTCGTGCCGTACGCCCACGACGGGACGCTCGCCGTAGTCGTCGATGGTCAGGTGGTGCGCGCGCGGGCCGTGTTCTCCACGGAGGCTGCCGATCGCCGGTCGGAGGTGCTCGTCAGGTCCGTGTTCACGCTGCCGGGCGGCGGTGAAGCCACGCTCGCCATGTTGGTGCCCCTGGTGGCCGTGGGCACCGAGGTCTCGCCGGAGTTCACCTACTACGAGAAGTCCAGCCCCTCCGACGTGGTCTTCAAGGCGGAAGACAGCGAGGGGCGGGTGCTCCTGGGCGACCGCTTCGAGTACGGGGCGGAGACGTCTCTCTACCTCGAGTTCGACGTGGTGTTCCGGCAGGGGGAGGTCGAGCGCCGCTTGGAGAGCGGCTGGGTTGTCACGGCCCCGTCGCCGTCGATCCTTCGGTCGGCTGGCCGCCTCCCTGACGGGGTGATCGTGATCGACGATGGCTCGGGCGCGTACACCGGACGCGCATACGACCACGGCTCGGTGGACTGCTACGGGTACCCCGAGGAGACCGTGCTCATCGAGACGCAGCACCACGACTTCGTGGTGGTCGAGTCGAAGGACGGCCCCGAGGTCGTGCTGGACGACGACGACGATGGGATCGACGGTGTGGATGTGGCCGACGACTACGAGATCATCTACGACCCCGCCGACAACACCAGCTACGACACCGACTCGGATGGCCCCAGCTGCTTCACCGACGACGACTCGTCCACCTCGGGTGGCGACGAGCCGGCGGGCTGCGGGTCGGGCAGTGAGACGTCGAGCGAGTCGAGCGAGTCCGCGGGGTGCGGGCGGGGGTCGGACTCGGACTCTGGCTGTGTGGGAGACGCCGAGGCTGCGCGCCAGGTGGGAGCAGCGGCCAGCGCGTCCACGTCGCAGCGGGCGGCGCTGCGACGGCCGGCCTGGGCGCGTCGGGTCCTCAAGGTCTCGCCTCTGCTACTGGGCTTCGCGCTGCTCCTGATCATGCCGCGCCCGCGGTGACACTCCCGCGGCGGGAGCGTATCGTGACCCCATGAGCGCCCCGCGCCTCCTCGTCGTCTACAAGAAGAGCCAGCTCGAGCTGTTCCAGGAGCACGATCCCGAGGGCGCGCGGTCGCTCGCGGAGCGCGAGCCGGGCCACCACGCCCGCTTCCTCTTGGCGCACGACGAGAACCGCGCCTCCATCGACGCGGTCGCCCACGCCATCGAAGAGCGCGGTTTGGTGGCAGACTGCCGCTACCGAGCCGACCGCAACGCCACCTGCCAGTTCGACCTCGTCGTGTCGGTCGGGGGAGACGGGACCTTGCTCGACGTGAGCCACGCGGTGCTCGAGAGCCCCCTTCTCGGCGTCAACTCGGCGCGCACCTCCGTGGGTCACTTCTGCGCGACCGACGCCCTCGGCTTCGGGGCCGTGCTCGATCGTTTCCTGTTGGGCGCTCTGGGCGAGACGCCCATGACGCGCCTCGAGGTGTCGGTCAATGGCGTGCCGCAGCTCACCCCCGTCCTCAACGAGGTGCTGTTCGCGCACGTCTGCCCCGCCGCCGTGAGCCGCTACGGCATCACGATCGGCGAAGACACCGAAGATCAGAAGAGCTCCGGGCTCTGGATCGCCACGGGCGCCGGCTCTACCGCCGCAATCCGCAGCGCGGGGGGCGTGCTGATGCACCCGGCTGACCCGCGCATTCAGTTTCTCGTGCGCGAGCCCTACCGCTGGGGCGAGGTGCCCCTCGTGTACGACAAGGGCATCGTGGAGCCGCCGATCTTCCTAGAGTGCAAGACGCGGACAGCCGCGATCTACCTGGACGGTCACCGGGAGCAGGTCGACCTCGGGATCGGCGACCGAGTGCGGGTGGAACGACATCCCAACCCGCTGCGGTTGCTTGGTTTTCGTCACCTTCGTACCAGCAGCCCGCGCACCGGCGGCGCCTGACCGAGTTCACGCGGGGCCTCCACCTCGAGGCATCCGCGAAAAAAAATTCGCGGCTGCGAAATTCTGTGCGCACCCACCTCTGTTTTCCAGTAAAGTTGGAGTTGCAAGGCACCGATGTACTGGGCAGCCCTGCAATCGAGACAGGAGGTCCCCATGTCGCCTCATCTCACGCTGGTCACTCAAGCTCCCTTCGCAGTCGAGCCGCTGTTCCCGCTATTTCAGGCGGGGATCCCGTGGGCGCTCATGGGGATCGCCGCCGCCGCGCTGGTTCGACCTGTCACCGAAGACGTCGTGAAGCCCATCGCTGACGCCGTGGGGGATGCCGCTGCCGCTGTCGGCGCGGGCGCCCGGCGCACCATCGCAGTGCCCGTTCGGGCGTTCGACGCGCGCCTCGAGCGGCTTCGCGCGGCCTTCCGGCGAGACGACGACCTGCTGCCCTTCATGGACGACGGACAGTGAGACCGGCGGAGCGTTACCAGGGCATCACGGCCCTCCGGGAGCGCGCCCGCAAGCTAGAGTTCGCACAGGCCGCCGCAGCAGCCGAGGCCGCGCGCAACGCGCACGAGGCCGAGACGCTGGCCCTCGAGGCGGCGCGTGCTGAGGCAATGCCCACCGAAGCCCCCATCACGGCCGCACAGCTCATGTTCACGTCGGCTGCCCTGGCCAGCCAGGCGCACGCGCTAGAGGCAAGCGCCCAGACGGTGGCGCGGCTCGAGGCGCCGGAAGCCGCGGCCCGAGGCCGGCTAGTCGACGCGGCCACCGACCGACTGGTCGCCGACCGTTGGGTCGACCGGGAACGGCGCGCCCGCTACGTGGAGGCGGACCGCAAGGCCGATCGCGAGGCCAGCGATCGCGCGTCCCGCGTCTTGTAGACCGCCCCGATTCTGCGTAGAAATCAGTGTACGAGGGTGGTCTTGGTGGGCCGTTCCTCGGGCTTGTGGTGGGCCCGACGCGTGACGTCGTGTGGACCCGATGCCGACGGCGCTCGAGGGCGCCAGGGCTATTCAAGCTCATGGGGCGCTGGGCGAAGGGGCGAACGGCATGCGTGTTGTGCAGTGGGGCTGCTGGGTGCTCGTCGTCGGGTGCGGTGCAGCCGGCGGACGCGGAAGCAAAGACACCGGGGGCGCCGACGGGGGCTTCGTTCCGGGCGGTGACACGATCGGGATACCGATCGACACCGCCGGCGCTGACGGGTCCGACGGCGCCGCTGACGGCTCCGACGGCGTGGACGGCGGTGCCGACAACGCGGACGGCAGCGACGGCGACGACGGCACCGACGGCAACGACGCGGCCAGCGAGACGTGCCCGCCGACCGAGGTTCGGTGCAAAGACGACACCACGGCTGAGGTCTGCCCCGTCAAGGGCGACGGGTGGAAGCTCTCCCCGTGTCCGTCCGGAGAGCGTTGCTTCGACGGCTACTGCGCGCCCACCACGTGCTCCCCGGGGACCGTGCTGGGCCAGTGCACGGGGCCTGCGTCGCTGCTGGTGTGCAATGACCTCGGCACCGGCCCCGTCAGCAAGAACTGCGGCCCGGCGGAGACCTGCCAAGAGGGCAATTGCGGCTCTTTCGTGTGCCCTCCCGGCGAGCGGATTTGTAAGGGCTTTGGGGCGGTCCAGGAGTGCAAGTCCGACGGCTCCGGCTTCGTCGAGGTCGAGCTCTGCGAGAAGGGCGGCAGCTGCGTCGCCGGCGAGTGCATCAGCGCCTGCGACGTGGACATCAAGGCCAACACCTATCGCGGCTGCGAGTACTTCGCGGTGGACCTCGACAACATCGAGGGCGGCCAGTACGAGCCCGTTGCGATCGTGGTCAGCGTGCCCGAGAACGTCGACGACGCCACCGTGACCATTCGCGACGTCGCCAACCAGTTCAACCTCGGGCCCAGCCAGCTGGGTGTGAGCGACATGGTCGTGAAGTCGGGGCAGCTCGAGGTGTTCAAGCTGCCCCTGGGCTACGACCTGGACGGCACCTCGCTCTCCAGCCGCTCCTTCCACGTCCTCACCAGCGCGCCCTCCACGGTGCATCAGTTCAACCCGCTGAACGGCGAGGATGTCTACACGAACGACGCCGCGCTGCTCCTGCCCAGCGCCTCGGGCGGCCTCGAGTACTACGCGATGAGCTGGTCGCTGCGCAAAGACGGCGAGCAGACCCTCCGCGGCTTCGTCACCATCATCGCCACCCAGCCCGGGACGTCCGTGGTCACGGTCCGGCCCACCGCGCCTGTGCTCGCGTCCGAGGACGGTGTGGTGGGGGCGATCCAGCCCGGTCAGTCCGCCAGCTTCTTCATGGAGCAGGGGCAGGTGCTGAACCTCGAGGCAGACGGCGAGCAGGGGGCCGATCTCACTGGGACTCACATCACCTCCGACCGCCAGATCAGCGTCTTCGGCGGGCACGAGTGCGCGAACGTGCCGCTCGGGATCACGGCCTGCGACCACCTCGGTCAGCAGCTCCTGCCCGTGGCCGCGTGGGGCAAGGTGGCGGTGGTCGACACATTCAAGCTGCGGTCGCCCAGCCAGTTCGACGTGGTCCGGATCATGGCGGGAGCGGCGGACGTCACCGTCGAGACCCGCCCGCCCCAGGGAGACTACGGCAAGGTGCTGCTGCAGCAGGGTCAATACATCACCCTGCACACCAGCAAGAGCTTCGAGGTGGTGGCCGACGGGCCCGTGCTCGTGGGGCACTACCTCATCGGGTCCAGCTATCCGGGGCACGCCGAGACCTGCGGCAAGAGCGGCATCGGCGATCCCGGCTTCACGCTCGTGGTGCCCACCCAGCAGTACCTCGACGAGTACACCGTGCTCACGCCCCCCGGATACGTCGAGAACTACGTGAACATCGTGGCGCCGGCGTTCGCGAACGTCACTGTGGACGGCGTCAGCGTCGAGAACCAGTTCGCCGCCATCGAAGGGACCTCGTGGTTCGAGGCGCGCGTGGCCGTGACCGAGGGGGTTCACACCATCGTGTCCACAGGGCCTCAGAAGAAGAAGCTCGGCCTCACCGCCTACGGCTACGACTGCGACGTGAGCTATACGTACCCGGGCGGCCTCCGTCTCCAGCTCCTGAAGGACGACGAATGAACCTCGACGTGCTGGTCAACTCTCGCGAGACGTCCACTCCGGCCGCCTGTCGGTCTGGAGTCAGCGTTCTCACGCGGCTCTCCGCACTCCGTGGCCCCTTCGTCCTCGCGGCCGGCGTCCTGCTCGTGGGATGCACGGCGGCGGGCGGGCGGGGCAGAGGGAACAGCGACGCCAAGGGCACCGACGGCGGCGGGGGCTTCGTGCCGCCTACCGGCGAAGTCGTCGGCGGAGGCCCTGGCGCAGACACCGTGAGCCCAGACCTCGACAGCGTCTCAGGTGAGGGCGACGCGGCGGGCCCCGATCAACAGGGCGACACCGCCGGCGGGGACTCGGGCGGGCCCACGGTGGGCGAGGACGCGGGCCCCACCAACACACCCGACGCCGGACCCATCAAGGACCACGACAGCGACGGCGTCGCCGACAAGGAAGACAACTGCAAGACCGTCTCCAACGCCGATCAGGCCGACACCGACGGCGATCAGATCGGGGACGCCTGCGACGCTGACCTCGACGGCGACGGCACGCTCAACGACAACGACTGCGCGCCGCTCGACGAGGCGATCTCGCCCAGCCAGCCCGAGCGCTGCAACGGTGTCGACGACAACTGCGACGGTGACACCGACCCCCCCGACAGCAAGGGCTGCACCCCCAGTTATCTGGACTCGGACGGCGACGGCGCCGGCACGAAGGGCAGCAAACAGTGCCTCTGCGGCGCGCTCCCCGCGGGCTTCGTCGTCTACTCCGGCGATTGCGACGACGCGAACGGCACTGTGCACCCCTTCGTCCCCGAGATCTGCAACGGGCTCGACGACAACTGCACCCTCGTTCCCGACGACGGCTGCGACGACGACAAAGACGGTTACTGCGACGCTTCGCTCGTAACCCCCAGCGCTTATGCGTTGTGTCCGAATGGGGGCGGTGACTGCCAGGACTTCAGCGCCGCCGTGCATGCCGGAGCCGTCGAGGTGAGCGGCGACGGGCTCGACAACAACTGCGACGGCACGAAGGCAGGCGAGGGCGGAGGCTCCATCGAGCCCAACTGCGTGGGCCAGGTGTGCACCGGGAGCAGCGTGGCCGCCATGCTGTGCGCCATGGAGCTCTGCTACGCCGGCTACATCGGCGCCTCCAACGTGACCAGCCCCAACGGCGACTCGGTTGCCGGTGCATGGGGTGCGATCACCCGGTTGGGGAACCCCGGCAACGCCCTCACGCCCTTCGCGGGCAACTCCTACGCGGTGCTCAGCAGCGGCACCTTCTCGGACAGCGGCGGGGGGGCCAGCGCCTACCCGCAGACCGGCGTCGGGTTGTCGGGCGGCATCGAGACGGACGACCCCTACAGCGGCGACCTGGATTTCATGAACGACGTGGTCGAGTTCAAGGTCACGGTCACTGCCCCGCCGGGCGCCACCGGATTCTCGATCGACTACATCTTCCTCTCTGCGGAGTACGAGGAGTTCATCGGGACCCAGTTCAACGACAAGTTCTACATCCTGCTGAAGAAGGGCGGCTCCACCTCGATCGTGAACTACACGCTCTGCTCGGATCCCGGCAGCTACAGCGACTTCACCGAGAACGGGCAACCCTACTGCTACATCGCCATCAACACGGCGTTCTCGGAGCCGTGCTTCGCCCCGGTCACGGACATCTCCGGCACCGGCTACGAGTGCTCCACGGGGAGCTCCACTGGCTGGCTCACCACGAAGTGGCCGGCCGTCGCGGGTGAGACGTTCGACATCGTCTTCCACATCCACGATACGGCCGACGACATCTACGACTCGCTCGTTCTCCTCGACAACTTCCGTTGGCTCGGGGGCACGTTCACCAAGGGTACCGCCTCGCACAACTGAGCTCGGCTCACGCACACGCCTACAGGACCTCTATGCGCCGCCTCGTCCTCTTCCCTCTCGCGCTGTTCGCTTGCAACAAGTCTGAGCCGGCCCCCGCCGGGCCGCCCGCCTTCACGCCGGGTAAGCTCGTGGAGCGCCGCTTCGAGGCGCCCGCGTTCACCATTCAGCTCCCGGAGAACGTGGAGGCCAAGGTCGAGGGGGAGGCGGTGGTCGCGTCGGCCCCCGGCTTCGCCACAATCACCGTGACCGTGAAGGACGAGAAGGGCGGGCTGGGCTCCATGAGCTCGTCCGGGTCCTCGGGCGCCAAGCGCACCCTCATGACGGGCACCAGGTCGTGGAAGTGCGTGGCCGAGCCCAGCGGGGCCGACAAGGAGCTCTTGAGGACCATCTGCGACTCCATGACCCCCTCGAGCGGCCCCACCCTCGGGGACCTCGAGTGCGCCACGCTCAAGGGCTACGACGCGGCCAAGGTCAAGGCGGCGTTCGCCGCGAATGCCGCCGCCTTTCGGGCCTGCTTCGAGAAGCGCGCCGCTGCCGATCCCAAGTTCATGGGAGCCCGGCCCAGCCTCACGATCAACCGGAGCGGCGGCCTCGCGTCGACCGGGCTCTCCAGTGGCATGGACGTCGACTCGCAGTCCTGCCTCAAGGCTGCTTTCGACGCGCTCATCGCCGACGCCGCCTTCGCAGGAGACGGCGAGGCCAGCTGCGAGCTCCTGTACTCCCGGTATTGAGCGTGGACGCGCTGCGTAGAGCCCTCGAGGCGCACCTCGGGACGCGGATCGACAGCCTCGAGCGGCTCTCTGGCGGCGCCTGCCAGGAGAACCTGCTCCTCCGCGGCGAGGGACCGGACCGCGTCTTCAGGCTGGACGCGCCCACCGCGTTGCCCGGTAGCCTCGACCGCGAGGCGGAGGCGAGGGTGGTCAACGCGGCGGCCGCCGCTGGTGTCACCACGCCCGCGGCGCGCCAGTTTCTCCGGCTGCCGGACGGCCGGGGCGGCTACATCATGGACGCCATGCCCGGCGTCGCGATCGGCCGACAGGTGGTCGACCACCCGAGCCTGGAGTCCGCCCGCGCCGGCCTCACCGCGCGGCTGGGCCGAGAGCTCGCCACGATCCATAGTGTCTCGCCCGGCGCCGCCGCACAGGCCGGTGGGGCCCCGGTGGAGACCGCGGTGGCCACGCTCCGTCGCCTCCTGGGCCAGCGCACCGAGCCGCTGCTGGCGTTTCACCTGATCATCGAGTGGCTGGACCGGCATCGTCCGGCCGAGACCGCGCCGGTGCTCGTGCACGGCGACTTCCGCACCGGCAACTTCCTGGTCACGCCCGACGGGCTCTCCGCGATCCTCGACTGGGAGTTCGCGCACGCCGGCGCCCGCGAGGAGGATCTCGCGTGGATCAGCGTGCGCGACTGGCGCTTCGGGCGCCTCGACAGGCCTGTGGGGGGCTTCGGCTCCCGCGCGGCGTTCTACGAGGCCTACGCCGACGCGGCGGGGGTTCCCAGCCTGGACCGCGCGGCCATCCACTGGTGGGAGGTCTACGGCAACGCGCGGTGGGGCCTCGGCTGCCTCGACCAGGCGGGCCGTTACCTGCAGAACGCAGCCAGTCGCGCGCCTCGCGCGGAGACGCAGGGGCCGCGCCCCGACATCGAGCTCCTGGCGATCGGGCGTCGGTGGACGGAGATGGCGTTCGAGGCGATGCGCCTCATCGAGGAGGGTCCCACATGATCATCGGCCCCACCGCGGCGGAGCTCCTAGAGGCCGTCTCCACGTTCTTGGGCTCCAAGGAGCTCCGACAAGGCCTGCCTCCCGATTTGGCGTTCCGGGCGCTGGTGGCCTCCAGCCTGTGCGCGCAGGTGCGCGGAGAGCTGGAGCACGGCGCGGCGCTGGAGGCCGCGCAGGTGGCGAGGCTTGGTCGCCTGTTGGGGCCTGGCACACCCGGCGACCTCGAGGCCCGCCTCTGCGCGTCGGCTGGTGACCGGGGACCCGGTACCCCGGTGTGGAACCACGCGATGGAGTCGCTCCGAGAGATCATCCGAGTCGCCAATCCCCGCTTCGATCTTCGCCGGGAGGTGCCATGACGTCTGCATCACACGCGGCCATTCTCAGGCGACTCACGCCCGTGGTCCCTGGAAGCGCCATCGTCGGCTCTTGGCTGAGGCGCCTCGTCGTGCTCGTGTTGGTCGTCGTCCTCGCCGGGTGCACCACGCGGCGTCGCAGTAGCAGCAAGAACGAGGATGCCGGCCCGGCCTCCGGCGACGTCGCGGGGGCAACGGACTCCGCTGACTCGGCTGACTCTGCTGACTCTGCTGACTCGGCTGACTCGGCTGACTCGGCTGACGCCGCTGAGGGATCAGACGGGAGCGATGGCGGGCCGGGTGGAAAGGACGTCGTCTCCCCTCCCGACGTGGCCCCGGAGGACACGCCGGCGACATGCGTTCCCGACTGCGCCGGCAAGGAGTGTGGCGACAACGGTTGTGGCGGCACGTGCGCCAGCTGCCCCGCCGCAGCCCCCCACTGCGTCGAAGGCGCGTGCAAGGTCGATTGCCAGCCGGAGTGCGGCGATCGCGAGTGTGGCGACGACGGTTGTGGCGGCGCGTGCGGCACCTGTCCCGGTGCGGCGCCGATGTGCGTCGAGGGGTACTGCCAGGTCAACTGCACACCCAGCTGTGGCGCGAAGACCTGCGGTCCCAACGGCTGCGGCGGCAGCTGCGGGACCTGCGCGGCCAACCAGGTCTGCAGCCGCGCCGGGAAGTGCCTGTCGACGTGTACGCCCGACTGCGCCGGCAAGGACTGTGGCCCTGACGACTGCGGCGGCAGCTGCGGGACCTGCGAGGCCGGCGACACCTGCGATGCCGACGGCGAGTGCGTGTCTTCGTGCACGCCGAAGTGCGCCGGTAAGGACTGCGGCGACGATGGCTGCGGTGGCCTCTGCGGGAGCTGCAGCGCAGGGAGCCAGTGCTTGGCCGGAAGCTGTACCCCCGCCGGGGAGTGCCAGGACTGCGCGTGCCTCGACACCGCGTGCGGCGGCTCGAGCCTTGGCTTCGCCTGTCAGCTCCTGGGCGTAGACGAAGCTTGTTTGGAGGAGCTGGTGCTGGAGTACAACAACAACGGCTGCGGCGCGGGGTGTTTCCTCTCGCTCCCGCCGATCGAGCTGCCGTTTGGACCCACGATCTGTACGGCGCCGGGCTGCGCAGCGACGCGCGCGCAGCTGGACACCTTCGATCCCACCTTCTGTACCAACTGCGAGTGAGCGCGGCGGCGCGCCAGGGGCTCAGCCCAGGAGCGTCTTCTTCGAGACCAGCTCCGTGGTGAGCCGAAACGCGTTGAGCGCGCCGAAGAAGGCGCCCTCGAAGCCCAAGCCCGAATACAGCGCGTCGCTGCCCACCAGGAGGTTCTTGTAGGCCGTGCGGCACGCGATCGGCGTGGTCTCCAGCGTCTCCTCGAGGGGCGTCCCGTAGATCGGCGTGATGAGGTTCGTGTCGACCATTCGCTCGCCTGTGCGGCGGTCCGTGACCACCCACGCCGAAGCGGTGGTGATCAGGTGTTCGTCCAAGAACGGGACCAGCTGGCGAGTGGCGTGAATCAGGCGCTGGTCCAGCTCCGCCAGGTGCTCGAGCGTTGGGCGCATGTTGCGTGACAGCACGCGCGTGGAGACCGAGATGACGCGCGTCCCCGGGTCGTCCTGCGGTCCGACCGGATCGACGCACAGGAGCGTGAGGTTCTCCCCCTCCAGCGGCCGCTTGGCGCTGAGCACCTGAAACACCGTGTTCGCCATGCCCTCGGGGATTGCTTGGGCCTTCACCACGAGGTTCAGCGTGTAGAGGTACCACTGCGGCTGGAGCTCGTGGATCTTGAGGTGGTAGCGCTCGTTCTGCTCCTCCTGCGGGATCAGGCCGAAGAAGCGCTTCACGTCCATGTTGCACAACACGGCGTCCGTGCCGATCACCTCGCGGCGGTCGCGTAGGACCACCTCGCGGACCTTCCCGCGCTTCACCACCAACCGCTCCACGGCCGCGCGGTCACGCACGTCGCCGCAGTTCGACTTCACCTTGTCGAGGAAGACGCGCTTCAGGCCGTCGACCCCACCCTCGATGTCGTACAGCCCGCGGCCGAGGTGGGTCTGGAGGCGCGTGGCCTGGATCGCCGAATACGGCGATAGCTGGCAGCCGCTGGAGAACAGCAGCGGCGCCAACGCGAAAGCCCTGAACGGGTGCCCCTCCGGGAAGAGGGCCAGGGCATCCGGGATCCCGGCGTCTAGCGCTTGCGCCACGGTCTTGCGCCACGAGCGGCTCTCGAAGAAGCCGTCGGCGGGCAGGATCGGCACCGTGTCGAACAGCGCTGACAGGCGGGTATTGCCGTCGCGGATCGCCCGGTGGTACTGGCCGATGCGCTCCGTCTCCCCGCTGAACTCGCGCTCCAGCTCGCGCTGGTAGAGGGCCTCCTTCGCGGTGACGTCCACGCGCCGCCCGGGCAACACGACCTGATAGAACGGGTCGAACGCCTTCGGGCGGTTCTGCATCTCCAGCGAGAGCGCGAGCTCGGTGAACGCCTTCTTCACGAGCCCCGAGGTCTCGAAGCCCGTGAAGAGCCACGGACGCCGCGCGCACTTGAAGCCGTCGACCACGAGCTCGTTGCCCAGTGGTCCCTGCCCCAGCACGAGCACCCGGTAGTTGCGCTTGGCCAGCATGGCCGACGCGATGAGGCCGGTGAGGTCCGTGCCCACCACCACCACGTCGTAGTACGCGTCGCTCACTCGTGTCCTCCTGACTGCGACTCAGTGGTCAGCTCGAGCCCGGCGGCGGCCAACCGCTCCGCCACGAGCCCGCGACCGCTGACCACCTCACCCCGCCGCTTCAGGGCGTTTACCCCGCAGCTCGGGCTGTATTCCTTGAGCACCGCTCGGCGGGCCCCCACCTCGCGCGCCAACACGATCAGCCGCGCCGCGGCCTCCTCGAGCGCCGCCGTGACGTCCACGCCATCGGCCACGCGCACGACCCGGCCGTTGTCCAGGCGCTCGATCGGGGGACGCGGAACGCCCATACCCGCCATGCGCTCGGGGCAGATCGGGATGGGCCGGAGCGAGGCGGTCGCCGAGACCAGCGGCGCTCGCGCGGCGCCGTCGTAGCGACAGGCCTCGCCCAGGAGGCACGCGCTCACGAGCACCGGCTCTGCGGCTGACGCGGGCGCCCCCGGAGCCTCGCCCGAGGCGGGGTCCGTCTTCATGCGGCGGCCCTCCGCTGTCGCGCCAGCGCGTCGACCACCCGCGGCAGGAGTCGGTGCTCCTCCACGAGGATCCGCGCGGCCAGGGTGTCTTCGGTGTCGCCCGGCAGGATGGGGACCTCGGCCTGCGCCAGGATCGGCCCCGTGTCTGTGCCCTCGTCCACGAGATGCACCGTGCAGCCAGACACCGTGGCCCCCGCTCGCAGCGCCTGACCGGGTGCGTCCAGCCCCGGGAACGCCGGGAGGAGGCTCGGGTGGATGTTGACGATTCGGCCCGCCCAGGCCCCCACGAACACCGGCGTGAGCACCCGCATGAAGCCGGCCAGAACGACCAGCTCCACGCCAGCGGCCCGCAGCGCTTCGGTGACGGCGGACTCGAAGGCCGCGCGTGTGGGGTAGGCGCGATGGGGGAGGACAGCAGTGGGCACGCCGACGTCGGCCGCGAAGGCGAGGGCCCCCGCGTCGGCGACGTTCGACACCACCAGCGCCACCCGGTACGCAGCTGTGCTCGAGGCCTGCTGCAGCGCCCGAAGGTTTGAGCCGCGCCCGCTGACCAACACCCCCACCTGAAGCGGCGTCACGTGATGGTCACTCCCTGACCCGCCACGATGTGGCCCACAACGGTGGCGCGCTCGCCGGCCGCGTGGAGGGCCGCGAGGCACGCGTCGGCCACCTCCGGCCGGCACACCGCGATGAGGCCGAGGCCCAGGTTGAACGTGCGGTCCATCTCCTCTGCGGGCACCCCGAACCGTCGCAAGGCGCCGAAGATCGCCGGCTCGCTCCAGGCGTCGCGGTCGAGGCGCGCCTCGGTCCCGTCGGGCAGCACCCGCTCGAGGTTGCCGGAGATGCCGCCGCCGGTGATGTGGGCCAGCGCCCCGATCCCGCCCACGGCGAGCAGCGCGTTGACGGCCTTCACGTAGATTCGGGTGGGCTCGAGGAGGGCGTCGGCGAGCGGACGGTCCAGCTCGGGGAGCATCGCGTCCAGCCCGAGGCCCTCGCGCTCGAAGAGGACGTGGCGGACCAGGCTGTAGCCGTTGGAGTGCAGCCCGGACGAGGCCACGCCGATGCAGACGTCGCCGGGCAAGACGGTGCGACCGTCGATGATCCGCTCGCGCTCCACCACGCCGACTGCGAAGCCGGCGAGGTCGTAGTGACCGCGGGAGTACATCCCGGGCATCTCCGCGGTCTC
>SXGT01166815.1_pt1 | contig 58947 bp, 51 predicted proteins | sample 3176221 | NCBI WGS metagenome assembly SXGT01 (sample SAMN11356862, study PRJNA531348) | freshwater metagenome | isolation source: freshwater sample F1-120 | place: China: Fuxian Lake, Yuxi | collected 2017-12-25 | reverse complement strand
GCTGGTTAATTTGCTCGCTGATGGCGTTGACCAGTGCGGTACCAGGGCCGCCGGAGAGGACAAACAGCTTGTTCTTGCTGTTCTCAAAGGCAACGCGACTGTCTGTCAGATAATCCGGCTTAAACAGGATGCTGCCGTTGGGGGGCGAGGAGAAGATCAACCAGGGAATGCCCCAGATGTTCATGATGATGAACGCCGCCCGCATCTCGGTGGGCGTCCAGGGGATGGCCGCCGCATCGACCGCGTACCTCAACGCCCTCGAGTATGCGAGGGAGCGCAAGCAGGGCGCCTCGATGACCCACTGGAAGGACCCCACCGCGCCCAGGGTCGCCATCATCGAGCACGCGGACGTCCGGCGGATGCTGCTCGACATGAAGGCCCGGGTCGAGGGGTGCCGGGCGCTGGCGGTCAAGCTCACCCAGCACCAGGATCAGTATCGGGTCTTCAAAGGCAATGACGACGCCAGGGCCGCCTACCACCAGGGCCAGGTGGATCTGCTCGTCCCTCTTATGAAGGCCTACGGATCCGACCAGGGCTTTCGCGTCTGCGAGACCGCCATCCAGACCTACGGCGGCGCGGGCTATACGCGCGACTACCCGGTGGAGCAGTATTGCCGCGACTCCAAGATCCTCAGCATCTACGAGGGGACCAACCACATCCAGGCCATGGATCTGGTGGGCCGCAAGCTGGGGCAGGCCGGGGGGGCCAACCTGAACGCCTTCATGGGCGACGTCCAGAGGTTCGTCGCCGACAACAGCAACCACCCGAGGCTGGGGCCCGAGGTGAAGAAGCTGGGGCTGGCCGCCGAGGCCGTGGGCGGCTCCGCGATGCGAATGCTGATGTGGTTCCAGACGGGCAACGTCTCGATGGTGCCGCTCTCGGCCAACCGCTTCCTCGAGATGATGAGCGAGCTGGTCGTGGCGTGGCTGCTGCTCGACGGCGCGGTGATCGCCGAGGAGGCCACGAAGAAGGTCGAGGCGGGCCACCCCGATCTGGCCTTCTATGCGGGCAAGACCCAGGCAGCGCTCTTTTTCGCCCGCAACGTGCTCCCCGGCGTCACCCACAAGGCGGAGCTGCTGGGCGTCGAGGATCGCTCGGCCATCGAGATCGGCGACGCGAGCTTTGCCACGGTCTGAGGAGCGAGCGTCCGCTACTTACCTGGAGGAGCGGGCGCCGCGTCGTCGACGATGGGGAGCTTCAGCTGCTGGGCCTTGCCTCCCCGCTCGTAGTCGACCACGAGCTCGGTCGCCGTGGTGAGCGACTGAAAGACGACCAGGGCCTCCTCGGGGTGCTCGATGGGCTTGCCGTTCACCCGGGTGACCACGTCGCCCGGGCGTAGCTCGCTGTCCTCGAGGGGGCCAAAGAGCGCAACCACTCGAAACCCAAGAAATTTTCCATTGCGCATCACCGGGGTGTCCTCCAGGGACACGTCCTGGAGAAAGCGCCCCATCCCTCCTCGCACCACCTCACGCACCCCGCTCCTGCCGAGCGAGGTGACCGGCGCCCTGGGCTTGCTGGGCGGGTGAGCCACGAGCTCCGGCGGCATGGCCGACTCGGCAGGCATGGGCGCACCGCTGCCACAGGCGGCGCAGAAGAGAGAGAGCAGGGAGACCAGGGACGTCGTGGAGACAGCGACGCGGAGGGGGCGCATGGCGCGCAGCGTGACGGGTCGGGCCCCGGGAGGCAAGTATCCGAGCGAACCGCGGAGGCGCAGAGGGCGCGAAGGAATCAGCGCGCTGCCACGGGAACCGGATCTTCCCCGAGGACCACGTTGTCGATGAGGCGGGTCTTGCCCATCCGGCAGGCGACGGCCACCAGCGCTCGCTCCCCAACCTGCGCGTCGTCGGCAAAGGAGACCAGGGAGTCGGCGTCGGTCACCTCGACGTAGTCCATCGAGCTGGCGTGCTTCTCCACCTCCCTGGAGGCCAGCTCTCTCAGCACCCCGGCCACCCGCTCTCCCCGGTCGAAGGCCCGCCAGGCCTCGGAGAGTCCGAGGGAGAGCGAGAGGGCCCTGCGGCGCTCCTCGGCCGAGAGGTAGACGTTGCGGGAGCTCATGGCCAGGCCGTCGGGCTCGCGCACGATGGAATGCCCGACGACCTCGACCGGAAATAGCAGATCTTTGACCATGCGGCGGATCACCGCGAGCTGCTGGTAATCCTTCTTTCCAAAGACGGCGACGCAGGGGCCGACCATGGCGAAGAGCTTGGTGACCACAGTGGTGACTCCCTCGAAATGCCCGTGACGGAAATGCCCGCACAGCACCTCCGTGAGCCTGGAGACGTGGACCCGTGTCGCGTCGCCCGGCGGGTACATGGTCTCCGGTTCGGGGGCGAAGAGAAGATCGACGCCCTCGGCCTCGAGCTTGGCCGTGTCGCCCTCGAGATCGCGAGGATAACGGGAGAGATCCTCGTGTGGACCGAACTGCGTCGGGTTCACGAAGATCGACGCCACCACGAGCGCGCCGGCGGACGAGGCCTCCGCCCTCCTCCGCGCCTCCCCGACCAGCGCCAGATGCCCCGCGTGGAGGGCCCCCATGGTCGGCACGAAGCCCACTCGCTTTTCCTGGCGGCGGGCGGCCTCGCAAGCGGACACGAGCGCATCCGAAGACATGATTCGACGGAGAGACATCGCCGCGAAGTTACCAGACTCCGTCGACCTTTACAGCCGCGCCCCCGCGCCTATGCTCGCGTCCATGAACCTGCGTCGGCTCTCTGCCCTCGGGCTCGCCCTGACCACCTCGGCGACCGTCGCTGCCTGCGGGAGCCGAGGGCCGCTCGACGTGGGCGAGGGCGCGACCGACCTGGACGCTGGCCTGGACGCGCCCGCCACCGCCGACGTCGCGGCGCCTCCTCCCCTCGGCGACGGAGGGAGGGGGGACGGCTCGGTGGGCCCCGATCTGCCCCCCATCGTCGACTGCGGCCTCTGCCTCGCTCAGCAGTGCAACGCGCCCATCCTCGCCTGCATCACCAACCCCTCGTGCCAGCGCGCGTTCCAGTGCGTGTTCGAGAGGTGCGGCGGCAAGCTCGACGCTTCGTGCATCCTCCAGTGCGCCCAGACCGAGCCCCAGGGCGCCATCCAGGTGCTCCAGATCTTCACGTGCGTCACGCAGCAGTGCGGCAAGGACTGCAACGAGGTACTCGGGCAACTCCTCGGGGGTGGCGAAGCCCGCCCCGACGCCGGTCCTCCTCCCACGCGCGACGCGGGCGCCCCCCCCCCGCCCCCGGTGCCCCCTCCGGCGCCTCCCCTCATTCCAGGACGGCCAGGACGGGAGCGGACCCGCCCGCTCGAGCGAGCGTTCTCTCGCTGGCCAGAGCTCCTGACGGCCCCGGAGTGACCTTGGCCAGGACCATGGGCATCCGTCGCTCCGGCTTCCTCGCTGCCGCGCTCCTTGTCCTCTCGGTGGGAGGGCTCGCCCACGCCGCGCCCCCGACCGACAAGGAGCTCGAGCAAGCGCGCGCTCTCTTCAAGGAGGCGCAGGCCGACGAGGCCGCGGGCCACTTCTCGGATGCGCTCGAGAAGCTCCGACGGATCGTGGAGGTCAAGGCCACGCCCGGGGTGCGCTTCCACATCGGCTACTGCGAGGAGAAGCTGGGGCACCTGGTGGAGGCCCTCGAGGCCTACGAGCGGGCCGACGCCGACGCCAGGATCGAGAAGAAGGAAGACGTCCTTCGAGAGGTGGCGGCCCCCCTCGCGGCCCTCCGAGCCAGGGTCCCACTGCTGACCATCCATGTGCCGGGCGGCCTCCCTGACGTGCGGGTCTCCCTGGACGACAAGCCCATCGTCAAGGCCGACTGGGGCGTCGCCAGGCGCGTCGCCCCTGGCGCTCATAGCGTGGAGGCCACCGCCCCGGATCACCCTCCTTTCCGGACCATGCTCACCGTGCCGGAGAAGAGCGTCCACGTCCTCACTGTGGCCTTCCTCGAGAGGGCCGCGCCTGCCCCCATCCCCGCACCGGAGCCGGCGAAGACGGTGGAGCCCGTTCGCCCGAGAGCCGAGCCAGGCCCGGCCAGGGAGGCCCCTGCCAGAGGCCCGAGCTACACGGGAGCCATCGTGGCGACCGCGGCGACCGCCGTGCTCGCGGGGCTGGGCGTGGGCGCTTTTCTGCTGGCCGGAAGCAAGCAGGACGAGCTGCTGGCCCGGTGTCCCACCCTCGGGCCCGAGGGCTGCGAGGCCCTGAGGGGCCCGGTGCGCACCTGGGACGCTGTCGCCCTGGGATCGTGGATAGGCGCAGGAGCCGCGGGCGCCGCCGCGGTGGTGCTCTTCGCGACCGCCAAGCCCTCCAGGCCCTCCCCGAGGAGCGCCACGCTCATCCCCTCCTTGACGAGCGACGGCCAGGGCTTTGCCCTGGGGCTTCGAGGAAGCTTCCAGTGAGCCCCGGGCGCCTCTCCTACCTGGTCGCCGTGGCAGGCGCCCTGGCGACCTTCGTCGCCTGCGTCGATCTGTTCCACTCCACGGACTCCTCGCTCTGCGACGGGCCTGGAAATCCCCCGTGCGACGCGGCGGTAAGGCCCGAGGCAGCGGTCGAGGCCGGGGCCGAGGGCGGGCCCGTCGAGATCTGCGCGGCTTCGTCGGCGGAGGCCAGCGCGAGGGCCGACAGGGTCTGTGCTCTGCTGGGCGCCTGCACGGGAGCCTTGGGGACCAGCAGCTTCGGCCAGTGCAGAGCGAGAGCGATGCTCGCCTTCGACTGCACCGGCGCCCCCGACCGCAAGGTCAAGGGGGTCGTGCGCACCTATTGGACGTGCCTAGCCTCGGCGAGGACGTGCGACGACGTCGACCTGTGCGTGTGGCGAGCCCCTGTCCGTCCCTGCGGCGACGGGGCCACTCCCTTCATCCAGTGCGGCAACCCAGGGATGCGTGCAGAGTGCACGGTCGCCGCCGCGAGCAGGCCAAGCTCGCTCGAGAGCTGCTCGGGGATAGGTCAGAGCTGCGTCCAGCTCGACAGCGAGCACGCCTTCTGCGCGGGCAAGAGGGGACTCTCCTGCGCCCCCAGCACTCCCCCCACCTGCGACGGCACCCACCTTGTGCATTGCTCCACGGAGGGCAGGACGGACGCAGGCATCGATGTCGGCTACGACTGCGCAGATTTCGGAGCTGGCAGCTGCGCCATCACGGGCTCGGGGCCCGCCTGCGTCCCGGACGGGCCGCAATGCCAGGGCGAGCAGGTTCGCTGCCAGGGCACCAGGGCCGAGGTCTGCGTGGGGGGCCGGCGCGAGACGCTGGACTGCGCCACCCTGGGGGTCCCGTGCACCGAGGCAGGCCCCGTGAGCGACGCGACCCAGGCGTGCTTCAACGGCGCCACGCCGTGCGACAGCGACGATTACTGCGAGGGCAGCAAGGTGGTCAGCTGCTTGTTCGGGGCGACCTTCAAGCTTGACTGCGTGGCCAAGGGCTACAAAGGCTGCACGAGGGTACCGGGCAACCCGCCGCGTGTATTTTGCACAAAGTGACGGTGCGTGTGGGGCTCGCTCTCAGCGGCGGCACACGCGCGGGTTCGCCAGGGTGTTGCATGTGGCCGCCCGGACCGTGCAGTCGACGCAGGCCGCGCCCCCCGAGCCGCACGAGTCGTTGTTGAAGCCGGGCAGGCAGCGGTTGCCCTGGCAGCACCCCCGGCAGTTGGCGGCCCCACAGCCCGGGCTGCAGACCCCGGCCTGGCAGATGTTGCCTCCCGCCGCGCAGTCCTGGCACTGGGCGCCCCTGACGCCGCAGGCGTCGTTCTGGGTGCCAGGGACGCACACGTTGCCGTCACAGCAGCCGTTGCAGTTTCCGGGACCGCAGGTCGGAGGATCCACGCAGGTCCTGCCGTTGGGCTGGGTCCGGGGGGCGCACACCCTGGCGGGGGCGCAGCTCACGCAGTCCTGCCCGCCCCGTCCGCACGACGTGTCGTCGATGCCCTCCGTGCACAGGCCCAGCATGTCGCAGCAGCCGCCGCAGTTCTGTGGACCGCAGCGGCCAGGCCCCTGGCAAGCTCCTCCGCCCCCGGGCACGGGGTCGCAGGTGGTGCCCAGCGCCTGGCAGTTCTGGCACTGACCGCCCTTCGAGCCGCAGGCAGTCGGGGCGACGCCGGTCAGGCACTGGTCGCCGACGCAGCAGCCGGCGCACGTCGTGGGATCGCACTTCGTGGCGGCGCTGCAGGACCGCGACCTGGGATCGCAGGACTGGCCCGTGGTCGTGCAGTTCACGCACGCCGCGCCGCCGGTGCCACACGCCGTGGGATCGACCCCCGTGAAGCACTCGGCTGGACCTCCAGGCCGGGCGACGCAGCACCCTCCCGGGCAGGTCGTCCCGTCGCAGACGGCCACGGAGCGGCCGCATGCCTTGCGATCGGCGCTGCACAGATCCTGACCCGTGGCGGTGCAGTCCTGGCAGAGGACTCCCAGGCCGCCGCACGCCCTCAGATCGGTGCCGACGCGGCACACGCCCGAGGTGTCGCAGCACCCGGTGGGGCACGACGTGGGGCCGCATGCGCCTCCGTCCGGCGAGCCGTCCGGCGCTCCTTCCGGCCGGCCGTCCTGGAGGGAGGTATCGGCGGAGGTCCCGCCGTCGACGACGGGGGCTTCCTCGAGGCTGGAGCGCCCGCACCCGGCGGAGCAGGCCAGCCCTGCAAAGACCGACAAGACCAGCGACGAGGCGCAGCGGGCGAAGTTCGCCGCCTTCCCCACGTTCCCGTGGACCGAGTCCCGCATGGCGTTCTCCCTGTGGATGTCGATGTTCTGCCGCTCTTCGGCTGGATTTTACGAAGCTACCACCGCATGAACCCTAGCGCGGGGCGCATCTGCCGACCAAGTTTGAATCGTCTCCAAGGATGACGCGCCTCGGGAGAGCGCGCCATCCAGAGCAACTGTTGGCTCTCCTCGCGGCTCATGGTACCCACCGCCCCGTGGGTTTCTGGGACGCCTATCGCTCGTCACTGAAGCCACGCGAGGTCGAGGAGCCCATCGATCTATGGCTCCACCGGACGCTGGGCTACGTGATCGCGCGGCTCTCGCTCCCCACGCCAGTCACGCCCAACCAGCTCACCGTGCTCTCCATCGTCATGGCGATCGCGAGCTCGATCTGTCTGGTCGTCCCGTTCCCGTACCATTTCCTGGTGAGCGCGGGCTGCCTGGTCATGTCGGCCGTGCTCGACTGCTCGGACGGCATGCTGGCTCGCATGCGAAGATCCTCCTCGGAGCTGGGGCGCATGCTCGACGGCGCGGCCGACACCGTCTCCCTGCTCGCCACGATCGGCGCGAACGCCTGGCTCATCTACGGCCTTCACCGGTCCCCCTGGTGGCAGGCGGCGCTGGCCATGGGCGGCACAGCGCTCACCGTCTACACGAGCCAGCTCCACACCCTCACCTACGACCACTACAAGAACGTGTGGTGCCGGCTCACCATCGAGGGCTCGCGCGAGGGGGAGGATCTGGAGCGCGCCGTCTTTCGCTTCGCCGAGGCCAGGCGCCACGGGGTCGGGCTGGTGCGCCACCTCGCCTTCCGCCTGTACCTCGGGTACCTGACGAGCCAGCGCAGCTTCCTCGCGCGGCTCGACCCGCAGACGCCGCTCGCCCTCGACGCGCTCCCGCCTTACAGCCCCACCGTGGCCGCCATCTATCGGGCCCACGCCCTGGGTCCGATGCGGACCCTGCGCAACCATTTCGGCGTGGGCTCGCTCGTCTTCGGCATCGCCGTCTTCGACGCCTTCGGCCGCCCCGATCTGTACATGCTCTTTCGCGTGGTGATCCTGAACGCGCTCTTCTGGCTCTCCTGGGCTCCACGCCAGCGCAGGGCGTCGAGGGAGGCCTTCGCCGAGGCGGGCATCACGCCCAGATCATGCTGAGGCTCGCGCCGCGAGGACAAGCTTTGCTGCCGGACGGGCCAGGATCGTGGCGGAGCGCTCGCACATCCACGGGAAAGGCTTCGGCGCCCATAGGGCGGCCTCCGCGTCCGTGCGGAGGACTTCTGCGTCCATAGGACAGGGTCTGGAGCACCGACCTTCAACTCGGGAGCGATGCATCGGGCTACTGTGAGCGGTCCCCTGGAACTGTGACCTGGCCCCTGGAATCTACAGGGGATGCTGTGGGCGGCCCTCTTGAACTGTGACCTGGCCCCTGGAATCTACAGGGCGAAAGCAGGCTGAAGAGACCCGTTCTCTGTCCCTTACCAGGCCAAAGAAAGCCAAGGTGACCGGCCTGGCGAATGGAAGGTCAACGCTCTAGCCTTCAGCGCCGTGGGGAGCCTTGGCGGCGCCCGGGTACCGCGAGCAATGTCGTGGTGGACGTGGCCACGAGGGCGGCCCGGAACCATGCGTCCAGCTGCGCCAGGTCCGTACACGCACGGACACGGGCCTCCTGCGCCGCCGTCACCCTCAGCCCTCTTCCCGACAGCAACATCAGCAGCGCCTCGGCCTTGCCCTCGGCCTTGCCCTCGGCCTTGCCCTCGGCCTTACCCTCGGCCTTGCCCTCGGCCTTGCCCTCGGCTTTACCCTCGGCCTTGCCCTCGGCCCGAAGCTTCTTCTCGAGGCGGTTGTAGACCTGCTGGAGGTGGGGATTCATCGCGTCTTCCTCGTCGCCTTCGCCTTCGCCTGGCGCCTGCTGTCGCCACGCCAGGAGCAACGCCAGTGTAGCATGCACCAGCTCGTCCTGCCCAAAGCGAGCTTCCAGCTCCACGATCGCTCGCTCTTGCACCCGACCCTCTCCCAGAAGCCGAAGCCACACCGTGGCAGGCTCCTCCGGCAGCTCGTCGATGGCCACCGCCACCATCCTCTCGGCCTGAGGGAGCGACCAGACGCCCGGCGACAGATGGGCGACCGCCGTCATCCCAAAGCGGCCTCGCTGCACGACGGGCAGGTGAGGGGTGAGCACACAGAGCGAGGCGAGCTTGACGCTGGAGGCCCGCTGCTTGGCGCGACGTGCCTTTCGAAACAGGCCCTCGTTGAAGAGCACCAGCGAGCCCGAGCTTTCGGCGGTAGGAGGGAAGGGAGCGTGTCTGCTCGAAGAAGACGTCGGCGTGGAGGACCTCACCCGCGATGGGCAGGTTGAGCCTGACGGTTCCCAGCTGCTCGAGCCAGTGAGACAGAGACTCCTTGTCCAGGCGGTCGTGGCGTGTCCGGCTCACGGCGGGGCAAGCTAGCACGGAGGACGGGCTGCCTCCGGTGGGCGCCGATGCGGTCGCGCTCGAAGATAGGGTGAGGCCTAGAGCTTCTTGCGGAGCAACGCTTCGTCGAAGCCCAGCGAACGGCACATGGACCGGATGTACTTGTCGCTGATCTCGGATCGTTCTCCGTTGTGAGCGGGGAGCGGGTACATGAGGGTGTCGCGATAGATCTTCCAGTGAGAGCCAGAGGATGGCACCTCATGTCGGCCCCCGAGAGCGTGGACGGCGCGCAGGATGTCGCGGAGCCGAGCAGGCACGCTAGGCGCTCGCCAACAAAGCGATCGGCTGCGGCGTGGCGCCTGGTAGACGCGGGGTGCGCCGTGCAGACCCGTCGGCCTGCTGCTCATCGACACGCCGACCGTCGATGTCGATCTTCGCGCTGAGGAGGATGACCGTCCCCGGCTGTATCGCGTGGATGTCGACCGACCTGGCACTACTTGCAAGCCTGGTCAGCTCCAGCCAATCCTCCTCCGGGGCGCGACGCTCCGCGGGATCTCGTCCGGCCGAGAGATCCTCGGAGATCACCATCAGCAGAGCTTCCCCCAGCATCGAGAGCGCATGCTCGAAGGTGCGCCCCTGCGTCACGACATCAAAATCGAGGCAGTGGGCGACCCACTCCTTGCCCTCGAGCGCATCGTCCTGCCGAAAAATGGCCCACACGTTCGTTGCAAAGTGGGTCCGCATGAGGACCAAACTAGGACTGGCGTTGTTTTCTTACAACCGCGCCGTCCCCGCGTAGAGGTCCGTGCCAGGTTCCCTGGTTCCGTGAGAGCATCCGAGCACCATGCGCTCCTCCCTCTTCGCCCTCGGGAGACTCCTGGCTTCGCTGGCGGAGCCGAGGGTGCGCGAGCGCGTCCTGCGGGAGCTGGGGCCTTTTGCGACGCTGGAGGAGGCCCGGGTGGAGGGCTCGCGCCTGCGCTTGACCGGGCTCGGGAGCCCCCTCGGAGGAGCAGGGCACGTCCTCCTTCGAGAGGTCGTGCTCAAGCTCGCGCCCCGAGGGCTCCTGAAAGGCCACGAGTCCGCGATCGCGCTGGAGGCCGCCCACGGGTCCTTCCAACTCCACGCCAGGGGGCCGTTCCGGGGACTCTCGGGGCAGATCCATTTCGAACCGTCGGGACGGACCGGCGCCTGGATCGACGGGAGCCTCACCCTGAGCGCCGGCTCGCTCTCGGTCACCGCGTCGCTCGAGGCAGGCCCCCTGGGCACCTTCGCGAGGGACATCCGCCTCGAGGGTCCGGGGACGCGCATGACGGGTAGGATCGCGGTCGCCCCCGACGGCAGGTTCACCCAGGCGACCCTCGAGGGAGCTGTCGCGCCCGAGGATCTGCCGCTCGAAGATCTCCCGATCGAGCTGGGCCAGCTCCGGCTCCCGCTCCGGCTCACCCTCGTCGGGACCGTGGCCTCGCCTCGCCTGTCGCTCGTCAGCGAGAGCCATGATGTTCCCCTCCGGCCGCGGGGCAGCAAGCGCTTCGTCCCTCACCTTCGCCTCCGGGGAGCCAGGCTCGAGGCCGAGGGAGACCGGGCAGGCCTCCGCGCCACCCTCTCGGCCAGGAGCCCCGACGGAGGAGCCCTCACGCTGGACATGGTGAGCGAGGGCCGCCGTCTCCGCGGCACCCTCGAAGCGAGCGACCTGGGTACGGTCACCCTCGCCCACGCCATGAAGCTCGCCAGGGCCCCCTCGCTCAGGCTCCCGGAGAGCGCCCGCGCCGGGGCCAAGCTCCGCTTCGAGAGCCCGGGCAAGATCGGGGGCCAGGTGACCCTGGAGAGCGCGAGGAGCGCCCTCGAGCTGACGGTCGCCGCCTCCGAGCGCCAGGGGGGCGCGACGCTCCTGGATGGCACCAGGATCGCCGGCCACGTCGACGCGGGCGAGCTCGGAGAAACGGGTGGATTGCACGGCCCCTTCGCCCTGCTCTCGGGGCGAGTCTCCGTGGATATCGCCGCGACCGGCGCGCCCGGAGCGTACCGCCTGGACGGGGTCCTCACCTCCCCGAGCGTCAGGCTGGGGAGCGAGGCCGCGTCCTTCGCCCTGGACGACGCTCGCGCCACGATGACCTTCGACGGCGTCACCTTCGGGCTCGATCTCGGGGCCGAGCTCGACGGAGGCTCTCTCCGGCTACGAGGGGAGGTCACGGGCGAGCGCCCGGCCTTCCGGCTCTCGCTCCGCGACGCTCGCCCCTCGGCTCTGGCCACGCTCTCTCGCCTCGACCCCTCGATGCTGCCCCTCGTCGTGGAAGGCGAGCAGGCCACGACGCCTTCCGCCCTCGTGCTCCCGCGGAGCCTCAGGGTGGACCTCGAGGCGAGGCCTGACGGCGGGGCGCTGGAGGCCGAGCTCAAGCTCCGAGGGCCCGAGACCTCGCTCGTCCTGCGGCTGGCGATCGCCTCCGGGATCCACGAGGGCTCCAGGCTGGAGGGCACCCTCGCCGCCTCGGATCTGGCGACCTTGATCTCGCTCGAGCGGATCGCGCCAGGCTTCTCCCTCTCGGGCCTGCTCACGCTCGACGCGCTGGTCGTGGGCACCTCCCTCAAGGCCGGACTGGTGGGCTCGATCCGCGCGCCCGCGCTGGTGGTTCTGGCCCCGGGAGGGTCGTTCGCGCTCGCCGGGCTCCACGGCCTCTTCCGCAGCGATCCAGGTTTTCTCGCGTGGCATGGCCTGGAGGCCGTGCTCGAGGGAGGCCGGGTGCGAAGCTCGGGCGTGCTCGTCGCCTCGCCTGGAAGGGCGCCCGTGTTCCGGGTGCATGGCGCCCTCTCCTCGGTCCGCCTCGGCGCCCTCTCCGTGAGGGGCGAGGCCCTGGGTCGCTTCGTCGACGGCGCGCTCTCCGCGGTGCTCGTCGCCCGCCGAGGGGAGGCCGACGCGCACCCTCGCGCCGAGGCCCGCCTCACCCTGGAGGACGCGGTCTACCCTCTCCTCCACGAGGCCTCGAGCAGGCTGAGAGCCCTCGGTCTCGCGGAGCTCCCGTCGCTCGGGGACGGCCCCCTCTCGGCCAGGCTGGGCCTCGCCGAGGCCAGGCTCGCCGTCTCCCAGCTCAGGGCCAGCGTGCCCGGGGCCTCGCTCGAAGGCACCCTCGAGCTGGACCTGGAGGGCGCGCTCCACGGCAGCGCCAGCCTGAGGCTCGGCCGCCCCTGGCTGGATCGCAGCGTCCTCACGGCGCTGCCTGGCCGGCTGGCCGGATCCTTCGAGGTGCCGATCGTCCTCCGGGGCTCGGTCGCCCGCCCCGAGGCTCGCGCCGATCTGGGCCGCACCCTGCTCGCGACCCTGGCCAAGGGGCACAGGCGGGAGGACGCCACGGGCAAGCTCTTGCACTCTACAAGTATTTCCCTGACGGGAGACGATCCCTTCTCCGGGGACGAGGAGGCCGAGGGGGCCTTCGCTCGCCTGGTGGTCGCGGGCACCGAGGGGATCGAGGCGCTCGCCTCGGCGCTCCTTGCCGCCCGCGGCTGAATTTCAGAACCCGAGCTGCTTCTTCGCGATCTCGCGCACGACCCGGTCGGCCACGTCCAGCCTGAGCCACAGTCCCGACGCCTTCTTTCCCCACGCGAGGACGAGGGGCGAGGGAGGGACCGGCTTGCTCTGATCGACGAGGAAAGGCTGGGCGAAGAGCGCGAAGCTCGCCTCGCCCCCCAGCGCCTCGAGGTAGGACGAGAAGGCCTTCTCGTCCGAGAGCTTCCTCCCGGGCCTGGCCCCTCGCGCCACGAGCTCGAGGGGGAGATCGCCGAGCGCCGCCGTGAGCTTGCCGTCCTCGACGGTCCAGGCAAAGCCAAGCCGGGTGTCGGGGAGCTTGCCCTTGCCCTGCACCATGAGCGTGGTGACCTCGCATTTTCCGACTCCGGGGGCCTCCCCCGTGGCCTTCTGGACTTCTTTCAGCCGGAGCGGCTCCTTGAGCAGAGGAGCCCGGAGCAGCTCGGTGAGGCCCGAGAGCGAGCGGCCGAGGACCTCGCCGGATCTGGCGTCCGCCCGGAGGACGAGCCCCTTGGCCTTCTCCCCCCCCAGCGCCGAGATCACGAGGGCGTCGCCTCGGCCCCTGGCAAAGTCCTCGATCACGGAGTGCACCCTCTTGCTCTCCGCGTCGGTCAAGCGCTTGCCCAGGGCGCCCACGAGGGCGGCCTCGACGTCCCTGGCGTCGCTCTCCCGCTCCTCGGCCGCGCTCCTCGAGATGATCGTGGCGATCGAGTCGACCGGGGCGTCCAGCAGAGGCGAGACCGGCCCCACGGTCATCGGCGCCAGGCCCTTGTCGAGCCCCTCTCCTGGCGCAGCCTCGGCCCGAAGGTGCATGTTGTCCTCGCCCACGTCGAGGAACACCTGCAGCTTGGAGAGGCCCCCGAGCGTCGCCAGGCGCCTCTGCACCAGGGCGTCGGCGGTGGCCACGATCGCCTTGGGATCGCCGAAGTCCGGGGAGCGCCCTCCGCGCTCCTCGCGCATCCTGGCGTCCGCCGCCAGGAGCGACACCGCGAAGCCTTGCCACAGCCTCTCGAGGCTGGCCCGCAGCGGCCCCGAGAGGGCCATTGGAGCGACCTCGACGACCGCGGCGGACGAGGGAGGAGCGGCGGCGGGGAGGGTGCGGTAGGCGTAGGGGCCAAGCTCCCGGACGGCCTCCTCGCTCTTGCCCACGAGGAGGAAGGCGCTCCTGGTGAGCGCCAGACCCACGGAGGGCGCGCCTCCCTTGGGCGAGAGGTAGGTGAGGCTCCCGTCCTCCCTGGGCATGTACTTGGAGGTCTCTCCCTCGAGGAGCGCCGAGCGGGCCTTCCTCTGCTCGACCACCTTGACCGCGAGGACCCAGCTCGGATCCTGAAGCTCCCCGCCCAGGACCACATAGCCGGGCGCGGTCCCGTCGATCTCCGAGCCGAGGGCGAGATCGATCCCGGCGAGCGAGCAGATCATCCCGCCGACCGTGGGAGGCAGGATCCCCACGGCCCCGCCCACCCCCGTCTGGATCCTGGACCAGGTGGCGGTCGGTGTGCCCACGACCCCGTGGGCCAGGAGCGAGGCCGGCGCAGGGACAGGAGGCTCCACCAGGGCCTCCACCGACGCGTCGACCGAGAGCGTATCGGACTTTCCGCAGGAGGAGCAGCCGGACAGACCGAGCGCGACGAGAGCCAGGGCGAAGAATGCCGTGCGAAGCATGGGTGCTTTCTAGCCGATCCTCGCGGATCCCTGCCGCCCTTCCGTGGCCCTGGTGATTCACCTGTCGAATTCTCCCTCTACTGCAAGCAAAATCGACCGTCCTTCCACCTCTATCTTGGCCGTCGCGGGGTGCGAATGCTGGCTTCCAGGAACGCCCCGAAGAAAGGTATCGTGCCCGCTCACCCAGGTCCGCGGCGGTGATCCCCGGACCCTCGCGACGAGGCCGACCATGATCGACGACGCCCACAAAGAACTCGCCTCCTCGATTGCCAAGGCGCACGACGCCCTCAAGCGCGAGCTCGCCAAGCTCAGGGCTGGCCGGGCCAACACGAGCCTGCTCGAGAGTATCCGTGTCGACTACTACGGCGTGTCCACCCCCCTCTCCCAGATGGCGAACGTCGCCGTCCCCGAGCCCAGGCTCCTCACCGTGAAGCCCTGGGACAAGAGCTCCGTGAAGGCCGTGGAGAAGGCCATCCGCGAGAGCGACCTGGGCCTGAACCCCCAGACCGACGGGGACCTCATCAGGGTCCCCCTCCCCCCGCTCACGCAGGAGCGCCGCCGGGAGTTCGTCAAGATCGCCAAGAAATACGGCGAGGACTGCAAGATCGTCATCCGCAAGGCCCGCCACGACGCCATCGACCTGCTGGACGAGCTGGACTCTGCCGGGGAGGCGAGCGCCGACGACGTCGACCGTGGCAAGAAGAAGACCGAGGAGCTGGTGGCGGAGGCCATCCGGCAGGTGGACGCCCACGTGGCCACGAAAGAAAAAGACATCATGGAGGTCTGACGCTCCGTGTAAGAGCTCGAGCGGCCCTCTGGCCGCCTGGGGTATCCATCGACGCCAGGGGAGCCCGCATGCACCGGCCTGAAAGGCCACTGGCACGGAAGGACAGCGCCTTGACACCTCGTTCTGCCGATGAAAGCCTTCGACTCATGATGATGGTCAGGGGTGGCCTGATCGGGGCCGCTGTTCGAATGCTAAGGGCACCGCTGTCGTGATGCGCGCCATTGCAGCAGGGCTGAGCGACGTCGGCCTCCAGCGCGAGCACAACGAGGACTCCTTCGTTGTTCTCGCCGAGTACGACCTCTTCGTCGTCGCCGACGGGATGGGCGGCCACCGGGCTGGCGACGTCGCGTCCAGGATGGCGACCGAGACCATCTCCGAGTTCTTCCGCTCCACGGCGAACGACGACGTGACCTGGCCCTTCCACTTCGACACCAACCTGTCGGAGGAGGAAAACCGCCTCCTCACCGGCATCCGCGTGGCCAACCGCCAGATCTTCGATCGGAGCACCCGGTCGCGCGAGTGCCACGGCATGGGCACCACGGTGGTGGGAGCCATGTTCAGCCAGCGCAAGCGGCGGATGTACATAGGCCACGTCGGCGACTCCCGCTGCTACCGGGTGCGGGGCGGCCAGATCCAGTGCCTTACCCGGGATCACTCGCTCATCAACGACTACCTGCTCGCCATGCCCGACCTCACCGAGGAGCAGCGGAGCGAGCTCCCCAAGAACGTGATCACCCGGGCGCTGGGCATGCACGATCAGGTCGTGGTCGATCTCCAGCACGACGATCCTCGCCTTGGCGACGTCTACGTCCTCTGCTCCGACGGCCTCTCCGGCATGCTCGACGACGCCGAGATCCTGGACGTCGTGTCCACCCTGGCGCTGGGCACCCCGGCCGACATGAACGAGCTCTGCTCTCGCCTGGTCGCCCTGGCCAACGAGCACGGGGGCGAGGACAACGTGACCGCGGTGGTCGTCAAGATCGAGGAGCTCGACGACGAGCACCCCGGCTCGGATGGGCCCCCCGAGAGCGGCGCTCACCTTGACGAGCCCACGGCGCCCGGGATCGTCGCGATGGGCCACTCCCCGGACGACGATCCGCTCGCCCGCACCCAGCTCGATCTCCACGCGGCCGACGTGACCCTGGTCACGACCGCCGCCGAGTCTGCGATCACCCTTCCTGGCCACGACTCCAGCGAAGAGCTCGACAAGACCCCCAGGCCGACAAGCTCGCGCTGAGGGCCATGGCCTCCGGGGAGGCGCCTCGAACTTGCGCCCGGGGCGGCTCGCGCCTAAGACCCTCGAGCCCATGGAATCGCTGAAACACCTCATCGACATCGTCCGGCACCTCGACAAGTACCTGGACCAGATCACCCAGCAGTACGGGACGATGACCTACGCCATCCTGGCGCTCATCGTGTTCTGCGAGACGGGCCTGGTCGTCACTCCCTTCCTGCCGGGGGACTCGCTCCTCTTCGCCGCCGGAGCGGTCGCCGTCCGCGACAACAGCGGGCTCAACGTGGTGCTGCTGGGGCTCATCCTCATCGCGGCGGCGATAGCGGGCGACACCGTGAACTACCACGTGGGCAAGGCCATCGGCCCCCGGGTGATGAAGAGCGAGACCTCGCGCTTCTTCAACAAGAAGCACCTGGACAAGACCCATAAGTTCTTCGAGAAGTACGGGGCAAAGACCATCATCCTCTGCCGCTTCGTGCCCATCGTCCGCACCTTCGCCCCCTTCGTCGCCGGCGCCGGGGCGATGACCTACTCCAGGTTCATCCTGTACAACGTCGTGGGGGCGGTGGCCTGGGTCGTCCTGATGATGGGCGCGGGGGTCGTCTTCGGGCAGACCGAGGTGGTGAAGAAGCACTTCGAGCTGGTGGTCATCGGCATCGTGCTCCTGTCGGTGGCGCCCATGGTCCTGGAGTGGCTCAAGAGCCGCAAGAAGGGCCCCGATAGCGTCCCGGTCACCGCCAAGGACTGAGCCTGGAAGGCGGATCTGTCGCGATCCATGGCCCCCATGGATCACGGGGGGCAGCATCCGCAAAACCCGGCAATCCGTGGATCCACCCAGGGGCACACGCATTGCACACATGCACATGCATGCGCGCACTCTCTCGCCTGGTCCGCACCACCTGCCTCCTCGGAGCCACAGCCCTCGCCGCCTGCAGTGCTCCTGCTGAGAGCTCGGACGATACGTCGACCGATGACCTCACCGGCACGACCAGCTCGGAGCGAGGCCTCCATTTCCGGAGCTATGTCTATCTCCGCGAGGACGCGAGCGACGGCGAGATAAGCAAGGCGATCGCCCGGCAGATCCGCACCGCGATCGGGGCGCTGCGCGCGCCCAAGGTGTCCTTGAACGATCGCGGGGCGCGCTCCAACCTCGATCCGGCGCGCTGGACCAGGCGCACCCTCGAGGTGGTGGATCCCTCGAACCCTGGCGCGGCCCCTCGCAAGGTCCTCCGGGTGACCTTTCCTTACGACGATCGCGCGGTCGTGACCAACGCGCTCTCCCGCTCCAGCACCCTCCCCATCACGATGCTGGCGGACGACTACTTCGGCCACGCCGACGCCCTCAAGGCCGACTGCAGCGACGACAGGACCACGGACACGGACTCGCTCTGGTATCATTTCAGCCCCCAAACGGCCCGGTGCAAGGCCCGCATCGCCAGGGAGCAGGCCGAGATCGACGTCGAGACCCGGGCGCTGGGCGGCAAGGAGGGGGTGATCGGCGCCAGGGAGGCCAGCCGCTGGTTCGTGCCCGTGGTCGCCAAGCTCGACGCTCCCAGGACGCCCGACAAGGACTACTCGCCCGAGTACGACAGGCTCTTTGGTCTGGGCACCGACAAGAGCCAGATGGTCGTCTACGCGTTCTTCGGGGTCGACAAGGACGTGAACGATCCCAACGACTCGCTCGCCATCGAGACGGCGAAGTTCTTCCGCACGATGCTCAGGGCCCAGCCCAGCTTCAGGCCCACCAGGACCGAGCCCCACGCGCTCCTGCTCGACCTCTACGTCGACGGCAAGAAGCTCGGCGGCGTGACCTACGACAAGCTCCTCGGGTGGATCGTCGGCGACGCTCCCATGCCTCCCGAGGTGGGGACCGACCCGAAGAAGATCCTCGAGCTTCGCAGGCAGGCCCTCGGCAAGCTGACCGAGCGCTGGATCTACTGGGACCTGCCTGTCCGGGTGTCGAGCCCCTCCGGCGACAAGGAGCTCACCGTCCAGGTGCGCAGCTACTACGGCTACGAGGACGGCTCGCACGAGGCCCGCCAGCACGCCCAGTGGCGCTACCTCGAGGCCATGTGGCACGGCGACGTGTTCCTCTACAACGGCCACTCTCACTTCGGCCATGGGCCGCTGGAGCCCACGCTCTACGGGCCGCAGAACTTCAATGATCGCTACCAGATCATGATGGTAAATAGCTGCGTCTCGTTCAATTACTACCACCAGGATTTCATCGACATGAAACCAGGCAAGTCCAGGAACCTGGACATGGTGGTGAACGGGCTACCTTCCTGGGTGCACGATGGGGGCGTGGCGATGGCCCGCTTCCTCACCGGCCTCCTCGACGGCACCCAGAAGCCCTACCGCGCCATCCTGGAGAGCATGCGCCTCGACATGCCCTGGGGCGAGCGGAGCTACGATCCCATGCGCGTCGTGGACGGGGAGTTCGACAACCTGTTCTCGCAGGCCAGGACCCCCCTCAAGCTCGCGATCAAGCCTCCTGTCTACCCCTGATAGGCAGCCCTTCTGAGCCTCTTCCCCCGGTTCGATTCCCCATAGGATCACGTTCCCGTGCAACAGAAGTTGTGAGCGTGCCGAACTCCAGGACCCCGGGGGAAGAACGCGAGCCCGTTCCACGACCTTCAGCTCGGTCCCCATGGCGTTCCAGGGAGGGGGCCCCTGTCCGCTTCCCCACCTCCAGGGAGATTTTATTTACGAGGCGTTGCTTCCTCGCCTCCTCCCTGTGAGTTGGACCTCGCCCGTCTTTGGCGAGGCGTTGCCTCGTGGCTCTCTCCCTGGAGAGAAACTCACCCGGAGGCGACAGAGCAGACGGCAACCGGCATGCCGCTATTTCGCGGGACAGGGTCGGCGGCACGCCGGTGAGAACTGTGAACGACCACCTCGCCCATCTTGCGAGGCGGTTGCCTCGTGACCTCCTCCCTGTAAGTCGAGCCATGTCATCCGCATGGTCGCCTCCATCACCAACATCCTCCCTGGCGGCGGAGCCAAGGATCTCGGTCCCGGAAATTGCCCGCTGGGAGCCGTAGCGCGCCCGGGCTCGCCGGAGCGGACGTCGGAGGTGCAGAACGGGAGCCTGCCGATGGCGCTGGCGGCCAGCCGCAGGACCGGCCCTCGCTTCTGAAGCCGACGTGAGCGGGCGGCGAACTGGCCAGTAGCGCGCCTTCCTCATGAACGGAAGAGGCCGGTCGACGCTCGCGCGGCCTCTTGACTTTGGCAGCGGGTAGAGTCTGCTCGGCAAGGTGAGGACGTGCGCGCGGCGACGTCCACCACGCCTGAGCACGTAATTTCCAGGAGTATCGTTTATGCCTCTACCCCGCTCCAGCGGCGCGCCCGACCTCCGCCCCGCCGTGACCTCCTCCGGCGGCACGCTCACCGCCGCGTCACTCGACGACATCGACCTCCGCTCGCGCGATCCGATCGTCGCCGCGAGGGGGCTCCTGGACGAGCAGCAGAGCCGCGCCACCCGCGCCGCCATCGACGCCCGCCGCGCGGGCCCCTCGGGCGGCCTCACCGCCGCGGCCCTCCAGGGCCGCATCGGCGCCCTGCGCCACGTCGACCCGGACGATATCCTGCTCGAGAACATCGCCAGGCACCGCATGGCCAGCCAGGGCGTGAGCCTGAGCGTCGGCCCCATGGGCCCCACCCCTGCCCTCACCTTCGCCCAGCGCATGGGGCTGTCCTCCGCCCCACCCTCGCAGCGCGCCCTCGCCGGCGCCCAGGCCAGGAGCAACGACGCCGCGCTGCGCGGCTACATGGCCGAAAACCGCCTCTTGCCATGGCGCCCGGAGGACTACAACCAGGTCGTCTCGTTCTTCGACTCCATCATGACCACCGCGGAGCTGGCCGACGTGGTCGCCGAGGTCGGAAAATGGGAGGCCGCCTTCGACGAGGTCATGAGCGGGGCCCGCGAGGGCTACAAGCAGTTCTCCGACACCATCGACGCCCAGCTCGGCGCGGACAGGAAGGCCCGCGAGACCAAGATCCAGCTCGCCTTCATGGTCGTCAACGTGGCGCTCAGCGCGTTCGGTTTCGGCCCGGTCGGCTCGCTCATCACCGGCGCCATCGGCCTGGCCCTGGACCCGGAGGGCCTGGAGAGGTTCGCCGGGGTGGCCAAGGGCACCCAGGATCTCATCACCGGCACCGAGGCCTACCGGATCGCCGCCGCGCAGAACGTCGCCAAGGGGACCTTCGACGCGCTCACCAAGTATGGCATGGACCAGCTCACGGCGCGCATCAAGACCGCCGCCGATATCGACAAGAAGCGGACCAAGTACAACAAGGAGCTCTTCGACATGGGCGAGTTCCAGTCGGAGATGACCAAGACCCTCCAGTCGTTCAAGGCGGCGATCTACGGCGAGCACAAGGCGATCGTCCGCCGTTACCGCGAGCCGCAGCAGCTCACGGCCTTGCTCTGGGAGCTGTGCCGCACGATGTCCAGCCCCTACAAACCACTCATGGACGGCGAGCTGGTCAGCGCCGCGCGGCAGGCGCGAGACTTCCTGCGCAGGCGGTCCTCGGAGCAGCTGGCGGAGGCCTTCGCATGCCCGGTGGACGTGCGCCCGGGCACTGTGAGGAGCATCGCGGACACGGTGGAGAAGTCGCTGTGGGCGATGTGGGCCGACCAGTCCATCGAGGCCAAGGACGAGCACACGGCCAAGGGCACGGTCGGCGACCAGATCGTAAACCGGCTGGTGAAACTCCAGGTGATGGAGCGCCGCGACTTCCGCGCCGGCTTCTGGAACAAGGGCGCGGTGACAGCGAGCCGGGCAGCCCAGGATGCGGCCTTCGCGGACGCGGGCGCCCGCCTGGCGACGGACTCCCGCGCGGTGGACGGGCTGCGGGTGCAGACGGGCAAGGTCTCGAGCGGAACGCACGCCGCCAGGGGCCTCCTTCACTGGGCGCAGCTCTACCTTCAATCGCAGCCCTTCCAGCGGGTCATCCCGCTGAACAGGGAGGTGGCCCGGCGTATCCTCGCCTACCAGGAGCAGTCCCGTCCGCCCGCCTCGCGGAGGTGAGCGCCGCGGTCCTTGGCCTCGTCGGCGGGGGATGTAGGGTAGCCTCTGGGTGTGGTGAGCAAGGAAGCCTCGGCGCTCCGGCCGTCGGTCAAGCTGGCGATGCTGTCCGCGCTCTACTTCGTGGAGGGCATGCCCTGGGGCTTCCAGGCCAAGGCGCTCCCGGTCTTCCTGCGCACGCACCACGCGTCGCTGACGCTCATCGGCATGCTCAACCTGCTCTCCTTGCCCTGGATGGCCAAGGCGCTGTGGGCGCCCTTCGTGGATCGATATCACCTCCAGCGCGTCGGGCGGAGGAAGAGCTGGATCCTCCCCATGCAAGCGAGCATCGCCCTCACCTGCATGGTGGGAGCTCGCTTCGCCGACGGAGAGCACCTCCCCGAGCTGCTCGCCCTCGTCGCGGTCATGAACGTCTTCTCGGCGACCATGGACATCGCCGTGGACGGCCTGGCTGTGGATCTGCTCGATGAGAAGGAGCTAGGCACGGGGAACATCGCGCAGGTGGTGGGCTACAAGTTCGGCTCCCTCACGAGCGGAGGCCTCCTGGTGTGGGCCACGGCGAGCACGGGCTGGCACGGGCTCTTCCTGGCGATGGGCGGGCTGGCCACCCTGGTCCTGATCGTCACCCTGCTCTTCCCCGAGCCTCGCCGGGCCGAGGACGCTCCTCCGGACGCCCTCGCCGCGGTCGCCGGGGAGGCGGACGAGCACCCGGGCGACATGAAGCGCATCGGCGCGTTGCTCCTCGAGTCCCTCAAGGTCCCCGGCATGGCCGCCCTGTTCGCGGTCGTGGCCACCTACAAGACCGGCGAGCAGCTCATCGACTCGATGTTCAAGCCCTTCCTGATCGATCAGGGCTTCTCCGCGCCGCAGGTGGGCCTCTGGGTGAGCACCTTCGGCATGGCGGCGTCGATGGCGGGCTCCTTCCTGGGCGGCCTCCTCGCGTCGCGCATCCCCATCCTCCGGGCGATGACGTTCGCCGCAGTGTTCCGTGCGATCCCCGTCTTCTTCGTGTTCCTGCTCACGCTGCACCACCCCACGCGCGCAGAGGTCATCGGCGTGGCGCTGGCCGAGAATTTCTTCGGTGGGCTGCTCACCACCACGGTGTTCGCGTACATGATGGCCCGCACCGACAAGCGCATCGCCGCCACGCACTTCACCATGCTCTCCTCCATCGAGATGCTCGGGAAGGCCCCTGTCCCCATGCTCGCCGGGCCCTTCGCCCAGGCCTTTGGCTACTCCAAGCTCTTCCTTCTGGGCACGGCGCTCTCGGTGGCCTTCCTGCTCCTTCTCCCGGCTCTGCACCGCGCCGACAGGGACAGAGAGCGCAGAGCGTGCGCTCCCGGGCAATGAAGGCAGAGCACTTTCCGACGATATTACGGCAAGTTATACTCAGGCCCGCCTCTGCGCCGCGGCCTTATCCGCGAGGCGCGGCGGCGGGCGGGGCGTGGCTTTCCTCGTGAACGCGGCCGCTCGCCCGCGCAACGATCCATGGGTATCGCGCCGCGGCGCGCGAACGCGGGGGGCTTGCGCACCGGCTCCTCGAAGCGGCACGGCTTGACGGCCGCGCCGTCGGGAAGCTAGGAGAGCGCAGGAGCTGTCGACATGGAGAACCAGAGCGCTGAAGGACCTGGGAGAGCGGGAGCGGACGGATATTGGGCGGTCGTGCTGTGTGGCGGCCGAGGAAGCCGCCTTGGCCCCGTCACCAACGACCGCCCGAAACCGCTGGTCGAGATCCACGACAAGCCAATTCTTTGGTATGTGTTTCTGTCCCTCTACCGGCACGGCGTCCGCAATTTCGTCTTTCCCCTCGGCTACAAGGGGAAGATGATCGAGGAGTATGTGCGCGACATCTCCCGGGGCATGGGCTGCAACGTCATCTGCGTGGACACCGGCGAGGACGCCGAGATCGCCGATCGCGTCAACGCCATCTTGCCTCACGTGCCCGATCACTCCGACTTTCTCATACTCAACAGCGACACCATCTTCGATTTCGACCTCGAGGAGATGTACCGCCTGCACCGCTCCCAGAACGCGCTGGTGACGCTCTCCTCGGTGGAGGTGGTGTCGTCCTGGGGCCTCATCCTCCTGAAGAAGAACGGGGAGCTGGCGGGGTTCGACCGCGAGCGGAAGGTGCACCAGATGATATCGAAGGAGGCTCCCTCGCTGGAGGGGGTTGTCAATTCGGGTATCGCCTGGCTCAACAAGGACGCTTTCGGCTTCGTGGACCTGAGCGTCTGCCGGGACTTCGAGACGCACCTGTACTCCAAGCTGATCGAGATGGGACGCGCGGCCCATTACTACCTGAAGGGTTCGTGGTTCCCCATCGACACCCCGAAAGATCTGAATATCATGAACCTCGCAGTCGGCGATCGTCATGAGAGCGGGGGCGTCACCAAGGCCGTGAAGGAGCGCTTGACGACCGTCCAGCGCTCGAACGGCCACCAGGAGAAGGCTCAGTGAGTAACCAGGCAGATCTTCTCAAGCGCTACCAGTACGGCGCCAACTACGTGACCGACTACAACGAGTTCCGAAAGCAGGTCCTGAACAAGACAGTCATTCCACATCAGGTGGAGTTCCAGGCCGCGTCCCCTCGAAAGGAGATCTGCTGGCTCAAGTGCCCCTGGTGTTACGGTCTCTCCGCGACGGACACCGGCGAGCGCTTGCCGAAGGAGCGGGCCATCGAGATCATGCACCAGATCGCCAAGGGCGGGGTGCGCAAGGTGATCTTCGCGGGCTACGCGACCGATCCGCTCTACTGCGACTACCTCGAGGATCTCCTCGCGATCTCCGTCGACAACGGCCAGATCTTCGGCTTCAACACCAAGGCCATCAAGACCAGCGCCCGGCTGCTCGAGATCCTGTCGTCGCCCACCGTCGCCCCGAAGAGCTACCTCAGCATCAGCGTCGACGCCGGGAGCAACGAGGTCTACAACGACGCCCACGCCGTCGAGAATCGTAAGTCACGCACCTACGACCGCGTCGTCGAGAACGTGACAAAGCTCTCCAGGGCGCGGGCCAAGGGGGGCGCCTGGTTCGACCTCAGCGCCACCTACCTCATCAACGCCCACAACAACTCGAAGGACGAGGTCGCCAAGTTCATCCGCGATTTCCGTAATGCGGGCTGCAATTTGCTGCGCTTCACCTTCCCGCAGCTCCCCAAGGACTTCGTGCCCGCCGCCGGGATCATCCCTTCCAAGAGGGATGTCATCGCCTATACGTCCGAGCTCAGGGACGTCATCGAGTCGGCCAGCACGCCCGACTGCCCGGTGCTCCTGGTCGACGCCGACAGCGAGCACGACATCTTCCGCAAGCCGCGCACGGTCCCCTGCTTCGCCTCGTTCATTTACCCCACGGTCGGCTTCGACGGCTGGCTCTACCACTGCTCGCAGTCCTCGGCGCCGAATTTCCGCGCCATGGCCCTGGGCAACCTGGCGACGCACGACTTCTGGGATCTCTACTACAACTACGACGCCGAGAACCTCCCCGAGCATCTCCGCGGCTGCGCCAAGAAGATGGCCGCCACCGGCTGCCGCTGCGACCGCAAGGAGCACATCGTGAACGCGGGGGTGTTGGCCAGCGGAGCCTTCGGGGAGCTGCTCGCCCCCCTGGAGACCGTATGATTGAGGCGGGGTCCCCCCCGAGGGTCGCGATCCTGGGCGCCAGGGGCATCGGGCAGGTCCACGCTCGTATCTTTCGGGAGCTCGGCGCCAGCGTGTGCGCCGTCCTGGGTACGAGCCAGGGGACGGCCGAGGCCGCGTGCGTCGAGCTCGAGGCGTCCATGGGGATCCACGCCACGCCGTTCTTCCAGCTGGATCGCCTGCTGGCCGAGCCTCTCGACGCGGTGAGCATCTGCACCCCGCCCAGGCTCCACTTCTCCCACCTGCGGGCGGTCCTCGACGCGGGGCTCCCGGCGTTCTGCGAGAAGCCGCTCTTCTGGGAGGAAGGGAGCTCGCCTTCGTCGGTGCAGGCCATGCTCGACGTGGTGGGGACTCACCCGCACCGCCGCGTCTTCGTCAACACGAGCAACGCGGCGTTCGTCGACTCGATCAGGGACCGCCTCCCCTTCCCCGCGGAGATCACCCGATTTCGTTTTCGTTTCTACACCCAGGGCCCCTACCGGGGCGCGAAAATCGCGGTCGACCTGATACCCCACGCGCTGTCGCTCCTCCTCGCGCTCCTGGGACCACGACCGCTGGTCGACTACACGGCCGACTGGAGCGAGACGAGCTACGGGGCTCGCTTCACCTACGGCGACTGCGCGGTCGAGCTCGAGTTCCAGGAGGGCGGCGCGCCCAACGAGCTCGCCTTCGCGGTCAACGGGCGCGAGTTCCGCCGGGTGCAGGAGGGCCGCGGCCAGACGTACCGGGTGCATCTCCTGGATGTCGAGGCGAACGAGAAGGTCCCTGTCCTGGACCCATTCTCCACCTATATCTCCCGCTTTCTGCGGGGCGTCCACGGCGAAACTTTGCTGTGGGAGAGCGAGTGGGACGACGCGGCGGCAAACCTCCGCCTCATGGCGCAGGCGCTCGGGGCCGAGCCACAAAACTCTATTCAGGGGTAGCGAATGTCGATGTTTGGCGGCATCTACGAGGGCCGATCCGCGCTCGTCACCGGACACACGGGGTTCAAGGGTTCGTGGCTCAGGCTCTGGCTGGAGCGCCTTGGGGCGGACGTGAGCGGCTATGCGCTCGCGCCCAACACACAGCCCAACCACCATGATCTCCTGGATCTGAAGTCGCCGTCGACCCTCGCGGACATCCGGGATCTTGAGCGGCTGAAGGAGCACGTCGCGAGGCACTCCCCGGAGGTCGTGTTCCACCTGGCCGCGCAGCCGTCCGTCCTCTACTCGTACGGACACGCGCTGGAGACCTTCAGCACCAACGTCATCGGAACGGCGAACATCCTGGAGGCGTGCCTCCGGGCCCCCAGGGTGCGTGCCGTCGTCATCATAACGACCGACAAGTGCTACGAGAACAAGGAGTGGCTCTGGGGCTACCGCGAGAACGACCCGCTTGGCGGGCACGACCCGTACAGCGCCTCGAAGGCGTGCGCGGAGATCGTCGCGGCGAGCTCCTCCAAGTCGTTCGGGGCGCGCGCCGATCGGGGGGCGCTGGGGCCGCTTCTGATCGCGACAGCCCGGGGCGGGAACGTCGTCGGCGGCGGCGACTGGACGACCGACCGTATCATCCCCGACGTGATGCGCGCCGCGGCCAAGGGGGAGCCCGTCCGCGTACGTAACCCACACAACACCCGCCCCTGGCAGCACGTGCTCGAGCTCCTGTCCGGATACCTCCTGCTAGGGCAGCGCCTGCTCGAGGGGCGGGCCGAGATCGCCGAGCCATGGAATTTCGGTCCCAACCCCGAGTCCAACCTCACGGTGTCGGCCCTCCTCGAGACGATGCAAGAGGTGTGGCCTGCCGTCCGACCCGAGATCGCCCCGCGGGCGGGCGATCCTCACGAGGCGAAATTGCTCATGCTGGACAGCACGAAAGCACGACGAATCCTTGGTTGGGAGCCCGTCTGGGGTATCCGCCAGACGCTGGAGAAGACGACCGATTGGTACCGAGCCCAATCGGAGACCGGTAAGATCGTCACCGCGCAGCAGATAGAGGACTACAGCGCGCAGGCTGCACTAAAGTCAGCGGTCTGGGCCCGATGAGCCCGTCGACCTTGAAGTGCCGCTTCTGCAGGGCTGCGGTCTCCCTCCCCTTCATCGATCTGGTCAACGCCCCGCCGTCCAACTCCTTCCTGACGGCGGCGCGGCTGAGCGAGCCTGAGCCCTATTTTCCGCTCAAGGTCTTTGTGTGCGAAGAGTGCTGGCTGGTCCAGGTCGACGAGTTCAAGAAATTCGACGAGATCTTCAGCGCCGACTACGCCTACTTCTCGTCCTTCTCTCGCTCCTGGCTGAAGCACTGCGAGTCCTACGTCGACCGGATGCGAGCCCGGCTCGGGTTGAGCCCGAGCTCATTTGTGATCGAGGTCGCCTCCAACGACGGGTACCTTCTGCAGTTCTTCGTCAAGGCCGGCGTCCCGTGCCTGGGCATCGAGCCCACGGCCAGCACCGCGGCGGCCGCCCGCGCCAGGGGCGTGGAGACCAGGGAGGTGTTCTGGGGTCGAGCGTCCGCGGAGCGCCTCGTCCAGGAGCGAGGTCGGTGCGACCTGGCGCTGGGGAACAACGTGCTGGCGCACGTCCCGGACATCAACGACTTCGTGGCTGGCTTCGCGATCGCCCTCGCCCCGACGGGCACCCTCACCTTCGAGTTCCCTCACCTCCTGAACCTGATCCGTCTAAATCAGTTCGACACCGTGTACCACGAGCACTTCAGCTACCTGTCGCTGGGCGCGGCGCGCGGAGTCCTCGCGGCCCACGGGTTGACGGTCTACGACGTCGACGAGCTCCCCACCCATGGGGGCTCTCTCAGGCTCTATGCCAGGCACGAGGCCAACACGGCTCTCCCGGTGAGGGCCTCGGTCGCCCTCCTGGAAGAGCGGGAGGTGGCGGCGGGCCTCAGGGATCCCTCGGCGTACGCCGACGTGCAGCGCTCGGCCGACGACATCCGCGCCGCGGTGCTGGAGTTCCTCTACGAGCAGCGCCGGGCGGGCCGGAGGGTGGCCGCCTACGGCGCCGCCGCCAAGGGAAATACGCTGCTCAACTACTGCGGGATCAAGGGGAACGAGCTCATCCGGTACGTGGTGGACGCCTCACCCCACAAGCAGGGCCTCTTCTTGCCGGGGAGCCATATTCCGGTGGTCGCCGAGGAGCGCCTTCGCGCCGACAAGCCCGATTTCGTGATCATCCTCCCCTGGAACATCCGCGAAGAGATCGAGGCTCAACTGTCCTATGTCCGCGAGTGGGGCGGCCGCTTCGTCACCTTCGTCCCCGCGCTCGCGGTGAGCTGAGCGCCTGCTCTCAAGTCTTCTTTTCCTCGGGCACGTAGTTCATATTTCCTTTGTACCCTCGCAGGCGGTTCAGCACCCGGTTCATGTGCCCGAGGGCGGGCTTTGGCGCGAAGGTGAGCAGCAGGTTGGCGAGCACCCTGGGACTGGCCAGGATCGACGGCTTGTGGCGCACGCCCTTGAGGAGCATCTCCCGTCCCCACTTGCCATCCTCCATGACGCGGATCGCCTGCCAGCCCGCGGCCTTGTAGATCCAGGTCCGCATATCCTCCAGGGTCTGGCGCTCGTGCTCGGGAAAGTCCGGATCGCGCTCCAGCTTCTCCATCGCGATGAAGGCCAGCTCGGTGTTCCTGCGGACCGCGCGGCCGATGTTCGAGGGAGTGTCCCTCATGACCGCCGTGATCTCGGGGTCGAAGTGAAAGTGGTATTTCAGCGCCATCCGGATGAAGATGCCCTCCCCCTCCACGAAGATATCCTCCAGGAAAGGGTACTTCTCGAAGCACTCCCTCCGCACCAGCGGGGTGATGGGGTGCATGACCACGGACTGGGTGAGCAGATCATGGAAGATGTTCCCCGACACGGTGGGGGACGGATCTTTCCATTTCTCGTCGGTCCGGACGTCGTGGCGCATGCCTGGTGAGTAGACGATCCCCACCCGGGGAGGGAGCTTCTCGAAGATGGCCACCTGCGAGGCGAGCTTGTGAGGGAGGTAGTAGTCGTCCGAGTAGAGGATGGAGATATACTCCCCGGTGGACGCCCGGATCCCGGCGTTCAGCCGCTTCCCGACGGCCTGGTTATCGGGAAACATCAGGAGCTTGACGCGCGGATCGTCCGCGTGACGCTTCATGATCTCCTGCGACGCGTCGCTCGAGCCGTTATCCACGATGACCAGCTCCACGTCGGGGTGGGTCTGCTGGAACACCGACTCGATGGCGTGGGGCAGGTACTGGGCCTGGTTGTACGAGCAGAGGACGACGGAGACGCGGCTCATGCCCCCCGTCTAGCACGTCCGGAGCCGGTCTACCCAGCCCCCGAGGCCGCTCCGCGATGGGCGCTGCTGGATCGGGCGAACGGGGCTAGGATGTCCTTCTCACGCCCCATCATCGGGTACCACGGCATCCCCTGCCCCAGATCCTTCGAGACAGGACCATGAACACGGCGAAGAAGATCTACGAGAGCGACGACCAAGGCATCGTGCACGTCGACGTGCACGTCGACCGGCCGGGGCAACGGGTGGAGGTGCTGGTCGTCTGGGAGGACGTGGGCGGGCCCTTCCAGCGCGAGCAGAGCCTGCCCGATGACATCGACGACGGCCCCAGCATGGCCGACCTGGTCGGCTTGCTCCAGGATGTCGATCTCGAGCGCCCAGCACAAGGCGAGTACGAGAGGCGAGACCCGCTCGAATGAGATACTTGCTAGACACCAACACCTACAGCTCCCGAAGCCCCCTAACCCCGGCCCTTTCCCCCGAGGACGGGGGGCAAGGGTGCACGTTCGGCGCGACCGCTCTCTTCACTCCGCGGAGGGAAGAAGACAAGAGCGACGAGCCCGAAATAAAGGAATCCACAATGGACGGACGCGGGCCTCCCTTGCCCCCGTGATAACGGGGGAAAGGGCCGGGGTTAGGGGGCTTTCTGGTGGACGCGCCGCTCCCTTGCCCCCGTGAGAACGGGGGAAAGGGCCGGGGTCAGGGGGCTTCTCGACGAGCCGCGCCGTTCCCAACGGTCGCCCATCAATCCTTCAATTCCCTTGCGACGGGGGACTAGTGCCCCCATCAGGTTGAACCCCCTCACCCGTCTTCAGCCAGCGGGCGTGCGCTTCCACATCCACGGGAGCCTCCTCCTCGCCCTCGGCGATCACCTTCCTGCCCCGCTGGCGCCCGTCCGCCCGCACTGAGCCTCCAGCTGGTCCAGCCTTGAGGGCCTCGAGCTCCTTGGCCTGTGCCTGATAGGCCGCAGCGGTGGCGGACACGAAGCTGTAGAGGTTCACTCGCTGGTTCTCCCGGTCTACGAACGACGCCCCTGGCACGTCCTCGATGACGATGCCCACTGTGGGGGTGACTCCGTCGGCCTGGGACTTGTAGCGGTAACGAACCAGGGGAAGATCCCGTATCTCTCGGGCCGCCTCGGATACTTCCAGAGGAGTGAGATACTGGATGTCCTTTTTGGAGGAAGCGGTCGAGCTGGGGCACCCTGGGCTGTAGAGCGGAGGGAGGCACTTCAGGTAGGTCGTGGGTGAGTAGCAACCCCTCTCGACCTTCTCCGGCACGTAGACGCACTCCTGGCCCAGCGTGTTGCACGGCTGCCCCAGGCGAATTCCCTGCTCGTCGCACGAGCTACCTGGCTCAACTGGCGCAGTACGGGAAGGGCCGGCCTCGCACGGCTCGAGGATGGGGCGGCACATATAATCCAGGATATACCGGAGCCCCCGGCCTCCACTATCGGCGCCCGTCCAGAGCGGTTGGGCGTCTGCGGGGCCGGACGGTGTCCCCGCCTCGGACGGTGTCTCCGCCTCGGACGGAACAGAGGGGCCAGGCGAGCAGCCGACGCAGAGGCTGGCGCTGGCGACGAGCGCGCCGCATGTCGCGATGGATTATGCCTTGCGCGGGTTCACTGCGTGTCCTTCGACTTTCGAGCATGGCCCTCATCGCCCTCGAGCGCAACCCGGCCCGCCTCGTCTCTGCCGAAGTTGCAGCTCTCGAGCCGCGTGCCACACTACCCGGCTGGGCGGGTCTCCATGATCCACGGCCGGACCAGCGGGGGAACTTATGCCATGATGACGCGACATCCAGCGCGCTCGAGCCGACACGGCACGGCCTCGCATATCGGGATTTTCGTCGTGGGGCTCGCCCCCCCTTCAGCCTGTCATGGCCTGCGGCTCGGGCGCGGAGAATGCCGGAGATGGCGGCGCCCCGGAGGGAGGCACGCCCAGCATGCCCAGCACCCCCTTGTCCGCTTGCCAGGACCTGTACGTCGCATACTGCCAGAAGCTGTCGACATGCGATCCGCTGGATCTGTATACTCGGTACGCCGACGTTCAGGAGTGCATCGCGCGTGAGAGCCTGAACTGTGACGCGCTGAGCTTACCCGGAATCGGGTGGACCATCGAAGGGCTGCAGCGATGCGCGGCGGAGGTCCGGAGCGCGGCCGGATGCTTCGAGGTGCTCACCTGTGATCGCGGTCGGGGGACGTTGCCGGAAGGGACACGCCGCTCCTGTGCCTCTCGGACGTCTGCGACCTTCCGCTTCTCCAGCCACGCGGGGCGATCTGTGGCGCGGGGTACCTGCTCTGCAAGATGGGGATATGCAAATATGCGCGCCTCGCGTCGGGCACGGGTACGTGCGTCGCGCGTGTGAACGACGGGACTCGGTGCAGCGGGTCGGACGAATGCCGCCCTCCGGCGAGCTGCCTCGGCGGCATTTGCCGTCTCCACGGGACGGTCCAGTGCAACTGAGCGCATGAATTTCCGCGACCGCCAAAGTCACGATCGAGCCTGCCAAGGAGCCGACCGACCGTGTCAAAGACACGATCGAGCGCGTCAAAGGCCCGCAGAGCGAGGCGGAGCTTCAGCGAGGGAGCGCCGGAGGCACGGGAGGAGCGTCCTCCTTCTGGATGCAGGACGCCAGGTCGAAGAAGAAGAAGGCAAAGAGCCCCTCGGCCGGCTTCAAGGGAGAGCCGCAGCTGCTCGGATAGCTGGCATTCACCGCGTCGGTGCCCTGCTGGTTGACGTGAGCGTCGATGTGGACGCCCTTGCCGCACTGCTTCTCCGGCGGCTGTCCGGCAGGGAAGTTGGCCGTGAAGACGCGGGGGTTGTTGGGGGTCCCGGCAGGGTTGCCCGCAGGGCCGGATCTCGACCAGGTCTGCCCCTTGGCCGGGTCTATGGACGAGACGTTGTTGAACACCACGTCGCACTGGACCTTGCCGTTGGTCCCGGGAAACGAGACATTCATCCAGTCGGAGAGGGCCTGGCCCTTGGGGAAGCTGGTGTCCAGCGTGAAGGGATTGCCGCCCGTCGGCGCCCCTCCAGGGATCGTCCCTATGGTCTTGGCGACCGCGTCCGGGCTGAACTTGTACCAGGTATACATGAAGTCGGTCGTGAAGATACGGCCACCAGCTCCCAGGTACTGCGTCATGGCCTGGTACGAGGCGGCGTCCTTGGTGGCCGGCGACTCGCTGCACTCGCACGAGAGCACCATGAGATCGTAAGCCTTCATGGCGTTGAAGTTGGACCAGAAGGGTCTCGAGGGCTGGGCGCCGCTGGGGCCTCCGCCTCCTCCGCCGAGGTAGGTGTGGACCGCCTTGGCGTCGCCGTCGGCCGCGGTGCCGAACTCGCTGGGATCGATCCCCACCTTGGGGAGCATACACCCCAGCTTGTCGCACCCGCCCGAGGTGAGCGCGATATGAGGCATGTTCCCCTCGGACTGCTTCTTGGGGAGGCGGGTGAGCTCGGGATCGGTGATCCGGGTCTCCTGGCAGGCCTTCACCTCGGGGATGACCACCTGCCTCCGCCATTTGCCCAGCTGGATGACCAGGGGGATATTGGAGCCCACCGGCACGTTCCTGAGGGTGAACTTCCCGTCGGCCCCGCTCAGCGCCGTGACGACCGGCTCCCCCGAGGCGACCGCGCCGCACTGGTCGCAGGTCACGCCCTTGGGGATGGGGGCGACCACCCCGTTGGGCACGTAGACGATGGCGTTGTAGAGGGGCAGCCTCCCGTTGGGAGCGAACACCGTCCCGGTCACCGTGGTGTCGCCCGAGCCGCACTTCTGCTGCTGGCACTGGAGGTTCCTGCACGGAGGGGGAGCGTCGGCGCCCCCCGAGTCAAACTGGAAGCCCCCCCCTTCGCCGCCCTTGCCGGGCCCCCCTTCGACCCCGTCCACCGAGTCGAAGTCCGAGCGGGGCGTCGCCCCGCACGCCACGATGCTCGCGCCCAGCGTCGCGGCCAGGGCCGCCGCGCAGAATACGACCCCGCCCAGGGTCCCGGAATGTGCCATGACCACCTGCCTTGGCTCCGAAGGTAGCAGGCTTCCCGGACCCTGGGCGAGCCACGCGCGCGGTCGTCCCTACTTGACGTAGAGCTGGGTCGCCGCGATGCCGGCTCCCCTGACGGCCGTGACGATGTACTTGGCCTGGACGGCAAAGGGCATCATGGCGAGCTTGATACAGTTTCCCCTGCCGCCCAGGGAGGCCTGGGGGCCCGTGGCCGAATCCCTGCCCAGCTGAGGGCTCTGGCCAGGGATGGGCGTCACCGCGACCATGGTGATGTCGACCTCCTGGATACCCACGCCGACCGAGAGCACCGTATAGCACTTTCCCGGCTGGATCGTAAAAGCCTGCTCCAGGCTCTGCCCCTCCTGGAAATGTCCCGCGACGATGTTTCCCTCCCTCTGCATGCCGGCGGCCTCGCTATTTCCAAAGGCCATGAGCGGCACGGTGGCCGCGGCAGCGAGGTTGGGATCGATGGGCTGGGCGCTCCCTCCGGAGCCCCCTCCGCCCGACGGCGCACCGAGCGGGGGAAACCCCGGGATGGGGAAGGGCATCCCCGGAACGCCCCCGGGCTGCTGGGGAGCGGGCGCCGGAGAACCCGGTGCGGCAGGAGGCGGATAACCAGGACTCGAGGGCGGCGGATAACCAGGACTGGATGGGGGAGGATATCCTGGATTGGATGGGGGAGGATATCCTGGATTGGATGGAGGCGGGTAGCCTGGATTGGATGGAGGCGGGTAGCCTGGGCTACCAGGGGGCGGGTAGCCTGGACCGCCATTGGCATAGTTGGGCGGAGGTGGTTGATTGTTCGCAGGAGGGCAGCCGAGCCCCGAGAGACAGAGGACGGCGAGAGCAGAAAGGGACACCAAACGGCCGGGCTGGATCACATCGAGCTCCTGGGATTGTGTACGCTCGCGGGTGAGCGAGCCACGAGTCTAGCCCTCCTCGGCCGTCGAACACAGCCGCGGTTTCCTGCGGCTGGGGGCGCGGGCCATCCGCCGTCCGCCGTCCGCCCTCCCGCTGCATTCGGCTATCCTGCGGCCGCGCCGGCCAGAGCTTGCCGGAGCGCGGCCTCGTCGACCGGCAGCACTCGACCCTTGCGCTCCCCGCCCTTGCCCAGATCGAGCTGGGCGAGCACCAGCTCTCGATCCCGGGCGTGGAGCGCTTCGGGCAGCTCCAGGATCGGGCCCCCTACCCTGACCAGGAGCAGCGCGCAGGCCCGGGCGCCGTGCACGCTCGCCGCGCTGGTCCAGCGCTTGGAGGCCGAGGCGACGGCGGCCACGACAGCCTCCTCGCCGAAGGCGCGGGGGAGCAGCCTGGCCTCGACGTGCACCGCCGCCTTCGAGGAGCCCGCGAATGCGTCCGGGCGAGCGCCGAGGAGCGAGGGATCGGCCACGGCGTCCAGGCCCGCCTCGAAGAGGTGGAGCGAGAGCTCGCGGACCAGCTCCTTCTCGAGCCTGCGAGCCGAGGTGGCCAGGGCGCGGAGCCGGTCGGAGTGGAAGCGCTCGGCCCGGACGACGAAGCGATGGACCAGGGTGATCCTGGATCTCGCGAGGCCCAGAGACAGGAGAAGCTCCTCCTGGAGCAGGGTGGCGTCCCTTCGCGCCTGATCGATGATCTCGCTGCCAGGAGCCCGGGTGAGCAGGCGCTTCTGGGTGGGCTCGTGGAGGAGCTCCGCCAGCTCCCTGGGCGGATGGACGAGGGCGGCCTCTCGCTCGTCGGTCTTGCTCGCCTGGAGAGGAGAAGGGTTGAGGCAGTGAACGGCGAACCGGAGCCGGGCCAGCGCTGGACCGGGGAGCGTGGAGCCCTCGATGCGGTAGGCCCGGAAGGCGTGCTCGTGGCGCTCCTTGAGCGAGGTGAGGCGCAGCTCGAGGTTGCCGAGGCGCCCCCGCTCGGCGTCGGTCTGCGCCCGGCCAAACGCCAGCGAGACCCAGTATTTGAGCTTGGAGATCCTGTGCCGGACCGCGGCCCTGTCCCAGCGAGGCTCCTCGTCCGGCGGGAAATCGAGGTACGAGGCAGGCACCAGGCTGAAGCGGTAGGCAGAGAGCCCCTCCGGCTCGAAGCCCTCCTCGCCGGAGCGCGCCAGGAGCAGCGGGCTCTCGGCGTCCCAGAGGGCGCGGACCTCGTCCATCAGGCGGCGCTCGTGGACAGAGTAACGCCCGACGGCCTCGGCCGACTCCCGCTCCATCTCCTTCAGGATGGCCGCCAGCGTCGGCTCCTCCTCGAGCAGGCGAAGCAGCCGCGAGACCGACATGAGGAAGCGGTCCCCGTCGCGCGAAGAGAGGAAAGAGAACTGCCGCTCGACCAGGGCGACGAGCGCAGGGGACGAAGGGAAGCTACGAGGACGGCCCACCGCTGCCCGTCCGCTCAGCCCGCGGCCTTCTTGAAGGACTCGTAGAAGCGCGTGATCAGCTCGGCGTTGGGGTGCATCGCGTTCCTTTCTTATCCGACGCGGGGGTCGCTCACAAGGAGACCCGACCCACGACGAAAGGCCGTCATAGCGCCGAGGATGAAGAGCGGCACCGCCAGGAGCTGGTAATAGGTGAGCCCGAGCAAGATCTCCGGGTTCTCCCGGAGAAACTCCAGCCCGAACCGGAGCGCCGCATAGGCGGCCACATAGATCGAGAAGCGCCGGGTATCGCACAGGCCACGGTGGGAGGCCACAAGGAGGATCAGCGCGGCGATCCCATGAAAATAGGCCTCGATCAGGGGCACCGGCACACGGAGGATCCCTGCCGGATCCTGCATCGCAAGGCGAGCCAGGGCGCTCCCTGGCTCCACGGGCCTCCCGGCGCAGCAGCCTCCGAAGAGGCAGCCCACCCGCCCGAAGGCCAGGCTCACCGCCACGGGCAGGGCGAACCTGTCGCCCGTGCGGCGGCGAACTCCCAGGCGGAGCTTGGCGATCTCGACGGAGAGAAAGCCCCCGAGCAGCCCCCCCAGCAGGGTGCGCCCGAAGAGGACCAGGCCATGGGCGTCCGCGCCGTGAGCAGGCGCGGCCCACCCCAGGAGATCCGCGGGGAGCTCGAACAGGTAGGCGCCGGCCACCGCTCCCAGCAGGGCCGCCACCCCGATCTTGCGGCGGAGGTCGGGGGACAAACCCGAGGTGTCCCTCGAGAAGCGGGCCGCGACCAAACCCACCACGATGCCCAGCCCGACCCAGAGCCTGTACATCTCAGCGGACCTGCGCCCGTAACGGGGCCAGCACCCGCTCCTCGAGATCGTCGCGATAGAGGACGTTGTAGGTATCGAAGGGGATGACCCTCTTCCCGTCAGGGTGTGCAATATGCACGCAGCTCTTCCGGACACTCCTGAGATCCATGGTGTGGCGATCCAGGAACTGCATCACGATGACGCGAAAGACCTGGTCGTAGCCGATGGAGGTCGCCCCGTCGAAGGAGGGCAGGCAGCAGAGGAGCTGCTTCAGCGAGGCCGCGGCGGACTGGGGGCCATGGGCCGTGCTCAGCAGGCGGAAGAGCTCCTCGCGCAGCCGGGGATCGCCCTCGTAGACGATGGTATTACGCCCGGCGTTCACCAGGAGATCGCGGTCGACGAAGCGGGTCAACGGCAGGAGCGTGGCCCCTGCCCCGGCGGCCCTGGTCTTGAGGGCGTAGGCCATCGCCAGGCAGTCGGGGTGGCAGGGCACGGGCAGGAGATCCTCCTCCGCCAGCACCGGGAACTGCTCCAGGATCGTGCGCCGCACCTCGGTGAGGGTCAGCCGGTGGGCCGCGGCGTCGAAGCCCTCGTTCCGCCCTGCGTCCTGGACAGGCTGGAAGGTCACACCCCGCACGGCGGGCTGATCCTTGGCATAGGAGAGCACGTCGCCCAAGAGGTGATCGTTTAGCCCCCGGCGCACGGTCACCACCAGGGTGGTCGAGAGGCCCACCGCGTTCAGGCGCTCCATCGCCCCCAGGCGCACCTCTCGAAGATCCTTGGCCCGGAGCGTGCGCAGGGTCCGCTCGTCCAGGGCGTCCCACTGGAGGTAGACCTCGAAGCCCGGCATGTACGAGGCCAGGCGCTCGGCAAAGCCAGGCTCCCGGGCGATGCGTATCCCGTTGGTGTTCAGCATCAGGTGCCGGACAGGACGCTCCCTGCACGCGTCGAGGATGGCGAAGAGCTCCGGGTGCAGGGTGGGCTCACCCCCGGACACCTGGACGACGTCGGGCTCCACCTCGTTGGCCACGATGCGGTCGAGCATCCCCAGCACCGTGTCCAGGCTCCGGTGGGTGGTACGCTCGGGGCCGCTCTGCGCGTAGCACGTGGGGCAGCGCAGGTTGCACGAGTCGGTGATCTCGAGGAGCGTGAGGCAGCCGTGCTGCTCGTGCTCGGGGCAGACGCCGCAGTCGTAGGGGCAGCCGTAACGGAGCGGGGTGTTGTAGCGAGCGACCTGCTCGGCGGGCTTGAGGAAGCGCTCCCTCGCCATCCGGAAATACGAGGCGTCGTCGGCCAGGAGCACCCGCTCCGCGCCGTGCTCGGGGCAGCGCTTCAGGAGGTAGGCCTTGCCGTCCTCCAGGATCTCCTTGGCGTCGACCAGCCGCAGGCAGGTGGCGCAGAGGGCGCGGGTCGCGCCATAGAACAGGTAGGGGCGCGAGCGAGGGATCACCGCGGGCAGTGTCGACGAGCGAGAGAGGGCTGTCAAAGAGGCACTCGCCACGAGACACCGCCCCTGGTTTCGGGGTAGGGTCGCCGCGTGGGCAAGAACGACGGTATCGTGCTGGCGGTGCTCATGCTCACGCCCGCCTTCCTGGCGCTCCTGGCGGCCATCGGGGCGATCGTGCTCGCCGTCAAGGCCAGGGCCGTGAGCCAGGGCAACCGCTGGCTGGTCTGGGTGGGTGTCGTCCTCCTCGGGCTCTTCTCCTTCGCCGTCGCGGCCTGCTACGGGACGATGTTCATGCCGCGCCTCAGGCCACGCCCCCCTCCGCTCCCTCCGGCCACCTAGCTCCTCCCGCCAGGGTCCCTCTGCTAAGCTCGGTACCACGATGGAAACCAGCACCTCGGGCAAGAAGAAGTGGCTGCTACTGGGCGCTATGGGGCTATGCCTGGGAGGCCTCATGGTCCCGGTCAAGCCCGACACCGCGAGTCCCCCCCGCCCCCCTGCCCCCACCATGGATCTATCCAAGTTCTCCGCCGACAAGCCGGCCAAGCCCCTGCGCCTGCTCTTCATTCACCACTCGGTGGGAGGCCATCTCCTGGCCGAGAAGGGCCCGGAAAAGGAGCGCGCCAACTGCATCCTGGACACCCACGAGAACGGCGGGGGCCTGAGGAAGAAGCTCCAGGCCCAGGGCTACGAGATCCACGAGGCGTCCTACGGCAGCGAGGTGGGCGACAAGACCGATCTGTTCGACTGGAAACCCAAGTTCCAATCCAAGATGGATCGGATCCTCGCCGTCGACGAAAACGATAAAGCGCTGGGGGCCGGCAAGAAGAACGACGTCGTGATGTTCAAGTCCTGTTACCCGAACAGCCGCTTCGTCGGCGAGGGGCAGGCGCCGGGCAACCCCGCCGGGCCCGAGCTCACGGTGTGGAACGCCAGGGCCGCGTTCTCGTCCCTTCTCGAGGACTTCAAGAAGCACCCCGAGACGCTCTACGTGTACCTCACCGCGCCTCCGGACGCGCCCCCTGGCCCCGAGCGCGCGTTCAAGGTGCTCATGAAGAAGCTGCTGGGGAAGGGCGGCGCCGGAGCGGCGGCGCTGGAGCAGGGGCGGCTGGCCCGCATGTTCAACGCGTGGATCGTCTCGCCGGAGGGCTGGCTCAAGGACTACCCCCTCAAGAACGTGGTCGTGTACGACTTCTACGATGCCCTGACCGACAACGGAAGATCCGATATGCTCCGCTACCCCACCGGCGACGGCACGGACAGCCACCCCTCGAGCGAGGGCAACACCAGGGCCGGCGAGCCCATCCCTGCCCTCGTGAACCGCGCGGTCAGGCGCGCCGGCCTGAGCGACTAGGAGAGGAGCCATGGCATATTCGGCGATCGCGCTCGATCTGGGCGCCCACGAGGAGATCCTGAAATCTCTCTGGTGCGAGAACCTCTCGGACCCCGGCATCTCCCAGGCCAAGGAGCGGCGGGTAAAGTGGCTCTACGGCGAGAACCCCGCCGGGCCCTCGCGCACCTTCTTAGTGGACGACGTGAGCCGCGACGGGCTGGTGGGCTGCGCCTCGGCCTATCCTCGAGAGGTGGTGGCGAGGGGCAAGCACCTGCGGGCCGGGGTCCTCTCGGACTTCGCGGTCAAGCGCAGCCACCGGGCTGCAGGGGCGGCCGTCACGGTCCAGCGGGCGATCGCCAGCGCCTCCAGGGGCGCGGGCACCGCCTTGCTCTACGGATACCCGAACAAGGCGTCGATGCCCATCTTCAAGCGCCTGGGCTACAAGGTCGTGGGCGAGGCGAGCGACCACATCAAGCCGCTCCGCGCCGGGGCCTACCTGGACCGGCTCATCAAGCCCAGGCTCGAGAAGCACGCCGGGAACCTGGCGCCCTGGCTCTCGGAGCACGCGCTGCCCGGTGTGGTCCGGGTGGGGGGCATCCTCGCGGACATCGGGGTGGGGCTGGCCGAGCGCGCCGCTCGCTACGGGCTGGGCTTCGATCTGGTCTTCGAGGACACGTCCAGGGCCGATGGCCGCTTCGACGCGCTCTGGGAGCGGGCCCAGGGCAGGACGGCCATCGAGCACCCCCGCGACTCGGCCTACCTCAACTGGCGCTACTCCGACTTCACCACGACGCGCTACCGCTTCTTCGCGGCCTCCTCGCGGAGGACGGGCCGCCTGGTGGGCTATGTCGTCTACTCCGCGCCCAGGGACAGCTCGGACGGCTGGGTGAACGCGGCCGACCTCTTCGTCGAGGACAAGAGCGTGCACCTCGATCCTCTGCTGGCGGCCTTCGCGAGCGCGATGAGGGGCGAGGGCCACAAGGCCGTCTGCATCGCCCACGTGGGCAACCCGGAGCTGCCGGCCAGGCTGGCGAGGCACGGCTTCGTCCCCAGGAAGAACGGCCGCTTCCTCATGGTGCAGGTGCTGGAAGGGGCCCCCGCAGACCTCGACGAGATAGCCTATCTGGAGACGTCCTGGTCGATGCTCGACGGCGAGCTGGATATCTAAAGAGGCTATCCCTCCTCCCTCGTAAGGGACTTCCCGGGGTCGTCCCCCGTCGGGGACTTTCAAGGATCGTCGCCTCCTCCCTGTAAATCGAACCACGTCCCCCTCCGCGAAGGGCTCAAGCTTCGCCAGGACAGGCTCCAAATCATGTCGATCGCACCGTTCACGAAAGATCCTGTCCCCGTCGCCTTCGTGGTGAACAACTTCGATGTCGGGGGGCTCGAGAAGGTCGTCCTCAGCCTGGTGCGCCGCCTGGACCCGGCGGCCTTCTCGCCCCACGTGGTCTGCGTGGACGGCCGGGGCAAGCTCTTCGCCGATCTGCCGCTCCCTCCCGAGCGGGTGCTGGTCCTCGACAAATCGGGCGCGCGCAGGGTGGGCCCTGTCTCCTTCGACCCTGCCATGCTGTCCACGATGGCGCGCTTCTTCTTCGAGAAGAACATCCGTGTGGTCCACGCCCATAACCTGGCGCCCCTGATCTTCGGCGGCATCGCGGCGCGCATGGTGCTGCCCAGGCCCAGGGTGGTCTACTCGGAGCACAACCAGATCTACAGCGCGAGCGAGGCCCATGTCCGTCGCTTTCGCTACTACGCCAGGCTGGCCGATCGCATCGTGGCCGTCTCGCGCGATCTTCAGCGCACCCTGGCCTCGCGGGTCGGCCTCACGGACAACGTGCAGGTGATCCACAACGGCATCGACGGCAAGCGCTTCGTCAGGGACGAGGCCGCCATCGCCAGGATTCGGGCCGAGCTGGGCGTGGCGGACGACGACTTCCTCGCCGGGACCGCGGTGGTCCTCTCCAGGCAGAAGGGCATCATCCACCTGCTCCGAGCCGCCAAGCAGGTCCTGGCCAGGGACCCCAAGGTGCGCTTCGCCATCGCGGGCGACGGCCCCTTGCGGGCCGAGCTGGAGGCCATGGCCTCCAAGATGTCGCTCGGGGAGCGGGTGCGCTTCCTGGGCTACCGCTCCGACGTGCCTCAGCTCGTTTCGGCCCTGGACGTCTACACGCTCTCGTCCCTGTGGGAGGGCCTCCCCCTCGCCCTCCTCGAGGGCCTGGCCATCGGCGTTCCTCTGGTCGCCACGACCGTGGGGGGCAACCCCGAGGTCATCGTCGAGGGCGAGAACGGCTACCTGGTACCTCCCAAGGACGAGGCGGCGCTGGCCTCGGCCATCCTCAGGGTGAAGGCCGGCGGGCGCGAGTTCGCGGCCAGGGTCAGGGAGAAGAGCCGCGCCAGGTTCCTCGCGGGCTTCAGCGAGGAGGCGATGACCGGAGCCCACGAGGCGCTCTACCGGGAGCTCTCAGGGTGAGGGTCCTCCGGGAGCTCTCGGGGTGAGGGTCCTCCGGGATCCTCACCCCCCCCGGCGATCTCACGTCCTGTCCCTGGGCGAGCTCCAGAAGGAGAGGGCCCAGGGGCGAGGGCTCCGGGGTCCTCGATCACTCCGCCGAGGCCGCGAGCACGTCGGGATCCTCGAGCTTGGACAGGACAAGCTCGTAGGATTTGTTGAGCGTGGAGACCTGCTGGAGCTCGGAGTCCTCGATCTTCACCCGGTACTGCCGCTCGATCGCGGCCACGATCTCCACGCCCATCATGGAGTCGATGCCGAGATCCTTGAAGTGCGCGGCGTCCGGTATCTCGTCCACTTCGGCGATCTCGCTGATGAGCGCTCGAAGCTCCTCTTTCAGTTTTGTCGACATCGTATTTGCCTCCTGAGGTAGCAAATGGGCCCCCCTCGGGGGCTCTCGAGGATCTTCACGCGGGCACGGGGATTCGCTTCTCGACAGCCTCGAGGAGGTCGCGCACCGTCTGGAGCCCCGCCAGGGACTCGTCGGGAATCTGGATCTTGAGCTGACGCTCCATGGCCCCCACGATCTCGAGCATTCCCAGCGAGTCGATCCCCAGCTCGCTGATGACCGTGGCCTCCGTGATGTTCTTGAAGTCCTTCTCGACGATATGGGTGGCCGTCGTCTCGAAAAGCTTGAGGAGGTCTGCGCGGTGAAGTGCCATCTGTCGGGGTCCTTTTCGAAGCCGGTGGTCAGGGTGGAGGGGGAAGGAGTTTTCGGGGAAGCCTCAGATGCTCGCCGCAGGCTTTTCGTCGACAAGCACGCGCTGTGCCTGGGCGAGCGCGCCATCGAGGAACATCTGCCGGGTCCTCCGACGCTGGGGCTTGCCGCTCGAGGTGCGCGGGAGGGTACCTTGAGGGACGATCTCGACCTTGTACACGCTCAGCGCGAAATTCGCGAGGACAGCCTGAGCGATGGCCTCCCCCAGGCCCTTGGCCTCGCTCTGGAAGGCCTCGGCGCAGACGACCAGCTCCTCGTCGCCGCGCTCTCCCTCGGAGGCGGGGACCTCCACGCTGAAGGCCACGACGTTGCCCCTGCGCACCCCGGGGAGCTCGCTCACGATCCACTCGATGTCGCTCGGGTAGAAGTTGCGCCCCCGGATGATGATGACGTCCTTGAGGCGACCGCAGATGTAGACCTCGCCGTCCACCAGGTAGCCCAGATCCCCGCTGTGGAGCCAGCCGTCCCTGAACGACGCCCTGGTGAGCTCGGGCTCCTGAAAGTAGCCGGGGGATATGCTGGGCCCGCGGGTGACGATCTCTCCGACCTGGCGATCGGGGAGGCGCCTGCCCTCGGGATCGACGATCGCGATCTCGTGGTCGGGAAAGGCGCTGCCACAGTTGACCAGCTCGTGGGCGTCGTGGGCGTCGGAGGGCGAGGCCTGGCCTCCCTCCCTGGCCCTCCGATCGATGCGGTCGGTGCGGACCCCCGTGTCCCGGGGGACGAAGGTGATGGCCAGGGTGGCCTCGGCCATCCCGTAGGAGGGGATGAAGCTCCTCGGATCGAACCTGGCCGGGGCGAGCTTCTGCGCAAAGTCCCTGAGGGTGCGGGGCTGGATGGGCTCCGCGCCGCAGCCCGTCCTGCGCATGCACGAGAGATCCCAGCCCTCCACGTCCCGGTCCTTGAGCCTCTTGGCGACCAGCTGGTAGGCGAAGTTGGGGGCGTAGGTGATCGTGCCCCGGTGCTTGTGGATGGTGTCCAGCCAGAGCCTGGGGTTTCGCACGAAGCTGGCGGTGGGCAGGAAGACCACGGGGATGTTGGTGAAGAGCGGGCCGATCACGAAGCCTATGAGCCCCATGTCGTGGAAGAGCGGGAGCCAGCTCACGCCCTTGTCGAAGGAGGAGTCCTTGGCCAGGCCGTGGATCATGAAGCTCTGGGAGTTCCACGCCAGGTTGCGGTGGGTGACGACGACGCCCTTGGGTTTGTGCGTGCTGCCCGAGGTGAACTGGAGAAAGCAGAGGTCGTCGCCGCGGACCCCGGCGTCCACCTCGCCGCTCACCGGCGGCGCCAGCTCGTCCACCGTGAGCAGCCGCGAAAGGGTCCCCACCCGGGGGACCACGGGCTCCACGTAGGGCCGGGTGGAGGTCGTGGTGAGGAGCATGCGCGCCCCCGACGCCCTGGCGATGTGAGCGACCGTGTCGTGGTAGCCCTCCACGTTCTTGAACGAGAGCTGAGGGAAGATGGGCACCGGCACCACCCCCGCGAAGATGGCCCCCAGGAACGAGAGGACGAACTCGTCGCCGTCGGGGATGACCATGGCCAGGCGGTCGCCCTTGCAGAGCCCCAGGCTGGCGAGGTGGACCGAGCGGCGCCTGGCCTCCTCCCTGATCTCCACGAACGAGCAGTGACGCTCGCTGCCATCAGGCCTGACGAAGGTGAAGCCGAGCTGGCTCGTCCGAGCGAGCTCGTTCACCGCGTCGACCAGGGTGGGACAGACCAGCGTGGGATCGTTCATCTTCGTTCCGGGCGCACGGATTACTTCTGCCATGAGCGCCGCGCAAGGCGCCAAAATCATGATTTTCGCGCGTAAACCCCGCACCGGTACGCGAAGAAAGCTACGCACCGAGAACCCTCGACCCTCTCCCGCACAGACCTCCCCCGACCCCCTCTCCCACGCTGCCACTGCCTACGCGGTCGCGACCAGTCCCTGCGATAGTGCCGTAGAATCGAGCGGATGGCCTTGCGCGCAGGGGGCTTGCACGCTCAGTCCGATGGCGACCCCGAGTGTGACGCTGATCCCGGTCATTAGGACATGGCCGTTGCGTCTCTCGGCCGGACACGCGTTGCGGGCCAACAATCGAGACCAAGTCCCACCGCGACGGGCCCGCTGCTCACGCGTGATCGTGACCCGTGGAGCTGCCGGTGCGGTGGGCGACGCCACCGCGGGGGGGCCTTCCATTCGAAGTGTTCTCGCTCCAGCGTCTCGATGAAAAGGTGGCGCATGCGACTGGCTTCCAGCTGCGCTTTGTGGGGCTCGGCGGTGTGGCCTCCAGCGGCGTGGCCTGCGGCGCGGTGGACTCCGACGATGTGGACTCCGACGACGTGGGCTCCGACGACGTGGGCTCCGACGACGTGGGCTCCGACGACGTGGGCTCTGACGGCGTCAGGAGCCCCGTGGGCAACGCGACGAGGGGCACCGGGTCCTGGGCCGTCACCTCAACGGTCCACTCCGTGTGACGCATAGGCACATGACCGAGCAGCGCGCAGCCCAGCACCACGCGATGATTCCAAACCCATTGACACACGCGTTGAAAGAGATCCTGTCCGCGACCTTCACTACAGATCCACCGATCGGTGGGCAATTCCTGATCTTCTTGTCCAAGAGCGCACTCGAGCAATCCTCGGCCCAGATAGAGCGACACCGCCTCGGCCGCGCTGCACGCGCTCGGCTCCAGATCCAGCACAAAAAGCTCGTAGACCCAACCTTGGTGCAGGTAGCCCACCGAGGGCCGTGTCGTGTCCGGCGCCAGCGTGTGGCGGGTGACCACCATGCGCGTGGTGAGCGTCACCTTCTGGTCCTTGCTCGACCAGAACACGGCCGGCACATCGAACACCTCGCGCACCACGAGGCTGCCTGGCATCTGCATCCGCACCCCGCTGCCCTGGGCCAGCACGGTGGCCTGGACGATCCAAGGGGGTGGTTGCTTTTGGCTGTGACTGCTGGCCAGGAGAGAGGGACTGGTTGTAGGCTGGAAGAGCTCGTCGGACATGGGAGGCCTCCTGGTTTCGCAATCCTTGAGCCTCCCCTGTCCGGCGCGTGTGCGCCACTGGACCCATCTGCGCGACATCACGGCTCTTTGAGCCTCCTTGGTCCGGCAAGCCGGTGCCACTGGCCCCATCCCCGCGACATCATGGCGCTTCTTTCGGGGCTAATCGCGACCGCGTAGGCACTGTGGAACTCGTTGCGCGGGAGAGGGGCACGCGGCAAACGCGGTAGGCGTGAGGGGGTGAGGTCTGTGCGCGCGAAGGGCGCTGTCCTGCTATATGAGCGTCCGTGTTCGTACCCCCACGCGTTCTCATCACGGGTCTGGGCGTCGTCAGCTCCATCGGCCTGGGCAAGCGGGCCTTCTACGACGCGCTGGCGGAGGGCAAATGCGGGGTGTCCGGGGTCGAGTCCTTCGACACCAGCCGCATCGGCCGAGACATGGCCGCCGAGGTCAAGCAGTTCCACGCCCGCGATCACCTGACGGCCGCCGAGACCCGGCGCATGGGCCGCTGCTCGGCGATGGCGCTGGCCGCCGCCCGTATGGCGGTGGAGGACGCGGCCATTCGCCCCAGCCACCTGGGCGGGCCCAGGACCTCGGTGGTCCTCGGCACCACCATGGGCGAGGCCGACGTGCTGGGGGACATCGACCGAGCCTGGATCGCCAGGGGTATCTCGGCCGTCCGTCGGGCTCACCTCCCCAAGTACGGCTCCACCCTCCTGGCCATCCACCTGGCCCGGGCCTTCGGCACCGAGGGTACGGTGATCACCTTGCCGGCCGCCTGCGCGGCGGGCAACTACGCCATAGGCTACGGGGCAGATCTCATCCGGGCAGGCCGGGCCGACGTGGTTTTGGCGGGCGCCACCGAGATCCTCCAGGAGCTCCAGTTCTGCGGCTTTGCCAGGCTGGCGGCCATGGCGCAGCTACGCTGTCAGCCCTTCGATCTCAACAGGCAGGGGCTGATCGTGGGCGAGGGCGCCGCGGTGCTGGTCCTGGAGAGCGAGGCCCACGCGACCAGGAGGGGCGCGGCGGCCCAGGCCGAGTTCGGAGGCTACGGCCTGAGCTGCGACGCCTATCACATCACCCGCCCTCACCCCGAGGCCTTCGGCAGCATCGAGGCCATGCAGCAGGCGATCACCCGCTCGGGGATCACAGCCTGTGACGTCGATTTCGTGAACGCGCACGGCACGGGCACCAAGGCCAACGACGCCGCCGAGGCCAAGGTGATGACCGCCGTCTTCGGGGAGCGCCGGGTGCCCATCAGCAGCATGAAGAGCCTGATAGGCCACTGCATGGGCGCGGCGAGCGCCATCGAGGCCGTGGGCTGCATGTTCACGATAGCGAGGGGGATCTACCCTCCCACCCTCGGCTACGAGACCCCTGATCCCGAGTGCGATCTCGATATCGTGGCCAACGTGGCACGGGAGGGCAAATCGGATATCGTGCTCAACAACTCCCTCGCCTTCGGCGGCTACAACGCGGTCGCCTGCTTCGCCAGGCCAGGCAAGCTCCCCCCTCCCCCCTCCATGGAGATCTGCTGATGCTCCCCCGCCCCATCACGGGCTACGGGATCACCTCGGCGGTGGGCATAGGCCGGGAGGCCGTCCTCTCGGCGCTGCGCTCTCCCGGGGCCCTGGAGCCCGCTCCCGGCCGCAAGCTGGCCACGCTGGATCTGGCCAAGTACCCGGACGCCAGGGCCTTCGAGGTGCCCGATTTCGATCCGAGCCGCTACCTGGGCGCCAAGGGCCTCCGCACCCTGGATCGGCTGACCAAGCTGGCCATCGTGGCCGCTCGCCTGGCGCTCGCCGACGCGGGCCTCAAGAAGAACAACCTATTTACCTCGCTCGATCCCACCAGGGTGGGCATCGTCTGCTCCAACGCCTATGGCAGCCTGGAGGCCATCACCGAGCTCAATCGCATCGCCAAGCTGGAGGACCCCAGGTACATCAACCCGGCCGTCTTCCCCAACACGGTGGCCAACTCGGCCAGCGGCTATGTGAGCATCTGGGAGGATCTCAAGGCCCTCAACGTGGCGGTCTCGGACGGCAACTGCGGGGCGCTGGACGCGATCGCCTGCGCCGACGTTCATCTGGGCCAGCGCAGGGCGGACGCGATCCTGGTGGGGGGCGCCGAGGCCATGCACGAGGCGCTCTTCGTGGGCTTCTCTCTTTTGGGGGTCCTGGATCACCCCGAGCACGTGGCCAGCGTGGGGCGCCTCTCCCTCTCGGAGGGCGCAGCCTTCTTCGTGATGGAGCGCTCGGCCGTGGCGCAGGCCCGCGGCGCCCGTGTCCTGGCCGAGATCACGGGCTACGGCACCTCCTTCGAGTCCCCCGAGGAGGGCTCCACCCTGATAGGTCCCTCGGGCGACGCCCTGGGCAGGGCGATCCTCAACGCGCTGGCCGACGCCCGCCTGGAGCCCATGGACGTGGACGTGGTCGCCTCCAGCATGTCCGGCCTCTCGCGGGCCGACGACGCGGAGCGGGTGGCGCTCGATCGCGTGTTCGGCGATCGGGTGTGCGTGGCGTCCCCCAAGCTGGTCCTGGGGGAGTGCCTCGGCGCGGGCGCGGCCATGGGCGTGGCGGCGGCGCTGGCCTGGTTCGAGGGCGCCCCTCCCGCCATCCTGGAGTCGGGCGAGATCCCTCCCGAGATCCGCACCGTGGTCGTCACCTCGCTGGGCTTCTACGGCAACGCCTCGGCGGTGGTCCTCCGCAAGGTCGACTGAGCCTCGGGCGTCGGGGCGGCCGTGAACGGCTACGGGACCCCCTCGAGGGATGCTAGGTTTCGCGGGATGCGCGCGCTGGCGTTGGCTCTCATCGTGATCCCCATGCTCGGGTGCCAGCTCTTGCTCGGCATCGAGTCTCGCCAGGCTGCCCAGGACCCCGAGGCGGGTCTCGACTCGGGCCAGCCTCCCGAGGACAGCGGCGGTCGGTTGGACGGCGCGACCGAGGCCCTGCCCCCGGGCGAAGCCGGTGACACGGACGCGCCGTCCAACGATCCTCTCGCTCCGCGCGCGGGCGACGTGGTCGTGCTCGAGCCTGGCTCGATCCGCGCGAGCGCGACGCGGACCTTCGAGGCCTGGGCCGATCGCACCTCGAACCGGGTGGCCATCCCCGCGACGGGCACCGTCCCTGGCCTCGTCAAGCTGGGCGACAGGTCGTGCGTCACGTTCTCCGGAGGGGACTACCTCCGCCTCGCAGACGACGGCGCGCTCGACCCGGCGAGCAATGATTTCAGCCTGATCGCCGTTGTTCAACCCTCGATCGCGGGCACTGGCAAGAGCACCTTCGGGAGCATCGCCGTCGCGCGGGCCGAGCCCGTCGGCCCCGTCGCGAGCCCCCCGGACTGGCGCTACTCGTACCGGGGCATGGCCCTGATGACCGAGCACGCCGATCCGGTCCTTGGCACCACCAAGCGCTTCTCGGCGCGCCTCGAGTACGTGCACGATCCCAAGAGCATCACCGAGGTCTTCGAACCGCTGCGCCTCCCCTCGGACTACGGCTCTCTCACAGTGGCCGCGGTGCAGCGGAGGGGGACGAAGCTCTACCTCCACGTGAACGGGCAGCTCCACGAGACCTCCGCCACGACGGCCCAGCCGGCCCGCGCCCCGCTCCTCGTGGGCAAGGTCGACGAGGACTCGGATCTCGAGGCAACCACGTACCGCGGGCTGGTGTGCGCGGTCGTCTACCACGTGGGGAGCGAGGCCACGGCCGACGTGGCCTCGCGGCTCAGCGCGATCCGCGCCTTATTTCCCTGATCCTTCGGGTGCAGTCCCCACCAACCCTCGTGCTCGTCTTCGCTCTCGCTCTCGTGTGAATGACCATACTCCAGCAGGCCAGCAGGCCCATGCCCTGCTCGTGAGCAGACCTTGCTCGCCATGCTCGATCACGCAGCTTCACCGCCCCCTAATCCTGCGTATCGCCCCTTCACTCTCGCCGAGGCCCGAGCACGGCGCGTGACCGAGGGCTCGACAGGCTTTATAGAAACCATCCCTGGTACGAAACGGGGAGGTTCACTCTGCCGAGATGGAGAGCGAGGGGGAACGGCCTCGCCGTCTCGCAACGGGACACCTTTTGGCGTCTCCTCCACGGGTGACATGGTTCGATTCACGGGGAGCAGGCCAGGAGGCAGCGCATCCCCTAAAATCTCGCAACAAATTGAAATGGTTTGACTTTTCCATGAATGGGAGAGGGCATCCAACTGTTTGAAATTGGTGGTGTTTTCGAAAATGAGGGGATGCCTCAGGGCTAGCGGGCAACGCCTCGCCAAAGACGTGCGGGGTTCTCTCTGCCAGGAGGAGAGCGAGGAGGGCACCTCCTCGCAAATAAGAATATCCAGGGGGGAGGCGAGGGGGGAACGCCACAGCAGCCGCGCAATGGGATGATCCTGGGGCTGCAACCCGTTCCACCACTGCGATGGTTGCTCTAAGCTCTGATCCGGAAAATGAGCCCGAAGAAGTCCGCCGCCGAGATCGCGTACGAGGTCTACGAGAAGCCGCTCGAGCCCGCCGAGTTCGACAGGCGCGTCGCTTCGATCCTGGCCGACCGCGAAGAGAAGCAGAACATCGCCGAGCTCATCGAGTGGTTCACCCGGCGCTATCCGACCGTGGAGGCGAGGCTCGCCTACGTGAGGCGGCACGCCAAGAGGATCAAGGCCACCAGGACCGAGTGAGGCGCCTCCCTCCGGTCCGTCCCAGCGACTACCCTCGCCTCAGCCAGAGCACCCAGAGCGAGACGGCGACGATGCCGGTCCATGTCACGGCCGTGCCCGCGAAGCGAAAGACGTTGGGCGCGGGGCGAGGCATGCCGAAGGCGTGGGAGAGGCGCGCGGTGAGGAGCAGCCCCCCCGCGACGTGGAGCCACAGGCTACTTCCCCCGCAGAGCTCCGCCAGGAGCAGCATGAGGATGGCGAGCGGCACGAACTCCGCGTTGTTGGCGTGGATGCGGACCGCGAGCTCGAGATCCTTGGAGTCGCCGGTGCCGATGCCGACCTTGTCACGCCTCCTCAGGTTGGAGACCCGGTTGGCGAGCGCGATGTTGAGGATGGCGTTGAGCGAGCCATAGAGCGCAGTCACGGTGGGGATGGCCATGGCGTCATGGGTACCGGAGCGGACGGCGTCTTGCTACCGTGTCCCGCGTGAACACCGAAGCCATGGTGATGATGCGCACCGGAGGCCCCGAGGTCCTGGAGCGAAGGACGATCGATCTGCCGGAGCCAGGCCCACGCGAGGTCAGGATCAGGGTCAGGGCCGTGGCCGTGAACCACCTCGATATCTGGACGCGAAAGGGCCTGCCTCACCTGCGCTACGTCTTTCCTCACCGCCTGGGCGCCGACGTGGCCGGCGAGGTGGAGGCCCTGGGGCCAGGGGCCCAGGCCACGGTCGGCCAGGAGGTCGTCCTGGCCCCTGGCCTGTCCTGCGGCCGCTGCGAGCGCTGCCTCCTTGGGCAGGACAACCTGTGCCGGGCCTACAAGATCCTGGGGGAGAGCACCCAGGGCGGCTATGCGCGCCACATCGTGGTCCCCGACCAGAACCTCCTCCCCAAGCCGGAGGGGCTGTCGTTCACCGACGCGGCGGCCATCCCGCTGTGCTTCCTCACCGCCTGGCAGATGGTGGTCGAGAAGGGCAAGGTGGGGCCAGGGCAGACCGTGCTGGTGCAGGCCGCGGGGAGCGGGGTCTCGAGCGCCGCCATCCAGATCGCCCGCCTCTTCGGGGCCAGGGTCTTCGCGACGACCGGAAGCGAGGAGAAGGCCGAACGGGCCCGCAAGCTGGGGGCCGAGCAGGTGTTCGACTACACACGACAGGACTTCGTCGCCGAGACCCGAGCGCTCACCCAGCGCCGGGGCGTCGATCTGATCATCGAGCACGTGGGCGGCGAGGTCTTCGAGAAGAGCGTGCTCGCGGCGGCCTGGGGCGGCAAGATCGTGACCTGCGGCGCGACCGCAGGCTTTACCCCCGCCGTGGACCTCCGGCAGATCTTCTTTCGCCAGGTTTCGATCCTGGGCTCGACCATGGGAGGGAGAGGCAGCCTCTTCACGATTCTCAAGCTGGTGGGCGAGGGCAAGCTTGGCCCCGTGATCGACCGGGTGATCCCCCTCTGGGATGCGCCCGACGCCCACCGGATCATCGAGGAGCGCCGCGCCTTTGGCAAGATCGTCCTCGAGTTGGACTGATCCAGATCCGGGCTCCCATTCCCTCTCTTCCCCCTCTCTTTCCCCTCTCTTCCCCCTCTCTCTTCCCTGTAAAATCTACCCGCTCTCGGTCCAACGAAGCGTCGTGGCCAGCCAGAGAAGGAGACTTCACGGGGAGGAGATGGAGAGGATTCAGGAGATGCCCAACCAGGCGTCGTGACCAGCCAGAGAGGGAGCATTCACGGGGAGGAGAGAGAAGAGGGGATCAGCCACCCTTGCGGATGTTGATGCCGGCCCGGCTCTCGACGTCGCTGGCCCAGCAGAGGTTCACGCCCTTGACGCGCTTGCAGCCGACGAGCGAGTCATTGGCCACCGTGTTCACCAGGGTGACAGGCTGGTTCAGGGGGACCGGCTGGCCCGCCGCGCAGGAGAACTTCCACTGGGCCCAGTCGTCCTTGTAGGCGGTGCGGGTCGAGAGGTTGATGCCGAAGTCCTGCTTGTCGTACATCATCCACTCCTTGTCGACCTTGATCGCGAACAGCTCGCCGCACTTGATGGGGCCGCCGCCGGTCTTCTTCTTCAGCTGGACGTTCTTCTGGGGCGAGGAGGCCCAGCCAAGGTTTGCCCCCCAGCGGTCCTTGTCGTCGAGGAAGGACTTCTGGTCGGTGTTGTACATGCTGTAACCCGATCCCTCGGAGATGCCCCCCCCCGGGCCCCCGGAGAAGATCCAGCCGGTCATGTCCCTGGCGCCTGCCTCGCTGTTCGAGAGAGCGAGAGCGCAGACGGTCGCGATACCGAGTCCGAGAGAGAATTTACGATTCATCGTGTCCACTTCCTTTCAGGAGGGACACCAAGCACGGCGCGTGCCACGACTTTTGCCATGAACGCTCACGAAATGATTCGTGATTTTGGCGGGGTCAAGGGGCGCGCCCCGGGCGCGCCCACGCTCCAAGCAGCGCGCCCCAGCGCACGCCCGCGCTCCAGGCGGGGGCGTCAGCCTTCGCCGTAGGGCTTCTTCTTCTTGGAGTGCTTCTCGTTGAGGGCGACGGCGGCCTGCCCGTCGCCGAGCGGCGCCTCGCCGCTCCCGAAGACGATCTGCATCTTGCCCTGCTCGGTGGAGAGCTTCACCTCGAGGGTCTTGGCCTTGATGATCGTGTTGTCCCTCACCGCGCCGGAGATCTGGACGGCGTCCGCCTCGAACTCCCCCGAGATCTCCCCCTGGGAGACGACGGTGCCCACCTTGACCCGACCATGCACGGCCCCGGTGGTGCTTATGGTCAGCGAGGGGGTGTCGACGTCGCCCTCGATGCGTCCTCGGACCACGAGCGGGCAGGTGGAGCTCATCGAGCCCCTGAACTGGGTGCCCTCGTCCACCAGCGTCTGATTGGGAGCCTTCACGTCTGCCATGCTAGTTCCTCGCTTCAGGAGCCGGAGGACGCCCGCGCCCATTGCGAGCCGCGTCCAGGCTGGCCGTCCACGATACACACATTTCTGCCCCAGTGGTCCACCTTGTGCTCCCCCCGCGCGAGGAGCCTCACTCCCACCCCCGGAGGGCGCCCCTCACCCTCCCCACCCAGCGCCGGACCTCGTCCCTCCTCAGCGTGGTCCCGATCATCGCAGCCAGGATCCCCAGCCCCGACACGCTCAGGATCACAAATCCGATCCTGTGATCCCGCAGCCCAGCGAATACGAGGTTCGCCACCACGTCGAGAGTAACAAATAGCGTCCCTATCACCAGGTAGGCCCGGATCCGGAGCACCATCCCCACCACGATGCCAAGCAGGCACAGCGCCCCGAAGAGCACGGAGTAGGTGCCGTCGCTCGCCTGCCCGAGGCGGAAGGTCAGCTTCATGGCGGCCGGGGCATAGAGGAGCAGGCTTCCCACGATCCTGAGCGCCGTGCGCCCGGCGGGCTCCAGCTTGGACGAGAAGATCTGGCCCAGGGTGACGAGCAAGATCCCCAGGGGGCCCAGGTAGGCCTCCACGCCGTCGCGGCCCAGAGCCAGCGCCCCGTAGAGGAGAGCGACGTTGGCGGCCAGGGCCGCCAGCGCCCCGAAGATACGGCTGCGATCCGCGGCGGCCAGCGCTCCGTAGAGGACGCTCGCCCCGGCGGCGACCAGCGCGGAGTCGAGCGCCGCTCCATCCGAGCGCAGGAGCGCCACCAGGACGGGGAGCGCCGCGGCGAAGCGGCGCGTCGCCGCGGCGACGGGGGGCACGTCCAGGCGGCGGGCCAGGGTCGTCGCGCCCACCAGGACAAAGCCGTAGGCGAGCGCGGCCAGGGCATCCAGGAGCGGAGGAAGTGAGGGCCTCCCCACACGGAGGAGGGCGTAGGCCGCGACCACGGCGATCTGCAGCATGTAGGCGTGACGAGCCGTTCTGGCCCGGACGAGCGCGTGGATCGAGATCGCGGCCAGGAGGCCAAGGGCGACCCCGGCAGGGGCCATGGATCCCGGAGGAGGCGCGCCCGAAGCCGCCAGCCACGCCAGGAGGACCAGCGTGGCCACGAGGAGGATATCGCGGCCTGCAGAGGCCCCCCAGGCCGCCTCGGGGCGGCGGGCCTCGCCCAGGACGGACGCCCCGTGAGCGAGGGTCGCCACCGAGGTCAGCGCCAGCGCCAGCAAAGGCCCGAACAAGGCCACGGCGGCGGCCGCGTCCAGGGCCGAAAGTGCTGTACGAGCCGCGGTGAGCGGGGAAGCGACGCCGAGCTGCAAGGCCGGCAAGGCCCCGGCCGAGAGCGCGCAGGCGAGGACGAAGGCCGAGAGCCCCGCAAGGACCACCGAGAGGGCTCCCAGCCCCCTGGCCACGTCCCCCCGCCCCCTCACCGAGGTCGCCCCGAAGGTGAGCGCACCCACGATCAGGATCCCCGCCACCTGGGGACGATCCAGAGCAGGCTGGGAAAAACCCCCCAGCGCCGCCACGCCGGTGGCGACGGCGACACCCGTGACGAGCACCCCCGGCACCCGACGACCGTCACCGTCGGGCTCCAGCCCCAGGGCTCCCCCGGCGACCCGCCGGCGAGCCGCCGAGCTCCTGTGGACCAGGGCCGCGAGGGCCGCCGAGATCGAGGCAAAGGCGAGGAGCCCCGACCAGGCTCGCCCGAAGAGCCCGCTCAAGGTCTCCCCCGACGGAAGGAACAGGGCCGGATCCAGCCAGCTCGCCCCCGCCATGGCCTCCGTTCCGACGAGCACCCAGCGCCCTCCAGGGGGCACCAGAGGCACGAGCTCGGGACCGAGCAAGCCCCGCCTCACGGCCAGGACAGGCGCCGAGAGCAGGAGCAGCCCCACGGCCCCGTGGAGCAGAGCCCCGGCGCCCTTGCGTTCGCAGAAGGAACGAAAGAGGAGCAGCGAGGCCAGAGCCGCCCCCAGGAGCATCGTGGGAGGAGTGATCAGGAGGGCGCGGGGCAGGGTGGGCCCCCCCACCAGCACAGCGTCCACGGCGAGCAAACCGCCCAGGGCGAGCACCCCCGCGTGGGCCACGAGGTGGTAGCGGAGGCCGTCCTCGGGGCGCCCCAGGCCCCGGGCGATGCGCGGACCGAAGCGGTGAAGGAGCCTGGCCAGGATCCATGCGGCGATCGCCATCAGCGAGATACGAACGCCGACCACCGCCGGCGCCAGGGGACGCCCTACGCGGTTGGCGACGCCCGCGAGCGCCCCCAGGGCGCCCAGGGCCGAGAGGGTCACGATCGACCCGCGCATGAAGAAGGCGCTGTGACTCTGCGAGACGAAGGCCAGCGCCAGCGCTCCCGCCGAGAGGGCCGATCCCACGACCGCGGCGCTGCGCCCCATCTCGGGGTGATGGCCCAGCCAGCCAACCGTGGCCAGGACCGAGAGAGGCACGAACACCAGCGCCGCGGCGGCCACTCCATCGAGGAGATCCGAGCCCCTGGCACCAAACGGCAGCGGCAGCACACCGGCGAAGAGCCGCCCCCGGGACGGCTCGGCGGGGGCCACCAACGCACCCCGGGCGCTGGCCAGCGCCGTCGCCAGGGCCGCGGCGATCCCCATCGACAGGGAGAGCGCGGCTCCTTGAGCAACGCCAAGCGCGGAGCTCAGCGCCGAGCCCACGACCAGCATCGCCACGAAGCTCACCAAGCGGCTGCGATCCCGGAGGGAGCGCGCCGCCAGCACGGCGGCCACGCAGAGCCCCGGGAGTGTGAAGGGAGCCAGGGTCTCGAGCACGCTCCGCGGGCTGGCGCCGTGGGTCAAGCCGGCGAGATCCGGCACCACCGGGAGCGCCACGCAGCTCACCAACGCCCCCAGCAGCGCCAGGACGAGCGAGGCGTCGTCCAGGGGGCGCTCTCCATGATCGCGCTCACGCCGGCCCAGGAAGGCCGCGTGGCCGAGCGCCGCGACGCCGTAGAGCGCGGAGAGCGCGGCGCAGACTTGGATAAAGCGCGCCGGCCCGGCCCGCCCCGGGTTGGGGACGATCAGCACCGAGGCCGCCAGCAGCGAGGCCAGGGCGCCAAGCCCGTGCATGCGCGCCCTTTCGAGGCCACCCGCCGCGTGAGCGGCCAGGGCGAGCGCCCCTCCAGCGATCGCCGCGTCCACGAGCGCCGAGTCCGTGGTCGTAGCGCTCGTCGCGGCGAGGCCGACGGAGAGCAACCCAAGGCCTCCCCCCCAGAGCTCCAGGAGCGTACGCGTGGCGGGCGCAAAGCGGCTGGCGAGCACCAGGAGCGACGACGCCACCGCCGCGGCCACGAAGCCCATCGACGGATCCGAGGGGAGCGCCGCTCGCCCGAGCAAGAACGCGGATCCCACGCCCAGGAGCACGGCGGGGTGGAGCGCCGCCCTGTGCCTGGAGCTCGCCAGGGCGAACCCCGCCGCGCCCAGGCCGGGGAGCGAGGCCAGGACGAAGCTCGCCGCCCGATCCGCTCCTGGCTCCGGCAGCGACGCGCCCGTTCCCAGCGCGGCGCGCGCGCCCACACAGGAAGCCAGCCCCAGCCCGGCGAGCGCTACGACCTCGAGCAGCGGCGCCAGGCGAGGCGCACCTCCTGGGACGGGGCCCCGGCTCACGGTCTCGGCGAGCACCCACGAGAGCGCGAGGAAGAACAGGATCACGGTCGCGTGAGCCATGCTCCCCGGCGGGAGGGGCACGCTGGCGCTCCCTGGCGCCCCCAGCAAGGCGAAGAGGCCGAGCGCCACCGCGCCGTAAAGGGCCGCGACGAAGGAGGCCACCCCGGCGGCCAGGCTCTGCCCTCGCACCAGCCTGGCCCCGGCGAACGCGGCGGCGGCGACCCCCACGAAGGGCGCGGCCACCCTGATGCCGATCGAGGTGGTGAAGCCCACCAGCACCTCCGCCGCGAGGGAGGGCAAGACGACCAGGGCCAGGGTCCTGGACGACGCCCCGGAGAAGCGCTTCCCCGCGGAGGTGAGGCTGACGGCCGAGAGCGCCAGGGTGAGGCCGGCGAGCGCGAGGCCAGGGCCCCTCGAGCCCTCGACGAGTGCCGCCAGCGCCACGAAGACGATGGGGAGGAGCCCCACCGCGATCGACGCGAGCGCGCGGCCAGCGAGCGCGCTTCGCCTGGCCACGACCGCGGCCAGCCCGAGGAACAGCGCGTGGTAGACGAAGAGCGCCCCCGCGACGACGATCTGCCTGGGAGGCCCTGCCAGGGCGCGCCAGGCCTCGCGCACCCCCATGACCGAGCCGGCCAGGACGAGCAGCGTCCCCAGGAACCACCACGCGTACTCCGCGAAGAGCGAGCCGAGCGGGCTCTCGTGGGACGAGGGAGCGCCGTGATCGTCCAGATCGGCGAGCGCCTCGAGCCCGCCCCCGACCTCCGTGCCCCTCGCGCCCCCGAAGAGCTGGCGCCCCGCCTCGATCGCGTCCCTCGTATCGCCGCCGGCTCCTGCGGCTCCCTCGCCGGCGGGCGTACGTCCGTCCGCTCCCCGATCGGTCTCGACAGCGACCACCAGCGCCTGCCACCTCGCCGACACCTCGCGCTGCCGCCGAGCGAGGGCCTCGAGCACGCTCTCCCTGGGGGGTCCTTCAGGGGCGCTGGCCCCCTGGCCAGCCCCGAGCCCCGCCGCTCCACGGAGCCTGGACGAGGTCTCTCCGTCGACGATCCCCTCACGCTCCCACGCATCGATCTGGACGCGCACCTTGGCATCCAGCAGCGCCTGGAGGTTGGAGCGAGAGGGGGTGACCAGCGCCCCGCCGCACGAGGGACACCTCGAAGCCGAATTTTCCACCGTGGCGCAGGCGAGGCAAACCTGGAGAGACATGACCCTCAGCGCCTCGTGGGCGCGAGGAAGCCCTCCTCGTCCACGGTCACTGCCCTCTCTCGTAGCAGCCTTCCCACGGCCCGCTTGAAGGCCTTCTTGCTCAGCCCGAAGAGCCTCCGGATCTCGTCGGGGCTCGAGCGATCCCCCACCCTGGGGACGCCAGGGAGCGCCAGCTTGGCCAGGATCTTCTCGGCGTCGCCCTCGAGCTCCTGGTGAGCCAGTCCCCGCAAGGACAGCTCGATCTTGCCGTCGGCCAGCACGTTGGCCACCCGGAAGCGAGCCTGCGCTCCCCGGGCCAGGCCGTGGGGCTCGTCCCCGGGGACCAGGCCCACGTACATGCGCTCCACGATCACGAAGAGGCCGATACCGGGCTCGTCGCGCCAGGCCTCGCCCATCACCCACTCGCCAGGATCGAACGCGCGCCGCTGGCGCAGCATCTCGCTGACGCGCATGGTCCCTGCGAGCCTCCCGCTCCCGTCCACGTAGAGCCCGATCGCGTAGCGCTCGCCCACGAGCATGGGGCAGGCCTGCTCCGCGTGAGGGACGAGGAGCTCCTTGGGCAACCCCCAATCGACGAAGGCCCCGATGCGCGTCACGTCAGTCACCTCCCGGAAGGCCACCTGCCCCAGCCCCAGCCTGGGCTTGTGGACCGTCGCCAGGGGGCGATCCTCCGAGTCGAGGGTGACGAACACCTCGATCTCGTCGCCCTCCCTGGTGCCCTCGGGCACCTCGGCCCCTGGCAGGAGGATCACGGGCCCCCTGGGGGCGTCGGGATCGCCCAGCGCCAGGAAGGCACCCGGAGGACCGAAGCGCTTCACCGGCAGGGTGACGACGCGCCCCAGGAGGTCGGCGTGAGGCATGGGGCCTCATTGTCGCATGTCCGGCGCGCCTCCGCTCCTGCAGATGCCGGTGGACCTGGCTCGCGTCGGCGCCAGGGATGGAGACCGCCTGGAAGGTCCGCGAGGTGTACGGGCCACGCGCCCTCGTCTGGCGCTACGACACGATCGTCATGTCGAGCATCACCCCCCCGCCGATTTCCACGTCGAGAACTTTCACATGGGCTGACCCGACGGCCGACGAGAAGCTCTTGCCTGGCAAGGGACAGAGACAGGTCTCTCTGGCGTGCTTTTGCCTGGTAAACTACAGAGAAGCGGTCTCTTTTTCCTGCTTTCACCCTATCAATTCCGGGGGCCTGGCAAGGTACAGAGAAGGGGTCTCCGCCCCTTGCCTTGCCCTGTAAAATCCAGGGGCCAGGCTACAGACATCCAATGTAGCCCTGTGAAAT